>Ga0181352_1001265_pt1 | contig 9959 bp, 15 predicted proteins | sample Fa13VDMLBSN_FD_130103 | JGI IMG/M metagenome (GOLD analysis project Ga0181352, IMG submission 130103) | Freshwater viral communities from Lake Michigan, USA - Fa13.VD.MLB.S.N | ecosystem: Environmental > Aquatic > Freshwater > Lake | place: USA: Michigan | collected 2013-09-23 | reverse complement strand
TGGCGCTTCACAGTTTGATGCAGTACTTACACCTAATTACCTTGTTGCCATCGCGTCTGTTGGCACTGTTACAATCACAACTTAGAGAACTACCATGACAGGCAAAATTAAAACAGAACCTACCCCTAAAGTAGCAGGCTACCCACAGACAGGCATTAAAACGTCTGGTATTAAAACTCGTGGAAACGGCGCTGCAACGAAAGGTAAAACAGCTCGCGGACCAATGGCATAACTATGACGTACGATGAATTGTGTACATCTATTCAAGATTATGTGGAGAATACGTTTTCCACAACGCAGATTGATGTCTTTATTAAAGAGGCTGAACAACGCATATACAATTCAATTCAGCTGCCAGATTTACGCAAAAACGTAGAAGGGGTAATAACAAGTGGCAATAAGTACCTTCAATGCCCTGATGATTTTTTATCTGTTTATTCTATTGCTGTCTATGACCCACTGTTAGAAGCTGATGCTGAGTACTCGTACTTACTAAATAAAGACGTTAACTTTATTCGTGAAGCGTACCCTAACCCTAACAGCACTGGAACACCTAAGTATTATGCTATTTTTGGTCCCCAGTCAGCAAATATAAATGAGCTTACGTTTATTCTAGGTCCAACACCTAACCAAGATTACGCTGCAGAACTTCATTATTTTTATTACCCGCCATCTATTACAAGTGAAGAGTCTGGCGGTATGACGTGGCTCGGCGATAACTTTGATTCTGCGTTGCTATACGGTTCTATATTAGAAGCGTATACGTATTTAAAAGGTGATGCAGATATTATGACAAACTACCGTCAACGCTACGAAGAAGCTATGAACTTACTCAATACATTAGCTACGGGCAAAGACAGAGGTGATGCGTACCGTAACGGTCAAGCAAGGATACCTGTTAGATGATAGTACAAGGCCAAACAACTAGCTTTAAAAAAGAGCTTTACGAGGCTATCCATAATTTCACTACGGATACGTTTAAAATTGCTTTGTACACAGCTAATGCTACTTTAAATCAAGATACCACTGCTTACACTGCTACAGGCGAGATTACGGGCACTGGATATACAGCAGGCGGTAAGTCTTTAGTTAATCCTATAGTCAGTTCAGCAAGTGGTGTTGCGTATATTAGCTTTGATAATATTTCGTGGGCTCCGGCAAGTTTCACAGTACGTGGCGCGTTGATATATAATAGCTCTAATTCTGACGCTTCTGTCGCTGTACTAGACTTTGGTAGTGATAAAGTATCAACCTCAACTTTTACAATAACTTTTCCAGCGAACACAGCGACTTCAGCTATTATTCGCTCATCCAATTAGGTAAACAATATGCATACAGAAAAAGTAGATGCACAAGATTCCACAAGCGTAGAAGTATTTCGCAACGGTAAGTTAGATGAAACTTTATCTGTTTCAGGGCACTATGACGTTAAATGTTTTGATGTTGATGGTAATCTGAAATGGGAAGATAGTTTTAGTAACATTGTTGTTAATGAAGGTAAAGCAGACTTATTAACTAAATATTTTAAAGGGGCCGCTTATACAGCTGCTTGGTATATGGGGCTTGTAAATAATGCGGGGTTTACTACTTATGCTCCTGGCGACACTTTATTATCTCATGGAGGGTGGGCTGAAAGTACAGCGTATGCCGGTTCTCGCCCTAGTGTAGCTTTTGGTACTGCTTCAGCAACTGGGGGTAGCTCTAACCCAGGGGTTGCGGGGACAGGTTCTCTTGTAACTTCTTCTGCGGTAACATTTGTTATGAATGCTTCAGCTACTATTTTAGGTGCGTTTTTATGTACTGTCAGTAGCGGAACTTCAGGAGTTTTGTACTCAGCGGGTAGTTTTACTGGGGGTAGTCGCACGGTTGTTGCTGCTGACTCATTACTTGTTACTTATACTGCACAGGATTAGGAGGTTTTATGGCTGCAAGTTTTAAGATTGGTGATACGGTTAAAATTGTTACTGTAGTTCCAGAAGGGCCTGTTAAAGCCCTTAGCGTTAGTCAAGATGGTGATATCCAGTATTTAATTTCTTGGGAAGATGTAAACAACATTACTCAAGAACGGTGGTTTAACGAAGATGAATTAGCAAAGGTGTAATATGGCATTAGTTTTAGCGGATAGAGTTAAAGAGACTACAACCTCTACGGGTACTACCGCTATTACTTTGGCTGGTGCTCCTACAGGCTATCAAACTTTCTTAGCTGCGGTAGGTAATGCAAATACTACATACTATACTATCGCAGACCAAACTGGAGCTAACTGGGAAGTCGGTCTTGGGACCTATACAACTATAGGTAATACACTAAGTAGAACCACTGTTTTAGCGTCTAGTAATGCTAATGCATTAGTATCTTTTACTGCGGGGACAAAAGATGTATTTGTTACTTACCCTGCTGAGAAAGCGCTGTATTTAACAGCTGCGGGTCAACCTAACGTGAGTTCAGGCAACTCCTTTGAACAAACGGCTATCGTACTTGGTATAACCTAATGTTTGGGTTTGCGCCTATTGCAGCACTCCCCTTTGCTGTAGCACAAACATCTAGTACTTATGTAGTAAGTATTACAGAGGCAGTTACAGCTGCAGAATCTGTATCTTGTGCGCTTGCCCTACCATCTGCGCTTACAGAAACGTCAACAGTTACAAGCTTACAAAGCGCTACGCTTGCCCTACCATCTGCGCTTACAGAAACGTCAACAGTTACAGACTCAGTATCTAATACATTAAGTGCAGTATCGGCAATTACAGAACCCTCAGTAGCTACTGATACTGTTAGCAGTACATCTAATGTATTAGCTACACTTACAGAAACAGCTACTGTTACTGAGTCTATTACCTCTTCTATTCCGGTATACGTATCGTTGATTGAATCGGCAGAGACATTAGATAGTAGTTCTACCGTACTATTAGCAGTAGCAGCTATTACTGAAGCTGCTATTAATACAGACTCAGTTAGTACTACGCTATCTATACCCAGTGCGGTAACAGAGTCTGTAGTAGCGGAAGATATTCAAAATGCTCTAGTATCCTATAATGTTGATTTACTAGAGTTAGTATTAGCAGACAGTAGTTTATCAAGTTCATTAACTGTAAATACTTATATATTAGCTGATCTTGAAGCAACTGACGAGTACGATGTTAGCATTATATATAAAGTTACTATTCAAGAATCTGTAACAGCTACTAATACTGTCTCAAATACAGCAACTTTATACGCATTCATAACTGAAAGTATACTTGCGTCAGACAGTTTGGTAGGTAGGTTTTTATGGGAACCTATTAATGATACTCAGTCAGCAGTATGGACCCCAATTTCCACTACACAATCAACTAATTGGGTAGTATCATCTACTAATCAAGTCCCTAATTGGACTAACGTAAATACTTACTAGGAACAAAAATGACCACTCTATACACACCTCTTCTAGAGTTCGCACAGCCAACAACAGGTGAGCTGGCAGGGACATGGGGGGAAACAGTAAATGCTAGTATTACCCAACTAATTGAAGATTCTATAGCTGCTACAGCTTTAGGGGATGTGACTCTTACTGATTGGGTTTTGACTACTACAGGCTCAGGATTACCAAATGAAGCTAGGGTAGCTATATTAAGAGTAACGGGTACTCAAGCGGACGAACTTCCATATAGAACTATTACTGCTCCTGCTCTTAGTAAAACCTATGTTATTATTAATCAGTCAGGTGGGCACGTTATTATTAACGCTGCTACTACCACAGGGGTAACTATCCCTCCACTAACTACATCTATTGTTGTTTGGAATGACGATGACTTTGAAGAAATAGCTCCTACTACGGCAGCGTTTGCGCAGTTAGCAGAATACGCAAATAACTTAAACACAGGTGCAGTGTTAGAGGCCCCATTATCGGGAGATTTTTCTACGGGTACATTTACATGGCCTACGTTTAATCAAAGTACAACAGGTAATGCAGCGACAGCTACTACTGCAAGTACAGCAGGAAGTTTGTCAGGGGGTTTAGTTAATCAAATTCCAGTTCAGAATGGAGTAGGCACTACAACTTTTATTGCTAATGGAACAGTTAACCAAGTATTAACAGCAAATAGTAGTGGACCCCCTACATTTAAAGCCCTTTCTGCTGTAGCTTCTGTATCAAACATATTAGGTGGTGCTGCGGGTGCAGTAGTCTATCAATCGGCTACCGATGCAACAGCATTTACAGCAGTAGGGACGCTTGGTAAAGTACTAACAAGTAATGGTGCAAGTGCTCCTACATGGGAAGATAATACAGCTGGTGCTGCAGCACCTTCATTTCTTTTAATTAACTCAGGAATTACATAATGTCTACAACAGCAAATTACGCTGCTACCCCCAAAAATGGTAGCGCACAGATAGCAACAGCTAACACTGCTCGTGATGGTACTGGCACATTAGGTACAGTTTATACAGCAGGCGCTTCAGGCTCTCGTATTGACTCTATTGTAGTGCAGGCTACAGGTACAACTACAGCAGGTATGATTCGCTTCTTTATTAGTATTGATGCGGGTACAACAAAACGGCTTGTGTATGAGCTTCCTGTACTTGCTAATACAGCGTCAGCAACAGTACCAGTGTGGCAATATACACTAACATCACAAAACGCATCATTTATGCAAAACGGTTTAGTACTTCAAGCAAGTGCATTGTTATACGCTTCAACAAACAATGCCGAAACCTTTAACGTAACCCCAGTTAACGCAGGAGACTTTTAATGAATAAAGGAAATTACGGGTATTCGCTACCACCTAACATCCCTATGCGGGTTGCACCTCCTAATTGGAAGAATTATAAACTAATTACAGCAACAACTTCAGCAGAGGTTGTACCTCAAAATGTTTATCAAATTAAAGTATGTGTTTGGGGAGGTGGTGGAACTGGCGCAGTACCAGCGGGAGGTGGAGGAGGTGGGTACGCTTCAGGAATTATAGATGTTATCCCCGGTCAGATACTATCTACAATAACTGTCGGCGCGACTAACGGTACTTCTAGTTATGGAACGCTATTAACGGCTACTGGAGGTACGACAGCGGTTACTACAACAGCGGGGGTAGGAGGCACCGGGTCAGCAAGCTCATCATTAAGAGAGGGGTATACAGCTACTGGCGGTACTGGTGGTACGGGCTTAACAGGAGTAGGTGGCGGTGGTGGCGGTGGCGGTGCGGGGTCATCTTACGGTAATGGAGGTAATGGGGGTAGTTATGCAAGCACTGGCGGTGCTGGTGGCGGTGGCGGTTTCGGAGGAGCTGGCGGCGCAGGTACTAGAAGTTCCTCTGGGCCCCAATATGCTGGAGGAGGAGGCTTATTTAGAGGAGGTAATGGAGGAGGAGGAGGGACCTCATTATCAAATGGTGGCGGCGGCGGGAGTGCAACCCAAGGTACTTCTGGGATTAGTAGTGCAACCATAGGTGCTTCCGGCGGCGGGGGCTTTTCGGCTGTAGGAGGAACTCAGGGTGTCAACGGTTCTGGAGGTAACGGGATGAACTCCAGCATATTTAGTGGTATTCTTGGGTATGCTAATGGGCAGTTATGCGGTTCTGGTGGTGGAGGTTCTGGTGGCGGTGGCGGTTTCGGAGGAGCTGGTGCTGCTGGAGCTGGAGGCGGCGGTGGGTCAGATGGGGGTGGTGCTGGCGGTTTTGGCGGCGGTGGTGGCGGTGGACAGGGGCTCGGTGGTTTTGGCGGCGGTGGTGGCGGTGGACAGGGGCTCGGTGGATTTGGTGGTGGCGGTGGCGGTGCTGGTTCTCTTGGGTATGGCGGTGCTGGCGCAGTAATTTTATATTGGACAGAGGGTTATTAAATGAAAGCGTGGATTGAGAACGAAAGAATTAGAGATATTGCGCATAGTGACCCGTCTGAAATTTATCACCCTGACGTAGCTAAGTTTTACGACACTGAAGTACCAGACGATGCGGTTAACGGTGATGGTTGGGTAAATGGTAAATTGGTTAAGCCAGTAATCCCCGAACCTATACCTGTGACTACCCCCCCTCGCACAGTCTCAAAAGATGATGTGCGCAAAAACTTAACCTTTGCAGAAAAGGCTAAGTGGGATAGTGACAAAACACCCGAAATTGTTACGGCAAAAATTGAGTTTGCACAACCTCTTGAAGTTGAACCTGCTACAGAAGTATTGCAATTCTTAGTTGATAGTAATTCTATTTCACAAGCGTCTATGAGTAAAATCTTAGCGTAGTACTGTATAGAGGGTCTGGTTACTTTGTGATAGGTAGTAGGCCCTCTACGATATATAATTACTTTAATTAGATTGGGAGGTAGTAATGAATAAATTACTTAAAGCATGGAACTATATCCAAGCAAGATTAAAAGAACCGTCAACACACGCGAGTGTAGCAGCACTGGCAACTATGGCGGGTATGAATATCGAAGCAGGACCTATTCATGATGGTTTGACTGCGGCTGGTGTACTCTTTGGTGTGGTGGGGTTATTTACTTCAGAGGGTAATTAATATGACTAATTACTTTAAACCAGAGGAATTTGAGTGTCACTGCGGGTGTGGTGAAAAAGACGTTAATCCTAAGCTCGTAGAGCTACTTAATCGCATCCGTGAGTCTTTTGGCAAACCTATTACTATTATGAGCGGTAGAAGATGTGAAGCACACAACACGAAAGTGGGTGGTGCAAAGCATAGTCAACACGTCTTAGGTAATGCAGCCGATATTAAAGTAAAAGACGTACCACCCAAAGAAGTGCAAGAATACCTCATGAAACATTATGACAGTGATTGCCGAGGACTCGGACGCTATAAATCTTTTACGCACATTGATGTACGTGACGGTAAAATCGCACGTTGGAATGGATAAAATCTAATGCCTCTTAAAAAACTTATTTTCAAAAGTGGTGTAAACCGCGAAAACACGCGATATTATACAGAAGGCGGTTGGTATGATTGCGATAAAATCCGCTTTCGCCAAGCCTCACCTCAGAAAATAGGTGGGTGGGTCAGAACGTCTAATGCAGTATATAGAGGGATATGCCGGTCACTCTGGGCATGGGAAACTTTAGCTAATGTATCCTTAGTGGGCATAGGTACTAACCTTAAATTTTATATATCTCGATACTCACTAAACTATGATATTACGCCTATTCGCATTGGGGTAGACTTAACTAATCCTTTTACTGCTACAACAGGAGAGACTACTGTTTTAGTAGACCATGTTGCTCACGGCTGTGTAGATGGAGACTTCGTTACTTATAACGGAGCTACGGGTCTTGGCGGTAACATTACGGCTAATATATTAAATCGTGAATACCAGATAACTCTAATTAACGTAGACTCCTATACGATAAATGTAGGTGTAGTAGCTAACAGCCTAAACATAAACCACGGTAATGCTGTTCGAGCTGTATACCAAATAAACACAGGTCCTGCTGTGCAAGTCCCCTTTGCTGGGTGGGGTGCAGGTGGATGGGGTTATGGGTCATGGGGCATAGGCCAGACGGGGGTAGAAGCAATTCGTTTATGGTCACAAAGTAACTACGGACAAGACTTAGTTTTTGGTCGTAGGGGCGGAGGTATATACTATTCCTACGCAAATAGAGGTGTATCACCTTCAGCCGTATCTATAACCGTTGCTACTCCAGCTGTATTTACAGCCTCAGACCATTATGAAGAAGGTGCTCCTATATACTTAGAGACTTCTGGTGCGCTACCTACAGGGTTACTTACAGGACAACTATACTATGTTCGTAATTATGAGGCAGGTGTTTTTAATGTATCAGCTACACCAAACGGACTTCTAGTTAATACGTCAGCAACAGGGACTGGAACTAATTATATATCTGCAAGGGCAGTACCACTGGATACTATTCCTGGGGCTACAACATACACGTCTGTAACTATTACTATAGCCGCTCCTGCTGTGGTGACACTGTCTACGCTCTCTATGTATGCAGAGAATATGCCCATCTATTTTGATACGTCTGGTGCGCTACCTACAGGACTATCTGTAGGAACAACGTATTACATAAAAAATTATAACGCGGATACTAAGACTTTTAATGTTTCTCTTACTGTAGGCGGCACAGCCGTTACTACAACAGGAACTCAGTCTGGGACTCAGTACGTCTATCCAGCGTTATTAGATACACCTATTATTCAAAACTACATTACTATATCTGACACATACCGCTTTGTGTTTGCATTTGGGTGTAACGATTATGGGTCTACTACACAAGACCCTCTACTAGTAAGATGGTCGGCGCAAGAGTCAGCGGCAGACTGGACTCCAGCTGTTACAAATCAAGCAGGGTCTCTTAGACTTACTCGCGGAAGCCAGATTATAACGGTGATGCAAACTCGCCAAGAGATTGTTGTGTGGACAGATTCAACGCTTTACTCCATGCAATACTTAGGCTACCCATTGGTGTGGAGTGCGCAACTCCTTGGGGATAATATCTCTATCGTAAGTGAAAACGCGGCTGCCCTTGCTTCAGGTGTTGTGTACTGGATGGGACGAGATAAATTTTATAAATATGATGGTCGTGTACAAACACTAAACTGCGACCTTAGAGAATATATTTTTGGTGACTTCAATACTCAACAAAACTTACAGGTTTATGCGGGAACTAATGAAGGGTTTAATGAAGTCTGGTGGTTCTACTGTAGCGCAGGTAGTACAGTTATGGACAAGTACGTCATCTATAATTATGCTGAAGACATATGGTATTACGGCACGATGGGGCGTACCGCTTGGTTGGATTCTGGGATTCTAGATTACCCACTTGGTGCAACTTACAGTAACAACCTAGTAAACCATGAGCTTGGAGTAGACGACTACGAGTCAGATACGCCCCAACCTATTAATGCTTATATTACAAGCTCTGAAACTGATATTGATGACGGGCATCAGTTTGTATTTATTCGCAGGGTTCTACCAGATTTAACATTTAGGGGTTCTTCTACAAAGTACCCGCAGGCAACGCTATCTATTAAACCTTTAGTTAACTCTGGTTCGGGATATACAGACCCTGCGTCAGTAGGCGGTAGTGATATAAATGCCTCAGCTGCGGTTGCTCGCAGTGCAACGGTCCCTATTGAACAATACACAGGGCAGGTTTTTATTCGTGTGCGAGGTAGACAGTTCTCTTTTAAAATTGAGAGTAACCAGTTGGGATGCACTTGGCAGTTAGGTGCAATCCGTATCGATATGAAAGTAGACGGTCAACGAGGCAACAGTGGCAGTTAACATCCCCCAAACCCCAAGCGCACCTAATCTTCCCTTTGCTACTGTACAGTATGATAGGCAGTATTTAGACCAACTTAATAATATTTTACGGTTGTATTTTAATCAGCTAGATAGTGCGTTCACAACATTATTTAGTGTTGCAGGAGGGTCGCTTTTAAATTTCCCTACGGGCAGTTTTTATTTAACTACGCAGCAGACGATACCTGTTATAAATACAGCTTATGCCATACCGTTTAATAATACAGCTATATCAAACCAAGTAAGTATTGGGTCTCCGACCTCTCGTATTGTTGTTGATGTAGCTGGATATTATAACTTTCAGTTCTCAGCGCAACTGGCTAAGACTTCAGGTAGTGCGATGTCTGCGTGGGTATGGCCTAGAGTAAATGGGGTAGATATTCCTGACTCTAATACTAAGCTTCAGCTAACGGGGTCTAGTAGTTCTGAGATGGTAGCTGCATGGAATTTCGTACTTCCAATGAATGCTGGAGATTACTTTGAGCTTTACTGGGCAGCTGACCATGTGGGCGTTATAATAAAAGCAGAAGCAGCTAATTCATTCTCACCTGCAATACCTCCTGTCATCCTTACAGCTACGTTTGTTTCAGCACTACACTCATGATATTATTAGCTAAACTTTGGAGGTATCGTGAGCGATTTAGCAACCCTTGGCAATATGCCAAAAATCTTAGAATTAGAAGCCCTTATGAAGGCTATGCCACAGGTAGAGTCTCCCG
>Ga0181352_1001264_pt1 | contig 9959 bp, 4 predicted proteins | sample Fa13VDMLBSN_FD_130103 | JGI IMG/M metagenome (GOLD analysis project Ga0181352, IMG submission 130103) | Freshwater viral communities from Lake Michigan, USA - Fa13.VD.MLB.S.N | ecosystem: Environmental > Aquatic > Freshwater > Lake | place: USA: Michigan | collected 2013-09-23 | reverse complement strand
GCAGGAGGGGAAGAAATCACATCAGTCAACGCCGCAGTAAACATGAACAAGCTCCTACAAATATCTTGTGGTGCAGTATATTCAGATTCAGGGGAGACCTTAGAGTTTGACATAGGTAATAGATACACGGTACTAAAAGAAGTTATAGAAGAATCGAGCCAAAAGGTTTTAATCTTTGTACCGTTCAAGCATGTAATCCAAATACTAACTACAAAACTACGTGAGGATGGTATCGAGACCGAAATTATAAATGGTGACGTACCTGTAAATAGACGCACAGAAATATTCAATGCATTCCAAACAACACCAAGTCCTAGGGTACTAGTAATCCAACCACAAGCGGCGGCACATGGGGTAACTCTAACTGCGGCTAATACTGTGGTGTGGTGGGGTCCAACATCATCATTAGAAACATACGCACAAGCAAACGCTCGAGTGCATCGGTCAGGTCAACATCACCCATGTACTGTAGTTCAGTTACAAGGGTCTATAGTAGAAAAGCATGTTTACAATATGTTAGATAACAAAATAGACGTACACTCAAAATTAGTTGATCTTTACAAAGAAATACTTGTATAAGTTAAGATTAGATAGTATACTAAGTATTCTCATAGATAAAGGAGCACATAATGAGTGAAGAACCAGCACAACAAGTTACACAGAACATATCTATTTCAAAGCTAGTAAAAGTGTATTTGAAGATGAAAGCTAAGCGGTCAGAACTGGCATCAAAATATGCCGATGAAGATGGCGCAATCAAAACTCAAATGGACATGGTAAAACATGCATTACTAAACCACTGTAAAGAAACTGGGGCTGATAGTGTGCGAACTGAAGAGGGTTTGTTTTACCGCACTACTCGACAAAGTTATTGGACTAGTGATTGGGAATCAATGGGTAAATTTATTGTAGACCACAAAGTTCCTGAGCTACTAGAGAAACGAATCCAACAAACTAATATGAAACAATTTTTAGAAGAGAACCCTGAGTTGCTACCCCCGGGATTAAATGTGGATAGCGAATATACAGTAACAGTGAGGAGAAAATAATGGCATCACCATATGTACCAATTGAAGATGTGGCTAAATATTTTGCGGTATCTATTTCTACTATACGTGCATGGATTAGACAGGGCATCATCCCTAAAGATACATATATTAAAGTAGGGGCTACATATAGATTTAACCTACTCGATGTAGAGAACGCATTAACAAATAAAGTACAAGAAGCTGATGAATCAGACTATGTAGATGGTGCACCAGTGCAATTGGAATTAAATTTTAACGTAGACGACGACAATTAAGGAGAACTATCATGTCAGCATTAACACTATTTGGTAACCAAGACCAAAATGCCCTAGCCTTATTAGATGGCTTAGAGGACAGCTTAACCAGTACGCTATCAGGCTCTACTGGTGCAGTAAACCGCCGTATTTCAATTAAAGGTAACGCATGGCGTGAGTATATTAACGGTAAAGAAGTACGAGTAGCAGAAGAACGGGCTCTTAACGTAGTTATCATCAATGCGGCACCGCTTAACCGTATGTTTTTCCCTCCGTACAAGGAAGGCGAAGTAGCTAAACCAATTTGCTGGACTTCAGATACTCAAAAACCTGACGAAGCAGTACCAGCAGAGTCACGTCAAGCCAACAAGTGCATGGATTGCCCTCAAAATATTAAGGGTTCCGGTCAAGGTGAAAGCCGAGCATGCCGATTCCAGCAACGTATTGCTGTGATGTTAGAAGGTAATTTAGATAAGGGTGAAGTGTACCAAGTTACATTACCATCTACTTCAATCTTTGGTGACGGTGAACGTGGTAAATGGCCCCTACAAGCGTTTGGTCGTCATTTGAAAGCCCATAATGCACACGCTATTTCTATTGTTACAGAGATGCGTTTAGATTTGAATAGCCCTACACCAAAGGTAACATTTAATCATGTACGTCAGTTATCAACCCCTGAATTACAGGCGTGCTTAGCTATGCGAGATCATGCGGATACTATTCGTGCGATTACATTAAATGTGTCTCAGTTTGATGCGGGTAATAAAGATGACAAGGAAGAGTTTGCACCTGCACCAAAAGCTGTACCAGCAACAAAAGCTCCAGTTAAAGCAATCCCTGTAGTAGTAGAAGCAACCCCAATAAGGGACGAAGTAGAAGTAGAAGAACCGAAAGTTGTATTGTCTAAGAAAACAGCCCCACCATCTGCGCCTGTAGAAGATTTAGGTTCAGTTGTTGGGGACTGGGACGATGCATGATAAGTAGGTAGCCTGTTATAGGTTAAACAGCGACTAGGTTGACGGACTGAATGGGTATCCCACAATACCCCCGTCGCTGATTTCTTCTTTGTGTGGATGGGGCGGCTATGAATACTAAAATATTTTTAGAATCGGTATTAGGGAGTAGCGGACATTACTGCGTTTTCGGGGCTAGAGCATCCGATGAGAAAAAAGTGCAGAAGTTCTATGATTCTATTGATGCCGTAATAAGTGCGGCGAGTAACCTTGATGCAGAGGGCTATGATGCCTACTTTGCACTGGGCACGTTTACAGAAGCGGGTACTCGTAAAGCGTATAATGTACAAGAATTAAAATCATTCTTTTTAGACCTAGATTGTGGCGAGGGTAAAGAATATGCGGCTCAACCGGATGCATTAGCATCTTTACGTGACTTTTGTAAAAAAGCCCACCTGCCTAGACCCACTATAGTAAATTCGGGTAGAGGTATCCATGCATATTGGCCCCTAGTTAACGGGATTAGTAGAGAGGACTGGACACCAACAGCAGAACATTTAAAACAGTTATGTGCGGAATATAAGTTTAGTGCCGATCCCGCAGTTACAGCTGATTCGGCTAGGATATTGCGAGTCCCTGACACACATAACTATAAAGATGAAGTCCCTAAGCAAGTAAGTATTATAGGGGAGCTAGCTGTACCAGTTTTGTTTGAGGACTTTAAAGACTTACTGGGTACGAATACATTTGTACCTACGCATAAATCGTTTATCCCTAGTGATATGAATGCGGTTATGCAAGCGTTATCGGGTAGCTATGTTAGCAAGTTCCGTACTATTATGATTAAGACAGCAGAAGGCAAAGGCTGTGCACAATTAGCGGAAGTGTATTCAAACCAAGCTAATATATCGGAACCTCTATGGCGTGCAGGGTTATCAGTTGCGGCGTTTTGTGATGACCGGTCTAAAGCTATACATAAAATATCCAATAAACACCCTGCATATAACTTTGATAATACTGAGGAAAAAGCATCTCGTATCAAGGGTCCATATTTATGTGAACGGTTTAACGAGTATAACCCCGACGTATGTACTGGGTGCCAGCATTGGAATAAGATTAAGTCCCCTATTTCGTTAGGTAGAGAAGTAGAGGAAGCATCTGAGGAAGATAATGTTGTACTAAGTAAACCCGCAGATATAGCGATTACCCAACCGCAACAATATATTATTCCCAAGTTCCCACACCCATATTTTAGGGGTAAGGGCGGTGGTGTATTTAAGCGTGTACGGGGTGAAGATGGGGAACCATTAGAAGCACCTGTATATCACAATGATTTATATATGGTAAGCGTTATCGACGATTCCGATGCAGGGACGTCAGTTGTACTTAGGCTACATTTACCCCATGATGGGGTTAAAGAATTTACTGTGCCACTAGCGGCTATGACCTCTAAGGAAGAGCTTAGGAAATACATGGCATTTAATGGCGTGGCTATTATAAAGGTGGATGAAATTATGGTTTACTTAACACAATGGTTTAACGAACTACAAGCTAAAACTGCGGCGAACGAAGCACGAAAACAATTTGGCTGGACAGATAACACTATGACCTCGTTTATTCTAGGTAACATGGAAATATTTGGTGACAGAATAGATGTAAATCCGCCATCAAGTGCTACTGCAGGATTGATGCCAATGTTAAAACCCCACGGTACATTTGAGGGGTGGAAAGATACAATTAACTTCTACAACCGTCCCGGATTTGAAGTGCATCAGTTTGTACTTGGGCTGGGCTTTGGATCTATTTTAATGGAGTTATTCCCCGCTATTAATGGTGCAATATTCCACGTTCATAGTAAAGACAGTGGTTTGGGTAAAACTACAGCTATGTTTGCAGGTGCATCTATTTGGGGTAACCCTGATACGCTAGTATTGCAGGAACGAGATACGTATAACTCTAAGATGAACCGAGCCGAAGTATATAAAAATCTGCCTTTATATATGGATGAGATGACTAATACCCTGCCTAAAGATTTGAGTGATTTTGCGTACCAACTACCTAGCGGGCAGCAGCGCAATCGAATGGGTCCTAAGGGTAATGTAGAGCGTACTCGGGGTGAACCGTGGAAGTTAGTATCGGCTACAACAGGTAACACAAGTATGATTGAGCGTATTGGGTTATATAAATCATTACCTAAAGCAGAAGCTCAACGTATCTTAGAGTATCGTGCTAAAGCAGTTCAGTTTGCTAGTAAAGAAGAAACAGATATTTTTAGTGATAATATAAAGGCACACTTCGGACATGCGGGGGTACCATTTGTGCAGTACGTCATTAATAACTTAACAGCAGTAAGGGAAATAGCTAAAGCCACACAAATACGCATAGATAAAGCCGCAGGATTATCCCAAGAAAATCGCTTTTGGTCAGTACTTGCTACAGTAGGTATCGTTGGTTTAATGATTGCTAAAAAAGCGGGTTTAGTTAGTTTCGATACCGCACCTACAGCTAATTGGATTGTTGACCTGATGAAACATAGCAAAGAAAGTGTAGTCGAAATGGGTGGGGATGTAGAAAGTATCTTGACGGACTTCTTAGCCGAGAACTATAACAACATACTACGCATTAAGAGTACTGACGATGCTAGGCGTGGGGCTACTGGGCTTGACCATTTAATTACCCCTGATGCATTACCTAGAGTAGGGTTAGTTGCTCGATATGAATACGATATTAAACGCTTATATATACTACCAAAACCATTAAAAGAATGGTGTGGTAAACAGCAGATCAATTATTCAGGATTTATTGATGGGTTGCGCTCAGGTCGTACGCAAGCTAGAAGTGATAAGCAACGTATGGGTAAAGGCACCAATATGAATTTACCTGCAGTTCCTGTTATTGTCATAGATTGTTCGGAGTTTATGAATGAAGAAACAGAGCAGACCATCGCGGCTGGTGCAGCGATCCTCGAAAAACAAGCTTCGGCATAGTGATTTAGCCCCTGATGGGGTTAAGATATTAGTTGACTGGAGCAAATTTACTATAGGAAGCTCGGTATTTGTTCCAGCAATTAACATAGATGAGTTGATTGTGCAGGTAAAATTATTAGCTTTACGCAATTTATGGACCATAGAGTATAGACAAAGAATAGAAAATAAGCTATGGGGTGTTCGCTTTTGGCGAATGTTGTGATATTATTCACTTGACATTGATAGTGTCATCTCGCTCTCCACGAGATTCTCCTCGGGACCCACTTCGGTGGGTCCTTTTTTATTACTCTTCGTCGTCGGATTCCCCATCATATTCAGCCGCATCTTTAAGCAATTCGTACCGCATACCCTTGCTAAATGAAACCCCATGATACATTTCTGAAGATGTAACCATATGCTGACGCATAGAACTTAAAATAGTATCGCCTGATATAGCCATTCCGGGGTGCTTCTTACTGAACTTATTAATATCTTTTAGCACATCTTGAGCTTCAGATTGGTCACCTTGTCTAGTGGCTATATAAAACTTACGTAGTAAAGTAGTTTTTTCTTCAGTAGATATCTTATCTTTATTTTTCTCGTTTGCATTAATTTCTAATTGACGAGTGTATTCGGCAGGGGCGAAACCAAAGGCTTGTGCACCAACATTCCAGTAACCCATCTCCCCAGTTATAGGGTCACCTCGTAAAGTTGTAGTGCCTTCAATAGCATATCGAATAGATTTTAATCCGTTACCAATTGCAGAAGGAAGCATTTGTTCAATACCCCGTTCCACATTACCTTGCCCAATTAAATCAAACCCACGATACATACGGTTAGCTACCCCAAGAACTGGGCCCCCCATCATTTCAGTCATTGACTGTATAGGAGTTTGATCTCGATTATAACTATTATCACGGAAAATCAAATCGGATAATCCAATACGCCCTGCTATCTCTAGACCTGTAGTGGCATTTAACGCACCTGAGTATGCAGTCTCACCCATCCATTTACGTGCGGCTGTATCAAAGTCATCATCGTCATCATCTTTAAACAAGTTATATATCATAGCGGCGATACCAAACATAGGTACACCTCTTACACCTGCAAATAATGCAGCAGACCCAAAGATGCCAGCAAGTTGTTTTTTAGCCGCTGAACGTACTTCCGGATTTTGATCTTGTAGCGCAGCTTGTGCGGCTTTGAACTGCATGTAGTACATAGAAACACCGTAGCGTTTAAACATAAACATTACCTTACCGATGCCGGATTGAGCAATACGGGGGGCCGCCGCCGCAGCTGTACCGCCGTTAGTAAGTTCGGTCATGTATATAGCTGTTTCAGCCGCTAGTTGTTGCTTCTGTTCAGGGGTAAGTTTTTGTTCCTCAGCTGTAGCTTTACTTGAGCTCAAGCGTGCAAGTTCTAATTTGTACCCTGCGATTAATGTTACTTGACGGTTCATGCGTTCCCCATGATGGAATACAAAGCCGGAAGTAGCGTTTACCTTAGATAGAATATTAGTACCTTCTTCTACATCTAGCACGTCATACATTTGAGACCTATTAAGCTGTCCGAAATCTTGAGCTACACGTGCAAGAGTTTCTAGTTCTTTAATTTCTTTTGGTAACTTAGGGTCAGTAAAATCATAGTTATCTAATGAAGGGAAAGCTCTAGTCTTAATTTTCTTTTCTTTACCTTCTATTGGCACATAGGACTCTACTTCTCTATTAAACCCACTAGTAGTAAATATGCGTGTTGCCGCACCGATAGCTTTAGTAGTTTCAGAGTACCCATATTTACCCCCTAGCCAAGGCATTACAACTAGAGGTATTTGTGTCATGTTAACTAATGCAGAAGATATATTGAACCCTAGGGTCATGTTGAACCCTAAAGAAGTAGCAATTTTAGACCACATAGGGATGTTAGGGCTTATTGCGTAATCAATACGTTTAGATAACTCGTCATAGTATTCGGTAGCTACTTCATCACTACCATGTGCTTTTACGTACTCTAGCATGTCAGATTTTAAACCTGATAATTTGGCACCGTATTCCATGTTAGATAATTGACGAGACATACTAAACGCTCTCATACGCATAGCTTCAATTGCGTCTCGTTTAAAACCAAGCGTGCCTTTACGTTTACGGAACCCCTGTGCAAAAGATGTTTCAGGTAGAGTATTAAGGAACAACCGCATTACTTCCTCAGTAACTTTTGGGTCGACCTTATTAACTTCCATAGTACGTAATATGCTATTTACAAATGACGTTGGAGGTGCATGGCGGTAGTTCATTTCGGTTATGTTTGCAAACTTCTGTATGTCCAAGGCACCTTCAGCTTTGAGTTCTTCAGCTACGCGCTCCCGTTCACGTTTGGTTTCAAACCGTTCAACATAAACTTCTTTAATACCAATCCTATAAGATAACCAATGATTGCCAGTACGAGTCAATGGGAAGTACGGTTCAATCTTACCGCTTTTAAATAAACGAGCGTATATCTCAGTCTTTAGTTTTTTAGCGGCTTCGGCATCTTCTAATGAATCATCAATGCGATGTTTAAGCGTTTCCCAAATTTCATCATACATCTTTGCGTAGGTATCCCGCATTGTTTTATATACAGCTTGACCTTCTGCCCCTAGAGCTTTCCAATCAGCTTGCATTTTATCCCATGCCTTTACCTTGTCTACATCTTTATCTTTTTCGTAAACACTTCTAGGTTTAGACGGATCAACTTCATCTAGTGTTGATGCATATATAACATTGTTTAATGGGTCTACTAGCTTAGTATTGTTTTTTGCCCAGCTTTCAACATGGTGCAATACTATTTCCAATTTTTGATGGCGTTTATTTTCTGAGCCACTTTTTCTGTTAATAAGTTCATCTAGTTTAGTTGCCATAGGGATATGTTTTTTGGCTATGTCTACAAGTGCATTCAAAGGTAATGACATACGTACTAGATTTTTAATGCTACCTTCAATTTTTTCATGGAAGAACTCATCAATAGCATCAATATGACTTTCATTCATACTCGGAAGTTTAGCCGCCATAGTACCCATGTTATCTAATATAGCCCCGCCTTTGCCGAGAATAGATGCGGCATAGAGAGACCCAGCGTTCCGAGTATCAGGTGCAGTAGATAACATAGCTGAAATAATTTTATCCGCTTGGTCATATGCTGAGCCTAAAGATTTAGGACCTAACCCTAGTAAGTTACGCACAAAGTTTATAACAGAGTTAGAGAATCTTTCCCATGCAGTAGCCGTACCTGTAGGAACAATGCCTTGTAACTTAGCTTGGAACTCAGGGTTACTAAATGCTTCAGCTACAAATTCAGCAAGAGATGTAGCACCATATGCAGTATCTAAGAATGGTTTGACTTCTTCAAATAGCTTGCTAAGTTGTTTAGTAGCAGGGTGTAGTTTGTTAGCTAAAACATGTGATGTAGCGGCATGTACTACCTCATGTGCTAAGACGTGAAGGCTCATACCATCAACAGAATCGAGCTTAATAGTATTAGTAGTAGGGTCATATAGTCCCGGCACAGGGTTACCATTTTCATCTTGCAACCCTTTAACTACTTCAACCTTAGTGCTACCAACTGCATTGGATAATAACTTAGCAATACGTGACTGAGCACCTTCGGTGATTGCTGCAACAGCATTAAGGGCACCAATTAAATTACCTTCTTTTAACATACCTTGAATAGCAGGGTGTATAGGTAATCCAAGTCTGTAAACTGCATTTTTCTCTAACTTAAGTGTTTTACGAAGTTGTTCCTCGTATTCTCTATCCATAGCTTCTTCATATTCAAGGATTGTTTCGTCTTGTCCTAATGAAGGTTGTAAGAATAGTTCTTTAATAAACTGCTCTGTAGTTAGTAATTTTTGATCGTTATATTTTTCTATGTACTCATCTAGTATTTCTTGTGAATCATCACTTAGATTTTCTTTAGTCCACTTATACGCAAGACGTGCATTAGGTCCATTCATACCCGAAAAGAATTGGCTTTCCATATCTGACTCTAGCCCAGCTTTAAACTTAGGTGTGTCATATGCCAAATCAAATGCCATATTAATTAAGTTATCTATTTGACGAGCCATCTTAGAGAAGTATGTACGTGCCGCTTGTGCAGTAGGTGAAGTAGCTTTCTTAGAACGTAGCAATGCCGCAATAGTATCGGTATCGTCAGGGTTATCCACATCATTGCGTTCCATAGTTTCATATGTTTTAGCAATAGCATCGTGGAATGCTTTTGATGGGGGTGTAGCTAATTCAAACCAAGCCTCGTTTCCTTTTAGCTTTTTAACAGACCGTTTAATACGTTCAATACGTGCTTCTTCTTTAGTGCGACGTTTAGCTTTAGGCGTTTCTTTCTTAGATACAGGTTTTTCTACTGTACTACGCTTAGGCTCTGCTCGTCCTTCAACGACTCTAGGATGTCCTGCACTTGGAGCCAATCTGTTATCGACAGGTGATTTAGTTCCTTTGGTATTGACATCCTGTTTAGTACTCGGTTGTTTTGATTGTTCTCCGCTACCACTAGGGCGAGCTCCAACTGTTTCCTGCTTAGGGGATAATTTCTCTGTGGGTTTTCTCGGGGCATTTTCTTTACCCTCCTTAGCTACTTTAGCGGGTTTTACAGGTTCTAATATCCCACCTTTTGGACCAAACATTTCTGCTTGTTTTGCAAATATAGGGGACTGCACAAAGTTTGTAATCTTTTGTTTAGCAACTGGCTTCACTTTTGGGTTTACGGCAT
>Ga0181352_1001263_pt1 | contig 9962 bp, 2 predicted proteins | sample Fa13VDMLBSN_FD_130103 | JGI IMG/M metagenome (GOLD analysis project Ga0181352, IMG submission 130103) | Freshwater viral communities from Lake Michigan, USA - Fa13.VD.MLB.S.N | ecosystem: Environmental > Aquatic > Freshwater > Lake | place: USA: Michigan | collected 2013-09-23 | reverse complement strand
TCTGACTCTATCCCCGCAATCATTGGTCGCCGACAGCCAGCTCGATTGGCTGACGGGGAATTCGTTATCCCCGCTCGGATCGTTTCTGAGTTGGGGAATGGATCAACCGAAGCAGGCGCACGCAAGCTGTACGCCATGATGGACCGTGTCCAGAAGGCACGTGGTAAAACTGTTGGCAAGGGTAAGGTTGCAAAAAATACCCGCGCAGATAAACATTTGCCCGCATAACCATGCCCCTGCATCAAATCCCGCCCGCTTTAATGCCTGCTGTTTGGCCTGTTGCAGCCCCGCTGTTGCAAAAAGCTATTGACCTTGAACCGGAAGCAATCACAATCGAGCAAGTTGAATACTCGATCCGCACAGGCAAAGTCTTTTTGTTGGTGTGGGAAGAGCCTGACGAGGGCATTACTGGTGCAGTGACGGTGGATTTCGTAGACTACCCCCGCGAGCGCATTGCACACGTCAATTTGATGGGCGGCAAGGGTATCGTGAGAGAACATGTTTTTGAAGAAGCCAAACAGTGGATGCGTTCTTTTGGTGCAACCAAAGCGCAGTGCTGGGCTAAAGGTACCCTTGTGCAAATGTACGAAAAGATGGGCTTAGAGAACACCCATCAGGTGATGAGGATCACGCTATGAACATTGTTAAAAATTTATTCAAGTTCCTAACGGGGCAGCACTTCACCTTGCACCTAGGCGGCGGTGGCGGCGGTCAAAGCCCAGTAACCCAGCAGACTCAAATTACGGAATTGCCCGAATGGGCAAAGCCGTATGCTCAGAAAATTCTTGCAAAGGGTGAAGCGCTTACCGAAAGCACAACGCCTGCCACGTATGGCGGGTCGCGCTATGCTGGCCTGGGCGATCTCCAGAAGAAGGCGATTGAGTCCGTCTCCACGCCGGAGTCGTATCAAAAGTCCTTGCAGGGTTTTATGGACCCCTACGCCCAGAATGTCATCGACATTCAAAAGCGTGAAGCAAACCGTCAATCTCAGATGGCTGGCTTGCAAGAAGCCGGTCAGGCCGTTAAGTCGGGTGCATTTGGTGGTTCCCGCGCAGGTTTAGTTGAGGCAGAGCGTGCTCGCAACACCGGCCAACTATTGAGTGATATTCAGATGCGAGGCTCTGAGGCCGCATACCAGAACGCACAGCAGGCACTCCAGCGAGACATTGCCAACAAGATGCAGATTGGATCGATGCAGCAGGCCGACATTCAGCGTCCGATGGATATCGCTTATCAGGATTTCCTGAACCAGCAGAACTACCCGTATAAACAGTTGGGCTTCATGTCCGACTTGCTGCGTGGCACGCCTACCGGCCAATCATCTACTGTAAGCATGTACCAAGCACCGGGCAGCATGCTCGGCCAGTTGGGCGGTCTTGGCATGGGCGCATACGGCATGAGCCGAATGTTTGCCAAAGAAGGCGGACTGATGGAGTCCGACGGCTACGCAGAGGGAGGGGTCACTGATGACCGTAATGTAGAGGGCATCCTCTCCAAGCTCTCCGACCAGCAGTTGCAAGACGCCCGTAACGCCGCCTTGATGAATCGTGATCAGGCCAAGTTGCAAATGATTGACGCAGAGATGGCCGAACGCGCCTCTATGCGTGAGGGCTTGGGTTCTATCCCTGTGGACTTCGCCGCCTTCATGCCGGATGAAGAGAGCTATGCCCGTGGCGGTATCGTTGCTTTTGCGGATGAGGGTCTGGTTACCGACCAGGATCAAGCCACCTCTACCGCCGGAGATATTTGGCGCTCGATTACTGGAACGCTCAGAAAGGGTGTTGAGGACACCGCCAAATATGGTCAACTCCGCGAGCAAATGAGCGAGGCCCGACCTGGGTTTTTTGAATCATTGACTCCCGCACAGCGAGCCTCTCGTCAACAGGAGGTCAAGGACATCAGACGTCAGATGGATGAATTGACTGGTCGTGGAGCAAAGAAAGAGCCCGTCAAAAAAGAAATACAACCAGACGCCAAGGACAAGGAGATCATGGCGAGGTACGAAGCTGACCAAAAGGCTTCCGCCGCTCCTGCCCCTGCTCCTGCCGCCGCACCCAAGGCACCCGCAAAAAGTCTGTCTGAAGCGGCCCGCATTGTCACTGACGTAGCCAAGACCCAAGTCCCCAAGGATGACGTTGGCAAGTTGTACGATGACATCGCCAAGAAGCTGAACGATGCTCCCCGGCCAGAGGCTGAGGCTCTCTCCCGCATGCTTGAGAAGGCCGACAAACGCGCCGAGGAAATCAAGGCCCGTGGCGTTAGCGAAGCCTTGATGAAGTTTGGTTTTGGCATGGCAGCAGCCGCCGCCAAGCCCGGACAGGCTCGTCGCTCTGGTCTGGCTGGCGCTCTTGAGTCTGCCGCCGCCGCATCTCCGATCCTTGCTGAGTCCATTGCAGAGAACGAGAAGCTCCAAGCCGCCGCACAGGACAACGCCCTCAAGTTGCGTATGGAGCAGGCCCGTTATCAGTCCGCTCTGGAGCAGGGAAACCGTCAGCTTGCCGCATCTCTCGCAGGCTCTATCAGCCAGCGCAACCTGCAACAGTCCCAACTGGAAGAGCAAATCAACCAGAATGCACGTGCAAACGCGCTCAAGCAGCAAGAAATCGCTGGCTTGGCTGCGTATCGCCAGGACGCCAAGCAGACCGCAATCCAGAAGATTGCTGACGACCTTCAGGCTTCAGACCCCAAACTGGGTCGTCGGGACGCTCTGAACGAGGCATCCAAGATTTCTGGATACTCATACAGGACGGAGCAGTCAGGTGACTTGAAGCGGCTTGAGCTGCTGGGTAAATTGCGGGCAGAAAACCCAATGTATAGAACTTTGGAAGTACAACTTTCAATGGCTAAGACTCCCGAGCAGCAAGCTGATATTAAAAGAAAATTGCTGGATATTGAACAACGAGCCTTCAGTAAACTTGGAGCGGCTGGTGTCGGAGGGGGTACTGGTTCCGGCATTGATCTGTCACAATGGGGTACGCCGACCAAGAACTGATGAGGTTTTAAATGCCTGTTTACACCATCAAAGCGCCTGATGGCAATACGTATTCGATTGATGGCCCAGATGGCGCTTCAAAAGAAGATGTGGTTCAGGCAATTCTTGCCAAGAATCCTAGCTTAGGCCAATTAAATGCCCCAAAACCACAAGAGGGTATCGGTGCTGCACTGACAGGTGGGTTTAAACGTTTCTTGTCCAGCGGGGAGACTGCGCTTGAGTCTCTTATTAACCCGGAACTGGCGGCTCAACGTGGTGCCGAGCGGTCTGAGCGTATAGGTGCCCAGTATGCCCCGGGGGCGAACCTAGAAAAGGTTAAACAGGTATACGAGCAGCAGGGCCTGTTCCCCGCCGCAAAAGAGGCTATTAGCCAAATCCCCTCGGCCTTGGCGGAGCAAACACCAAACATCGCCGCCACACTGGCCTCCGCCCGTACAGGCGCTATGGTTGGCGCACCCTTTGGTGGTCCTATAGGCGCTCTTGCTGGTGGTGTCGCCGGGGCGGCTTTGCCGTCTCTGGTTCAGCTATACGGTGCAAACCTTGAGCGTCAGTTTGAGGAAAAGACCCCGGAAATCTCCCGTGCCAGCGCATTTGGTGCGGCTGTCCCCGGAGCCGCCCTTGAGGTGGCATCCCAGTTCATCCCCCTTGGCCGTGGTTGGCTTGGTAAATTGCTTGGCCCGACAGCCGAGAAGGCTCTTGCCCGTGGTTCTGATGCGGCAGTAGAACGTGCCGCCAAGGAGTCTTTGGCGTCCAGTCTGGCGACCGGAACCATTACAGGCTCCCTCGCAGAAATCCCAACCGAAGTCGCCCAGCAAATGCTGGAGCGGTATCAGGCTGGCTTGTCCCTGACTGACGAGGCCGCTCAGAAGGAATACGGAGAGGCCGCTTACGGGGCCGCTCTGGTTGGTGGGCCGTTCGGTGCCGCCGCACGAGGATTAGGCCGTCCCGGTGCCCGTGCTGAGTTTGAGAAGCGCCAGCAGGAGGAGCAGGCCAGACTGGCCGTCACCGAAGAAGAGCTTGCCCAACGCTTCCCGGAGGGCACCCTACCCGGTGGATTCCGCATCGACCGTGAAGAGATTGGCCGTGAGATAGGTCCGGCAGGCTTCAGCATAATGGCCGAAGGCCGTGAGGAGCCTATTGCCGTCGTAGACACTCAAGAAGAGGCTGACGCCAAACTTGAGTCCCTGACAAAGATTCGTCAGGAAGAGGCCGAGAAGTTGCTCGCCGAAGAGCAAAAGATCAATGCCGAGGTTGAGAAGACCAAGGCACGTCTTGAGCAACTTGAGGCGACCGAACAGACTGACACGGAAGAGTACAAGTCCCTGAAGGCGGGTCTACCCGCCATGATGGAGGACTCGGCCCAGAGAGTTTCCGAGCTGTACAACAAGGTCGAGTCCCTGTCCAAGCCTTTGACCGCTGCGCCGTTTGGCGAAACTGAGCGTGTAAACGAGCAGTTCAACGTCTTCGACCAGGCTGGCAAGGCTGTTGGCACCTACAAAACCTTGGGCGAGGCTGAGGCTTCGATCAAGGATGTGGTTGGCTCTGAAGAGTTCGACCGCAAGATACAAGCCCAAGAGACGGCCAAACAACTCTACAAAGCCTTTGTGCCGCAGATGCGTAAGTTTGGTCTTGGAGATGTTGGTTTAAACATCGTTGAGAAGATTGAGAACGGCGCTGGCGGTGCGTACCTCAAAAAACTGATCAAGGTGTCTCTGGAGGATGAGGCCCCCGTCCAGGCGATGCGCCATGAGTCCCTCCACGCCCTGAAGGACTTGGGATTCTTCACGCCCCAGCAATGGAAGGCGCTGGAGGAGCGAGCCAAGAAGGAGTGGATTGAAGACCTGAAAAAGGTTCAATACTCCGAGGGCAAGACTCGGCATGATGCATACATTGACCTGTTCACCCAAGAGGGCAAAGACAAGGGCTTCGATGGTAAAGAGCTGGATCAGTATGTAAATGACAGCCTAATCGAAGAGGCCATTGCTGACGCCTTTGGGGCCTACGACAAGGGTGTGAAGCCGCCCCCGGGCCTGATTGCGGCCCTGTACAGGAAGCTCAAGAACTTCTTCGCCAACCTTGGTCAGGCTCTGCGTGGCGCAGGGTTCCAGTCCGCCGATGACATATTCCAGCAGATTGAGCGTGGTGAGTTGAAGGCCGCTCCCGCCGCCAAGCCTGCGGCGGAAGAGAAACTCAGCCTGAAGACTATTGACGATGTCATCAATGACGGCGTGGATCGTCTGGTTAAGAGCGCCAGAAAGAACCGGCTTAGATACGATAACTACAGGACTCTTCCGGGGAATGGCAGGGCAGACGCCAACCTCACCAAGATTCAGGATGGGATTGAGAATCGGCTGAAAGAGTTGGGCGTTTCCTCCGAGCGTGTAAATGGTGAAAATCAACTAGCTAATATCATCTACGGTAAAGTTTTGCCAGCCTACCGGGCCAAACTTAAAGAGTTTGAACACGTTCCATACGGACAAGAGAGGTTCAGCCTGAAGCGCCCCGCCGTTGAGGGCGAGATTGAAATCTCCACGCAGAACCCGTCCGGGCCGAAGCGTGCCTACGACCCCATTGCCCAGATGCTCTCGATTGACGAGAAGGCGGTGATGGAGGCTATGAAGTCAAACCCCGACTATCGGACGGCGACTATCAAGGCCATCAAGAGTTACGGCTTCATTCCCGAGGGCGTCAAAGACAAGGACGTCATCGAGTTGTTCAAGAACAACATCGTTGACAACCTGTTGTATTTATACAACCTTGTGCCGGAAGACATTCGTAAGCGGAGCAAGCTCTGGTACGACGGTGCAAACAAAATCGCCGAGGAAATGGCCGACAAGTACGGCCTGTCTCTGCGTCAGGTGTCAGCCATCATGGCGGCGATGTCCCCACAGAAGGACTGGTTCCAGAACGTCTCCATGGGTGAACGAGCCATCGACATCCTGACCAAGCATGGCGACCGCTCTTGGACTCCTGAGATGCTCCAGTACGCTGAGAGCTACGTCAAGGAAACCAAAGACCGAGCCGAGCGCGAGAAGCGTCAAGAGGCGTTTGAAAAGATCAAGCAGGTTGCCGCCCGAGGCACAACCCTCAACAACATGGACATCAAGTCTGCCGCCGCATTCATTCGGGCGTATGACGAGGCGTTCCATAGCCGTCAGTACAGGATCGTGACCCCCGAGGGCGGGTTTGGTAACAACGTTGTTAATGATGACGGCACCCCATCTACCCTGATGTGGTCTACCTACAGCCCAATTGAAAAGGCTGTCTCAATCTACCGCGACGGAAGTCGTGAGAACGTGAGCGAGCAACTTGGCTTTGAGCACAAGATTCGCTCCTTCTACAACAACATTGCCGCTCCCAACAGCGATCTGGAACACGTCACTATTGACACACATGCTGTTGCAGCCGCTCTGTTTGAGTCTTTGGCTGGCACAGACCCAGAGGTTGTCCAGAATTTTGGCGGCACTGGCAAGACTAAGATTACTGGCGTTGGCGGAACCTATGGCTTGATTGCTGAGGCATACCGTGAAGCCGCCAAGAAGGTTGGCGTGTTGCCCCGTGAGATGCAGTCCATCACATGGGAGGCTGTGCGCGGCTTGTTCAGTCAAGAGATTAAGAACGCCATTAAGAACCCCGTCAAGGCTGAGTGGGCGAAGTACAAGTCCGGCGAACTATCTTTTGAGCAAGCTCGCAAGAACATCATTGAGATTTCCCGCAACAAGCGTTCTAACAACAAGAATGTTGACATCCCGCCTCCAGACTGGGTTGGTTCAGGTGATGGTCAGTTTGTTGAAGATGGCGGCGAAAGCTATGACAAGTCCTACGCCCCAGCTGGTGGTGTTCGTCTGCGTGAAGAGCAAGAGATTCGTGAGAAGCTGACATTCAATCTGTCCGCAGTCACCAACTCTATCCCCGGATTGCGTGAGTTGTATGCTCGCGCTTTGAAGCGTGACGAAAAGGCGGTCGAGGTTCTTCAGGGTGTTGCAGACGCCTCTCTTACTCACCTTCTGTCCGGCACGAATGCACGTGTAGAAATCACTCGCGCTAAAGGCGTTTACCTGTCAGATCGTGAGCCGTCACTGATGGTGGCCGCATCCTTCAACGAGTCTGAGGCCAAGGATGTACTCGCCGCTCTGGCACGGTTCGCCAAGAACTTTAATCAAGAGCAGATTCACGTCCGCATGCCGACGAAGAAGAAGGTTGGTTTTGAATACGGAGACGGATCATACGTCACTCCCGTTTACACCATCCCTCTGAAAAAGCAGCTGAACAACAAAGCCATTTCTGACATAATTGACAAGAGCGGCCTCAAGGGATTCACTGTTACAGACGAGAGTCTGATCACCTATTTTGTCCGCCCCAACAAAGAAGATGGAGAGAGCAATGCGCAATACGCAACTAGAGTCTCAAAAGAGTTTGAACAGTTTGAAGAAGAAGTCGCTTCAGCACATGTTCTGGCTGGAAAACCGGGCACGAAAGTTGGAAGAAAGGCTGAACGCCTCTTCGTCTACGGAAGCGGATACGGTGCCGCAATCGACTACGAATCAATCGGTGGCGACGTTCGTCCCAAGCAGGCTTCGGACACAATCACCCCGAAGCTGATCGCCGAGTACCTGACCGGCAAGCCGGTGCAGGTGTTTAAACAAAAGGACTTAACGAAGGCTCAGGTCGCCCAGCAAGAGAAACTTGCTGAGGTATTTGACTCCCTGCCCGTCAACGACCTGAAGAACCCTCTGGTCAAGAAAGCCTACAAGGCACTGACCAAGGCGTTGAAGGAACAGTTTGCAGTCCTCCCGGTCAAGGTTGAGATTCAAACCCAGACCGACAAGAATGGCGACATTGTCCCGCCGTACAACAACAACTCCGCAGAGATGCGCCGGGACATCCTTGAGCGCAACCACATACTGGTGTACCCCACCACGCCGGAGACCTTTGGGCCGGAGGGTTACGACTTCTCTGGCCACCCGCTGCTAGAAGACTCCGGGTTTAAAGACATCAACGGCACCAAGATGCTGTTTAACGACGTGCTCCGTGCCGTCCATGACTACTTTGCTCACGGGATGAGCGAGGCGCAGTTTGGCCCGAAGGGTGAGTTCACTGCGTGGCGTAACCACATGGCATCGACTCCCGATCCCATGGCTCGTTGGGCGCTTACCGCTGAAACCCGCATGCAAAACGCATGGCAAAATTTCAGCGAGGGTGCTCAAAACATTCCGCTGAAAGACCGCCCGTTTGCACTGCAAAAGGCCGCACTGCCCCCGACGGAGTTCCTGTACACCGGAGACAACGCCGTTGATCTCGCCACGTTCCAGATGGATCGTGAGCTGTCTGACAAAGACAAGCGCGGTAGCCAGCCCACCGCCAAACTGAGCCTGAAGCGCACAGCAACGCCTGAATTTAAACAGTGGTTTGGTAAAAGCAAGATTACCAAGGATGGCGAACCCAAGTTTATGTACCACGGTCTGGCAAAGGACACCACAGACTTCACCCGCAAGACCGCCCGTGGCGCACCCATCTTCCTGACGGACGATCCTGAGTTTGCGGCAAAATTTGCCGCAGACAGTTACGAACAGGCAGCCAAGCACCCCGAGGAATATCTGACAGACAAGCAGATCAAAGAGGGCGTGAAGAAGGCCATCTCTGCAATCAAGAAAGATTACCGTGGAGGTAAAGATACCCTTGGCAAAGAGATGATTGACAGCCTCTCGACTGGCGACATCAAAGATGCAACCTTTGAGGCGCAGGAGTATCTCCAAAATGAATACATGAAGATGCTCCCCACTGGGCCGCATATCATGCGCTTGTACGTCCGCGCAGAGCGTCCGTTTGACTATGAAAATCCTGAGCATGTCCGAATGATCAAGGCAATAGCAAACCTTGATGAAGAGGCTATGGCCGAACTCGGGGAAACGCCTGCCAGCTTCTGGAAAGGTGTAGCCGAAGGTGACTGGCCCAGAATTGAAGCTGATGCAGTTCAGAATGCCATCAAAGAATACTTTGACTCCTTCTATGTCAAGGAGCTGGGGCGCAAGAACCTCGCCGTTTACCAGCCAAATCAGGTCAAGTCTGCCACCGGGAACATTGGAACCTACGACCTGAAGAATCCGGATGTTCGCTACAGCCTGCGCGGCGTTGCATTCCCGACCGTCAAAGAGGCTCGTGAAGCAGCGGAGCAGCAGCCCGTACCAGATACCGCTGAATTTAAACAATACATCGCTGGTAGCCAGTGGCTGGACGAGGATGGCAAGGCCAAGAAGTTCTTCCACGCCACCACGGGTGACTTCTTTGAATTCCGGGACGGTGCTGTCTATCTATCTGAGACCGCAGAAGAGTCTGAGAAATGGGGCCGTCTGGCCGAGGACCGGCTGCGCGAGAAAATCTACAAGGCTTTAAACAAGTCTGAGAAATTGCCAGTGTTCCAGCAGGCGGTCGATCAGGCCGTTGAGGCCGGTAAGATCACTGAGGCCGAGGGCGTGGAGTTCATGCGTGATGTCAAGCGCAGTGTTCCAGACTTCGGCAAGTACGACGCTATCAAGAGCGAGATGGATGATGCCCTGCTCGCCCTGTCCCCCAGCCGCATGAAGATCATGCCCCTGTACGCACGGGCTATGAATCCGTTTGATTTCCGCAACAAGGAACATGTGGAGCAGGTGGTGGACTACATCACCCGCCGCCAAGAGTTTGACCGCAGTGTTGGCGCGGTAGCCAAAGAGATTAACGAGAAGATTGGTGGAGCACCCACAACCAACACAGAAAACATTCTGAAGGGTTTAAAAGGTCTTCTGGTCCAGGGGTATGAGAAGACAATTGTGGACCCCATGGTCCAGCATGCAATCCGCAGATTGAACTTTGACGGATACCTTGTCCGTCGTAACCGCCAGTCGCCCATTTCGTATGCCATTTACCAACCCAAGCAACTGAAGTCGATCACCGGTAACGATGGTCAATTCAGCCTTGAAACCAATGACAT
>Ga0181352_1001260_pt1 | contig 9978 bp, 5 predicted proteins | sample Fa13VDMLBSN_FD_130103 | JGI IMG/M metagenome (GOLD analysis project Ga0181352, IMG submission 130103) | Freshwater viral communities from Lake Michigan, USA - Fa13.VD.MLB.S.N | ecosystem: Environmental > Aquatic > Freshwater > Lake | place: USA: Michigan | collected 2013-09-23 | reverse complement strand
TTGAACTATCAGCTAGCTCTGGTGGTGGTGGTGCAGTACAACCAAGCACAATCATCAATGACTTCACTGTAATCAGTGGCGCTAACTTAGTATTCTTTGTAAGTGGTTCTTCTTTAGCTAACGTTAACTTATCATTAGCTACTGGTTCTACTTTATTCTACAATAAGTCTACTAACTTCGCAACTCGTGGTGATTTTGAAGATGCTCCTGGTGATACTCCAGAGCCATTCTCTAATCCGAACGCTGCGTCTTCTGCTTCAATCGTTATCCCTGAGATCAACGTACAAATGAAGTCTGAGACCATTTCTGCTAAGACTCGTAAGTTAAAAGCACAATGGACTCCAGAATTTGCGCAAGACTTAAACGCTTACCATAGCTTAGATGCTGAAGCTGAATTAACTGGTATGTTATCTGAGTACATTTCTTTAGAAATCGACTTAGAAATCTTAGATATGTTAATTGAGAACGCTCAAACAGTTGCTAACTGGTCAGCTCAAATCGGTAACCAAATCAATGCAGCAGGTACAGCTTATGTTTCTAACACAGCTGGTGCTTACTACAACCAAATGTCTTGGTTCCAAACTTTAGGTATCAAATTACAAGCGGTATCTAACAAGATCCACCAATTAACTTTACGTGGTGGTGCTAACTTCTTAGTATGTTCTCCAACTGTAGCTACTATCCTTGAATCAATTCCTGGATTCGCAGCTGATACAGACGGTGCAGCAGATACAATGAAGTATGCATTCGGCGTACAAAAGATCGGTGCTCTTAACAGTCGTTACAAGGTTTACAAAAACCCTTACATGACTGAGAACACAATCTTAATGGGCTTCCGTGGTAACCAATTCTTAGAGTGTGGTGCCGTTTACGCTCCTTATGTTCCATTGATCATGACTCCATTGATCTACGATCCTAACACCTTTACTCCAAGAAAAGGTATCATGACTCGCTACGCGAAGAAAATGATCCGTCCTGAGTACTATGGTAAAGTGTATGTATCAGATCTACAAGTTGCTCAAGCTAGCTAGTCTAACTAAACAACTATAGAATAAAAAAGAAGCCGGCCCGTAAGCCGGCTTTCTTTATTTGCATATGGAAACTATTTATTTACATATAAGTTGCACTTAAAGTTAATTTATGGAAAAGCAGAAGAAGGTTCTAAAGGGTGAAATTAAGTATAACGTAGAGTTAAACGAGGAGCAAAAGGAAGCCAAAAGGCTTATTAGAGAGAACCAAATAGTAGTTATAACAGGTAGAGCAGGGTGCGGAAAGTCCTTAGTATCAGCGCAAGTAGCACTAGATTTTGTATTTAAAAAAGAGTGTGAAAACATATTTGTTACTAGAGCTGCAGTAGAAGTGGGTCATTCTTTAGGATTTCTTCCGGGAAGCCTTAATGAGAAGTTTGATCCGTATCTCGAAGCATTCCAGGAAAACCTGATAAAATGTTATAATAAAGAGAAAATTGGACAGCTTATACTAGATAAAAAGGTGCAAGCGCTTCCAGTACAGTTTATAAGGGGAAAAACGGTAGATGATATTCTTATTGTAGAAGAGGCTCAAAACCTAACAAAAGCCGAAATGTTAGCTATTTTAACACGATTAGGCAAGAATGGTAGGATTGTGGTGAATGGAGATAATGAGCAAACCGATATTAAGAATAAAACAGGCGAAATAAACGGTCTTAGTTATATAATAGAACTATCCAAGAAGATTGAAGAAATTAAGTGGATTAAATTAAAAGAAAATCACCGTTCTGACTTAGTAGGTAAGATACTAGATTACGAATACGGAAATTAACAAAGATAAATGGCAAATCCAGTAATATACGACGGTTCACCAGGACCAATATCAGGTAGTACTCCTTTTGGATTCTACGATAACGATCTTCAATTCCAAGGCGATGGTCCTAAAGTAGCTAATTATTGCGCTAGAAAGTTAGGATACCCAGTACTTGACGTGGAAATCAACGACTTAAACATCTATGCATGCTTTGAGGAAGCAGTTTCTATCTATGCTGAAGAACTTTATCAATTAAAAATAAAGGATAACTACTTAAGTTTGGAAGGTCAACCAACCTCTTCTGTGCTAAATAACACAGTTGTATCACCAAACTTAATGCCACTTATTAATATATCTGAAACCTATGGTCAACCAGCAGGTGTTGGCGGGTTTGTAAGTTGGAAAACAGGGTCATTAGAAATGACAGCTAGCCAACAAAACTACGATATGTACAGATGGGCTGTTGATACCCAAGGTATGGCTCCAACTGATAGACTTGTTATCCAAAGAGTAATGTATCAAGCACCTCCTGCTTTATACGGATACGGATATGGCAACTATTATCCACAGTTAGCAGGAGCTTCTTCAGGTCCTGGCGATTGGGGTGGTATGGGTGTTGGAGGCTATGCAGGTGGTAGTGGTACGAATAGTGTAACAATGTATCCAGTTTACTGGGATATTCAAAGAATACAAGAACTTGAAATGTCTAATACGGTACGTTTACCGGCATTTAGCTTTGAATTAATAGGTACAAATCTTAGAATCATGCCATTCCCAACAGTTGGAGGTAGGTATGTTTCAATTCAGTACGCTTTCCAATCAGACTTAATGAGTTTGACTAAGAATAGTCCTTATGGAGGTAATCAAGGCTTAGTAGCAAACGCTGCTTTAGCTCCGTATACAAACATAACATATGCACAAATCAATCAACCAGGCAAGCAGTGGATTAAAGAATATACAGCTGCTTTAACTTCTGAATTGTTAGGTCTTGTGCGAGGAAAATATCAACAAGCAGTTGTGCCTGGAAGTGAGGTTACACTAAACTTTGCAGACCTTATTAGTAGAGGTCAAGCAATGCAAACAGCTCTAAGAGAAAAACTGAGACTTGATCTGGAAGATATGAGTAGACAAAAACAATTAGAAAGAAAACAGTCTGAAACAGATTCTCTTAACAGTACTTTAGTTAATATACCAATACCAATATTCATAGGATAACATGGCATTATTTGGAACAGTACGCGACGCTAGCACGCTAAATTATATAGCAACGGAGTTTGTACACAACGTAATTACTCAACAGATAGGTTACTATACTGTAGTGCTTCCTGATACTCCACCTAACATATATGGTGAAGCTTTGGTTAAGAGCTATATCGGACCGGTGTTATTAGATTGTTTGATCGTGAGAGGTGATTTCACAACCACATCAGATAACTTTGGTCCTGATACGAGAAGAGAAGCAGAGTTTAGAATATTAAAAACAGATTTAGAGTACGCTAATATAGTACCGGAGACTGGTGATATCGTAATGTATAATGAACTTTATTATGAAGTAGATAATACGAACGAAAATCAGCTATTCTTAGGTAAAGATCCAGCATACTCTTATTCTACAGGATTAGAAAACTTTGGTGCCAGCTTCTCAATCATATTATTTACTCACTTAACTTCACCAGAAAGATTAGGTATTACCCAACAACGATTATAACATGGCAGGAGGAATACAACAAGTAAGACCGGAGAATAGGAGAGAGTTTATGAACAAACTCATTGTGCCAAAAGCACCTGAGTATGGCAATCCTAATATCGTTTTTTCTGATCCCTTCAAACCTGGACAACCTGAATTTAATCGTGCTTACGAAACCTCTGTAAAGGAGCTTCCAAATAAGAAATTCTCAATTGGAATTCAAGACATAGACGAAGCTGTCATGTATTATTTCCAAGAAGTATTAAAGTTAAGCGTATATCAAAACAACGATACAATTTTAGTACCAATTATTTACGGTTCTCCGGAAAAATGGAAAGCAGTTCAGAAAGATGGATACTATAGAGATAACGTTGCTAAAATTATGTCACCGCTTCTAATGTTTAAGAGAAATTCAATCACTCAGAATAGGACGCTAGGTAATAAGTTAGATGGTAATGCAGCAGCAAACGTTCAACTATTTGAAAAGACCTTCTCAAAGAGAAACATTTATGACAACTTCCGCATTCTACAAAACCAAAAGCCACAAAAAGAGTTCACTGTCGTAGTCACTCCGGACTACGTTACAGTTAATTATACTTGTGTAATATGGACCAACTTTGTAGAGCAGATGGATAAGCTAATAGAGGCGGTAAATTTCGCTTCAAATTCGTATTGGGGGGATCCTTCCAAATTCCAATTTTTAGCGAAAATGGAGACGTTTACTGATGCACAAACCTATGAACAGGGTGAAGATAGATTAGTAAAGACAGAATTTGAATTAAGTTTGAATGGTTACTTGGTTCCTGACTCGTTAAATGCTTATTTGGCTCAATTAACAAGTAGAACTTATAATTTGTGTAAAATAGTATTTAACACTGAAACTGTATCATGAGTACTTTAGCTGAAGTCATATCTCAAGTTAACGCATTAGCTGGCTATGCCATCCCAACAGGAAGTAATAGCTATGTAATTAGCTCTTCGGTTGTTCTTTCAAGCGGATCAGTGAATGATGTAATCAATCAAATTAACTCTCTCACAGGATATAATATACCATCTACAAACGTAACCTACGTATCAGGTTCTAATGTAGCAGGCCAACCTACTGTAATATACTTGCCAACTCCTGCAAGTGGCACAATTTCTACTGCAGGAATTTTTCCTGGTGCCATTATTCAAGCAGATCACGTTCTTCGTATTATCAATGCTTTAAATGGTATTGCAGGCAACGAAATTATCCTTTCTGGCAGCTTGTATGTATCCGGATCAGCTACAATGAGTAGCAGTCTTAACTTGCCTTTTGTTCCAAACCAAAACTTCATCGAATCAGTTACTGGTTCTATGAGAGGAACTGGAGCAGTTGACGGCGGAACTTTCTAATTCCTACTATTTATTAGCGACTTATATAAGTCATTCCTAGTATATACTTTAAATACTCCTATATATGGCAGTTAAAATAGAACTGAAACGCAGTGCTGTACCTGGTAAAGTGCCTACAGTTGATCAATTGGATCTCGGTGAAGTAGCAATCAATACGTACGACGCTGGCGTCTATTTTAAACAAGATACAGGAGTATCACAGTCAATCATACAATTAGCGACAACCGCAGGAAGTAGTAGCTTTGTAGCTACAGCTTCTTACGCACTTTATGCAGCAACGGCTGGTTCAGCTTCTTATGCAACAGAAGCTAATCATGCACTGAACGCGGATACTGCAATTTCTTCTAGCTACTCATTAAGTGGATCATACGCAGTTACAGCATCATATGCTCTAAACGTTCCTGTCACATCTTCTTATGCTATTACAGCATCTTACGCAAACAATGCAGCTACAGCATCATCAGCAGATGATTTTTTAGTAAGAGGTAACGTAACTGCTTCTAATCTTTTTGTTAGTGGAACGATTACTGCTCAGAATTTAGTTGTTCAAACAATTAGTTCAAGTGTAATATACAGTAGTGGATCAAACAAGTTTGGAGACGAATTAATAGATGTTCAACAATTTACTGGTTCGGTTACTATAACTGGTAGCTTATCTGTAAATGGTGACTCCGTTATTACATCAGGAAGCTATAATTCTTTTTCATCTTCCATAGCAGAAAGAGCAACTAAGTTAGAAGCAACAGCTTCAACCTTAACAAGTGCTAGTGCTTCTTTTGCTCAAGATAGCGGAAGTAATAGTATTCGTATAACTAATTTAGAGAGTACTGCAAGTACGCTTGTGCAAGCATCAGCTTCCTTTAGCTCTAGTATTGCTTCTCTTTCATCTTCTTTCTTAGCATTTAGTCAATCTTATAATACCGCTTCATTTACAGGTTCTTTTACTGGCTATTTGTTTGGTACTGCAAGTTGGGCAGTGAGTGCATCCCATGCACCAACCGCATTAACATCTTCTTATGCAATAAGTTCTTCTTACGCAATAAGTAGCTCTTATGCGGTAAGTTCTTCAAATGCAGTGAGTTCATCATACGCAATAAGTTCTTCAAATGCTGTAAGCAGCTCTTATGCTATGAGTTCTTCAAATACTGTAAGTTCTTCTTACGCATTTAGTTCTTCTTATGCTGAGACAGCTTCGTTCGCATTAAGTGGAAATGGTACGTTCAGCGGATCGTTTTCAGGATCGTTAAATAATTTTCAAGGTACAGCAACTCACATACCTTATTTTAGTTCTTCTCAAGTACTTGCAGACAGTTCTCTATTTCAAATAGATAATGGATACAGTATTGCCATCAACCAGAATGCTATTACAACTGCAGCTCCTGAAGCTTTATATGTTTATCAACCAAGCACTTCATCGTATAACGTAATAAGTGGTAAAGGTAATTTAAATAGTTACTTACAGCTTAATATTCAAAACGTAAACAATGGTAGTAATGCATCATCCGACGTAGTTGCAACAGCTAACAATGGTGATGAAGGTGGTAACTATGTTAACATGGGTATCAATGGAGATAGCTTTAGTGGCTTCCTTGGTGGTCCTAATGATGCATACGTATACGCTACTGGTAGTGAATTTCATATTGGTAATGCATCTCCAAACAAACACATTGGTTTCTTTGCAGGTGGTATCGACGTAGAGGCTGACAATAAATTATCTCTATATTACAACAACCAACACCAAATGACTGGTTCGTTGGATGTAAGTGGTAGTGTTAAAGCATTTTCATTTACAGGAAGTTTATTTGGTACAGCAAGTTTTGCTGGCACTTCTTCTTTTGCATTAAGCTCTTCTTATGCTGTAAGTTCATCTTATGCAGAAAGTTCTTCTTTTGCAATAAGCGCTTCATACGCACCAGATAATACATTCCCTTACACAGGTTCTGCTAAAATATCAGGCAGCTTAGAGATAACAGGGTCTACTTCTATAACAGGTAGTCTTGTATTAGAAGGACCACAATCAATAACTGGTAGTTTAGCAATTACCGGTTCTAATAGCTTCTTAGCTGTAGATCAAATTTATAGTGGAAATGGTGTAAGTACTCCAACTAACCGTATTCAATTAAATGCAAGCGGTTTATTTGGTGGTCAACCAGGAGACGTAGTACTTTATGGCAGTAGTGCAGGTGTTGCTCTTTTTTCACCTGGCGGAGATATTACAATTAGTTCTCCAACTGTTGGTAAGACGGTTCAAGTAACTGGTTCTTTAGTAATTGGATCTGGTGCAACTGGATCTTTCACAGGTTCTTTTGAAGGTACAGGTAGTATAAATGGATACTTCTCAGGCAACGCTTCTTTAACCGGATCATTTACGGGTAGCTTTAGTGGCTCAGCCAATTTTGCAACAACTTCTTCTTATGCTTTAAGTAGCTCTTACGCAGCAACTTCTTCTTATGCAGAAAATGCTCAAACAGCATCATCAGCAGATAACTTTATTGTAAGAAATAGTTTAACAGCTTCAAACGCATTAGTTTACGGAACAATAACTGCACAGACATTAGATGTTCAAACAGTTAGTTCTTCTGTAGTATACTCTAGCGGTTCAAATATATTTGGTAACGACTTAACAAACACACAACAGTTTACAGGCTCTGTAACAGTTACTGGTAGCTTAGCTGTGAATGGAATTCCAGTAGTATTAAGTAATCAGACATCTTCAATGTCTGTTGCTTCAGCTTCGTTTGCAACAACCGCCTCTTTTGCAACAACTGCTTCGTTTGCGTTAACGGCTTCGTTTGCACCCACCGCTTCTTTTGTATCTGGTGCAGTATACATTACTGGTAACCAAACAATTGACGGACTAAAAACATTTACAGATAATACCAGTTTCAATAAGCACGTCTTATTAGAAGGTAGTGGATCTGATAACTACATGGTTGCTTGGAAGCAGCGTACAGCTTTCGGCTCTACTCTTCTTAATCCAGGTAATGGATATACTGGAATGGGAGCTTTTGATAACTACCGACTTCAATTCTATTTCAACCAAGGAGGAACTAGCTTCAAATCATTTGCCTTTAATATAGGTAATGTGGCTCTTGGTGATACTGTAGGACTTAACATACCAGCAACTGGTGGAACTTTGTTAGTAAGTAGCCTTTTAACCGGATCTGTAGCTACATCTTCTCTTGCATTGAATGCGATAAGCAGTTCTTACGCTTTAACAGCTTCTTATTTGTCAGGGTATGTTTCACCTTTCCCTTATACTGGATCTGCTATAATATCAGGCTCATTAACGTTGACAGGTTCATTTGATCAAATCGGAAATTATAACCACACAGGTAGTGTTTATCACAGTGGTAGTAAGTTTTTAAATGGTGTCTTTCAACAAACAGGTTCATTAACTATAACAGGTTCAACAACTCAAGTTGGTAATAATACACTACTTGGTAACACAACCTTATCTGGTAGTGTTATTATATCCGGATCACAAGGACAACCTAATCCAACAATTAGCGTATTTGGTGATTTAAATCAAACAGGCTATACTCGTTATCTACCAGTAACAAATAATATTGATAACAGTGTTTCTGCATCGTATATTTACGTATCAGGATCTACTCAAGATTTATACTTCAGCCAAAACAGTAAAGGATATAATAACGTAACTCGTTTAAGATGGCTTGAAGGTAACTTGTATACAGGTTTGTTACATGGTGGCTTAATTACCACATCTTCCTCTACTGTTTATCAAGTTAGTAGTGGTAGCGGTATCATTGTTAACTTAAATGCAAGTTTAAATAATGACCCGTACCCAACAGTTCAATACTTAAATTGGGGTAATTTATCTGCTAGTATTAGTGCCTTTACCAGTTCGTATCAACAAGCATTTGTAGGTATTGATTCAACTAATAACATTTATGCTCAAGGTACTCCATTCAATGATGGTCAATTTGATTCAGTAATCAATATTGGTAATGTATTATTCCAAAACCAGTCTACAATTAATGGTGTTAAAACACAACCTTCTGTAGCATATGGATTTGAACAACAACAAAATACATTTAATAGAGCATTTGGGCCATTAAAATTATCAGGTTATACTTTAGCACCGAGCGGTTCTTCAACAGGTAGTTTAATAGTAGGTAGTGGTACAGCTTATGCTCCTGGCTCTAACTACCCAGTAGACCCTAATACCCCGTCATATACTATTGATAACGGAACTAATACGTCTAAAATATTTAGATACTATCAATCCGGATCTACTTGGGTGTATAATACAAACGGAGGTTTAGGATACGGATCAATTGATCCTACAAAATATTCAAATAATGGTGTTTTAACGACTGTTGGTGGAGGAAACTGGTCTATTCAAAGATGTTTTTGGTATCCAAATTCAGTAACAAAAGCAATAGTTGTTTACTACGGTAATGCACGATATACTACTGAAGCCGAAGCACGTGGTAATATAAATTTTGAATCATTTGTTGAAGCTCCAAATACAGCAGCAAATGCAATATATTTAGGAGCGATTATTATAAATGGTACCGGAGTATTTACAACTCCTGGAGATTTTACCATATATCCAGGAGGTTTATTTAGACAAGTAGGTGGATCAGGAGGAGGTGGATCGGTAGTAACACAAACTTTAGCAGGTCTATCTGATGTATCTATCTCTGGTCCTACAAATGATCAGCCTCTTGCTTATAGCACCACTGCAGGAAAATGGATTAACACCTCTTTCCTAAGTGCGTCGATAGCAGGTAATGCTAATACAGCAACCTCTGCTTCTTATGCAGCAACAGCAAGCTATTTAGAGAATGCACAAACAGCTTCGTTTGTGGTAAGTGCTTCTTATGCAGCTACTTCTTCGTACTCAGATAATATAATAGGAACTACTAACTACGTTCCTAAATTTATAGGAGGTAATAGTTTAAGTAGTAGCATAATACTTGAGAATGGTACTAATGTTGGTATAAGCGATAATTCTCCAACACACAAATTACAAGTTAATGGAGATACATTTATATACAATAGTAATAGTACATTAAATTCAACTAAGTACGCTTTACTACCTGCCCTCAACGTTACAACTACGGGCACTGAATCAAATCAATATGCAAATGTTGGCATATATG
>Ga0181352_1001256_pt1 | contig 9998 bp, 6 predicted proteins | sample Fa13VDMLBSN_FD_130103 | JGI IMG/M metagenome (GOLD analysis project Ga0181352, IMG submission 130103) | Freshwater viral communities from Lake Michigan, USA - Fa13.VD.MLB.S.N | ecosystem: Environmental > Aquatic > Freshwater > Lake | place: USA: Michigan | collected 2013-09-23 | reverse complement strand
GGTGGTGGTTACCCAACTGTTACAAAATGGGAAACTGGATTAACTAGAAGTGTTGCAAATACAATTGACGATAAAGTTACTTGGTCGTCATTATATAAAATTACAAGAGGAAAAGCGAATACTTTATTATGAGTAGAATAATTACATTAACTGAAAATGATATAAGTAAAATTGTAAAAAGAGTTCTTTTTGAGAATAAAAAAATACAATTACTAAAAGAAGGTACGGACCCAAAATTAACTTTTTATGGTCCGGGTAAATCAAAAGATGCTAAAGTATTGTGGGAAACCGTCGGTGTAAGTAATGGTGGCACCGTTTCCACTAATATAGGGAAATTCCAACAAATTTATGATAATGTTAATTATCGTAATAAACATATGATTTATCAAGTATCATATACTTCGTCTAAAACTATGTATGAAAAATGTGTTATATCAAGATATCCAGATTTTACAGGGACTGTTGAAATAAGAAAAGAAGATTGTAAAAAAGCTGGAGGGTACTGGAAAAAAGACGAAAATAGGTGTTCAATAAACCTTGGTGAGGTAAAAGAATGGGACGAAACTTGTAAAGAAAAATATCTTAACTTTGATAAAAATTTACGAGTAGGTAGGTTTAACGCGTGTTTGAAAACAATAAAAAATAGTCCACTTCTAATGGGAATGCCTTTTTCTATTGAACAAAAAAATAATGTACAATACGCTGATGACGATGCTGAACACTGGTTTGAGTCAATGTCAACAGTACCAAATGGTACATATAAAGTTGCTTTCTTTTTTAATGATAATGATAGTTGTACATATAAAGGTTTTAATTATTTATTAGATACTGGGGGTTATGATTTAGAAGAAATTGCATTAAAACCATTAAAAGGGGCCCTTGTTGATACAAAACCAAAACCAAAAACCCCAACTAATATTTACAATGGGTACCCAACAAAAGAGGCATATTTAAAAGCAATGCAAGCAAAACTTAAACAAAAAACAGAAAAAAAATTAACAAAAGATGAATGTATATCCGGTGGTAAAGAATGGAGTGATGAGGATCAAGCTTGTTATGATTTACCGGAGGTTGAAATTGTTGGTACTAAAAAAAATAAATCAGAAAAACAACCACCAAAAACTTCACAAGAACTTGAAACTACGGTAAATAAAAATGATAAACAAAACCAAACTAATAATAACATAATAGATGATAAAATAAAAACTGGTTCTAAAAATCTCGATAAAAGTGGGGTTGATGCAAATAATAAAAATGGAGATAAGTTTGCAACACCGGGATCATCTAAAGGTGGAGGAGATTCAAAAAATGTTAGGTTATTTTTGTCTGGACCACAATAGATTATCATTATATTTATTATTATGAGTAGAATAATTACATTAACAGAAAAAGATATAAGTAAAATTGTCAAAAAAGTTCTTTTTGAGAATAACAAAAAAAACTTATTAAAAGAAGATGGTACAACTCAACTAACTTTTGATGGACCAAATCCTTTAAATTTGTCAAGTACTGTTAAATGGATAACAATTGGTAAAATATTAAGTAAAGTCTCAAATAATTTACCCAGTTTAAAAGAAGTTGTATATGAAGATAATATAATGGTTATTAAAGGTAAAAAATATTTACAATATGATGAAGGTGAAATGGTTACTAGGTATAAACCTACCGTAACAAATTGTATTACTGAAAAATATAGTAATGGTAGAGCAAAATCCTGGGATAAAGCATGTTATGAAAAGTATAATAAAAACCTTGAAAGTTTACAAAAACAAAGACATACATTTTGTTTGAGTAGAATATTAAATAACCAAGGATTGTTAAATATGCCTTTTGCGATTCAAGTAAGTGGTACAAAAATGGATCAATATGGTGAATCAAAAGATGGTATTTATAAAGTTTTTTTCTTTTTAAGTGGTGAAGATTGTACTTTTAATGGTTTTAATTATTATTACGATTCTGGTTATGAAACATTTTTAAATTATGATTACCCATTAACACCATTAAAAGGTCAGTCAGTGCCAAAACCAAAAGAACAACAAAAACAAGTTGTAAAAAATATTGAACAGAAACCCGAAACAACAAAATTAACACCGGAACAACAAAAAAAATGGTGTGCTGATCGTGGTAAAGTTTGGAGTGATGAAGTAAATGCTTGCGTTGGTAAAGAAATTACTTTGGACTCAAGTAAAATGGAAATAAAACCTAAAGAAAAAGAGAAAGATGTACCGGGTGGCTTAGGTGCAAAAGGTACTGAAGGTAAAGGTGTTGAGATAAACTCACCAAATAGTGGGACAAAAGGTGGTGCCGGATTTAGATTATTTTTAACAGGAGGTGGAATATAATATGAAAAAAAATAATATAATATTAGAACAAATTTTATTGAATATGAAATACGATTCAAAGAAAACTTTGTCCGAAAATAGTAAATATATTTTTGAGGGTTGTATACCTTTAGATACTAAATTAAATAGTTTTGTCAATAATAGTAATAGATCAAATGAATATCCTGAATTAGGTAAATGGGGTGATGGTACTTGTAAATGTACAAATAATACAAAGTGTTTAGAATTTAAAAAAAATTGTTGTGGTAAACCAAATATGGTACAGACAGGAACTTTAACACAAAGTTTTACTGATGATAGTCTTAAAGATGAAAATAATAATGAAACGATAAAAGAAAAAGCGGCAGACGGAACAGAATTAATATTACCAAAAACCACAAAAATAGATTTTAAATATGGATGTAGCGCACTTGCTTTTAAATACTCAAATGAGTATGAATTAGTAAAAAAAGATTTTCCTAAATTTACAAAAGCTTGTCAAGTAAAATTTCAAACAAAAGAAGGCGAAGAATTAAACAATTGTGTTATGAATTATTTTAATAGTCATATTGGTAATTGTATTGATAATAGCGTACATAGTTTTACATATGATGGTGTTAAATATACAAGTTGTTTCAAGATTAAAACTGGTGGTCATTATTTAAATCCGGAAGAAATAACTTTATCTGGTTATTTTGCACCATCATTAAGTAATTTTGAAGACGAAAATGGTTGTAAAGGTAAAAAATGGGAAAATTTTACAACAAAATCAGAAGAAAAATATACAACAGATATAAAACAAGGACAGGTTATTGATGATAAGTTAGGGAGGGTTAGTAATAAAGTAAGATATTATTTGAGTGGATCCGGACAATAAAAAAAAAATAAAAAAAAAATAAAAAATTATGATTTTAAATGAAATTTCTAGAATTAAAAAAATTATGGGTTTAAATACCAATAATAACTTTATTAATGAAAGTTATAAAAAAAATAATATTTTAAGATTAATTTCAGAGGGTATTACTGGTAATGATGAACTATTTAAAATGTTGGGTAAGGCAGCCGGGTTATCTGACGAAATGGCAACAACTTTTAGTAAAGAAGCTGGTTCTTTTATGAAACAATCCGACGAATTTGCACAAGTTTTATCTAGAGAAGGGTTAGATGATGTTGGTAAAATACAACAAAAATTATTTAATTCAGGATATGACGTTTCAAATCTAGATAGCGCACTAACAATGTATCTTAAACAAAATCCAGATTTATCAAAACAGATATTAAAAAGTATACCAGAATTTACTGATAATATTGTTAAAAATATGTCATTAGAGACTTTATTTGCTAAAAGACCAGATTTAGTTGCACCACTTAAATCTGTTAGTAGTCCAGATTTCAAGTTGAAGACTCAAGATATGATTGATGATTATAAAAGTTTAATGGGTGAAATCTCAAAACTATTTGGTGAATCTGGTGGAAACCAGTCTTTAGGTAAAATACTTGATTTAATGGAGTTAAAAGTTAAATCAACTGAACTATCAAATAGTTTAGGAACTAGTAGTGTTAGTAAACAATCAACACCAATAAAAACAGATTCTAATGCAACACCAAAAAACGATGTTAGTGGTTCAAATGGTCCACAATCATATTTAAATAAATATTCTCAAGAAGAATTGGAAAGAATACACGGATTTTATGATTGGAAACCTTTTGGTAAAACATTAAATATGATGAGTGGGTGGAAATTTCACGTTTTTGGTGAAGATTTAAAAGATGCAATATATTTGGAAAGTGTTTTAAAACCTATTGTTGATAGATGGGGCGCTGAAGCTAAAGTTGGTGGTATAAATCACACAAGTGGAATGTACGACTCAATGAAACCAGGAGGTATTCAATACGGTAAACAAGGAGCAACAATATATATACCTGTAGATGTAATTAATAGTGGTAGACAAAAAGAAATGTTAGCAGATATACAAAATGCACTTACTGGATATAATAAAGGTGGTAATATAAGTGGTGACCAAGCTATAACACCTTCAATACACTATAGATATGAATATGTTGGTCCAGTACCAAAAGAGGGTTTACCTAGAGAAAATGTTAGGGCTATGTATAATAAAAATGACGGTGGACCTTATAAACCAGATGATGTTGAGGATTTATTTGGTGGTAGTGTAAATAAACAAGTTTCTAATACTAGTAGTTCTGCTGATATATATAAAACTAATAGAGAGTTATATGATATTTATTTAGAAGATGGGAATACAACAGCGATGTATGATTGGTTAAAAACTTTACCTAGAGATGAAATGGAAGATTTATATAAATATATAAATGAAAAAAAATTAACTGGTAATCAAAATAAACAAAATAATGTTAGACCTAAAGAGGGCCCATCAAATTGGTCTGATTATCAAGACCCAAATAGAGGCAATAATCCATACTATGGTACAGGATCTAATTAAAACTTTTTAAAAATGGAAAAACAAATTTTATTAGAATTGTATAGGATGAAACAAATTATGAATTACGATAGAAGTAATCCTATTGATGTTTTATATGAACAAGACCCAAAATTGGATAGATATGTTGATAATGTTTCTGGAACATCAGATATTATTAATAAATCAAATGAATCACCGACCGTTTTTGGTAAATCAAGTGTTGATAGGTCAACTTTTTTTATCGGTAAAGATACTAATTACCCATTTATAACCTATTTTAATAACGACACTTTTGATAAATTAGAAGTTAGTGAAGGCACACAAGTATCTCTTTTTAAAGAAGGGGCTACAGCAAAAAATTTCTTACCTAATGTTAAGGTAGGTACAGTTCTTGACGATTTAAATAAAGAACACACAAATCAAGAATACTTGGAACTAGAAATGAGTGTCTTGGAAGGATTAAATAACGATGAAAATCCATTTTCATTAAACAATGTTAAGAGCTCAACCGGAAAACAAGTTACAAAATTAGTTAAGGCTTGTTTACCGGATAGTTCTTTCTGGAATTTACCAGAACATATTGGTAAAGTATGGAAATTCACAACAAATGTAAGAAGTGAGGGCGGTATGTTTAAAAGTATTGAGAGTAAAAATGTAACATTTTCACTAGCATTGGAACCAAAAGAAACAACTGCTAGTGAGGGTGGTAGTCAACAACTTGGACTTGAAGCTGCTGTTAGATGTAGAGGTGGGGACAATGGTTGGGGTTGGGTTTTATCACCGCCACCAATATTTTTTGATATTGCAACGGGACAACCATACAACCCTAAAGATCCAAAAATGATGGACTTAAGATCAGATTGGGAAGTTTGGTATGACCATTATGGTATATGGCTTGAGATTGGTATTGGTGTTGCGGCAAGTTTTGTTGGTGCGGGATTAGCGGCATTAATAGTAAGACTAGGTAGAGCTGCTGGTGCTGCAGGAACTCTTTTTACTTTTCTTTCTGGAACATATGGAACGACAACAAGACTTTCTGTTTTTATGCAGATTCTAACCGAAGGTGTTATGATGGCACCAATAATAAAATGGCAAGCAGAAAACGATAGAACGGCTGACGGAATACTTAGTACTATTTTTCTATTAATACCTTTTGTTAGTGAAACTAAAGCAGTTTCAAAATTTATAGGTGGTAAATACTCAAAAGAAGCGGCAAATGGTGTTGCCGAAAAAATTCAAAAATTTGGACTTGAGGCAATATTTAAAGCTGGTAAGGACAGTCCGGAAGCATCAAAAAAGTTTTTAGATTTTATCAATAGTCTAACCGGAACAGAGTTAGCTCTATTTAATAGAGGAATGGCCATTCTTGCCAAAGGTGATGAAGGAATGAAAGCAATGAAAGAAGGTGTTGAAGAATTAGTTGAAAGTGGTGGAAAATTTGCTAAAGAATTTGAAGAAGCAAAACTTAGAGGTGCTACAGAAACTTGGGTAGGTAAAGTATCAAAATTTGTTGGTGGTTCAGATAATGCTGTAAAGTTAGCCGGCGACATCTCAAGAACTGTTGCGGCCAATGTTAATCCACTAACAGCAAGATGGGCCATACCATTTCAATTTGCCAGAATGGGTGTTCCAATTGCTGTTTTTGCCACAGCGTTCAAATCCGCATATAACGAATTAACAGAAGAAGAAAAAGTAACTTTTGATAATAATTTACAAAAATCATTAAGACTTGATGAGGATTATTTTATTGCATTAAATGGTATTGACCCTTATTTAGTTGAGAAAATCTTTAATAAACAAATTGAAATAATTACTAGTGATCCAGCTAAAACTAAAGCTGTATTACTTTCTGATGAATATTTACAATCTGAAGAAGGAAAAAAAGTTAAGGATGCCGCAGCAAGTGAAATAATTAAAGAAGCCCAACTTACAGTTGAAGAGACAAAATTACTTAGTAATGTATTAGTCACTTTAGAAATGAAAAATGCTGCTATGACTGCATGTGAAGAGTTTTTAACAAAATTAGGATTAACTGATATTAATTTTACATCATCCAAAGATATTAATAATATTATTGGTACTTGTTTTTACCAAAACACGTCATATAATTTTAGTATGAAAAAAGAAGGTGAAAAAGTTAATTATTATATTGGTGAAAAGTTAGTGACCGATGATGAAATTAAAACTCAAAAATGGAATGTAGAAGGTGCTAAAACAACACAAAAAGAATATTTTTTAACAAAAAAAAACATAATAAGAAATATATATAAATAATCATATATTTATTAAATAAAATAAAATTTTTACTTAAATAAAATGAAAGAAAAAAATTTACTACTTGAGATAGAACGAATGAGAGAAATAATGGGTGTAAAACCACTTACATACTCCTTAAAAAAATCAATAAATGAAGATTTTAAATTAACTACTGGTAAAATTCTTTTAGAATCTGATGGTGGTGGAAAAGGTGAAGTTGCACAATATATACTTAAAGGTCTTGGTTTTGGTGATGAAGTTGCTGAAACAACTGCAAAAAAAGCTGCCGATGAATGGGATGGTGCTGCAAAACAATTTGCTGAAGTCTTAGAAAGGGAAGGGTTAGATGATATCGGGAAAATACAGAGAAGTATTCAATTAACATCACCAGGTAAAAACATAACACCTGAAATAACTGAAGATGCTATAAAACTATACTTAAAAAATAATCCAGATATCGCAAGAAATATATTAAAAGAAATTCCATCATTTACACAAGGTGTAATTAGGGGATTAGATTTAGCAACAATAATACCTGACGCTGGTGTTAGAGCATCATTAAATACTGTTTTATCAACACCATCAAATAGATTAGGTGCTTTAAAAAGTGATATTGACGATTTGGTAACAACGTTATTAGGAATACCATCAATACAATCAAGTTTTGCTGCTGGAAATGACGATGTTGTAAAATTAATGACTGATTTAGAAAATTTACAAAAAATAGCTTCAGATATTGATTCTGGTGCCGGTACTGCAACAAAAATAGGAGATGTTCCGGCTGATACTCCAGTTATGAGACCAGAAACAACAAAACAAGGAAAAACTAATGCCGAACTTAAAGCTGAACAAGATAGAATTGATGCTGAAAATAAACAAAGAGAAGATGACGCTACAAGACAAAAACAAGAACAAGAAGCTGAAGAGGCCGCAAAGAAATTTAAAGATGATACGATTGATAATTTTATAAATGGGATTAGAGGAAGTCAACTTTGGAAAGATTCTTTATCAGTTTTTCAAAAAATATTAACGTTTCTTGGTGTTAAAGTGGATCCAGGTAAACTTTTAGATAATTTAAGTATAAAACTTAAAACACAAAATTTAACCGTAAATGATTTAAATAATTTATCGTCAACAGCAGCATATAGAGATCTTATTATGCAACTTGAGGATAAAATAAGAAGAAAGGGTGGTAAAAAGACTGATGTTTCCGGTAAGATTAAAGGTGTTGGTGATGTTGCTGAAAACACTAAAAATACTGTTTGTAAAATTATGCCAAATATGATATGTGGTATTATTAGCGGTGTACTTACGTTAGCACTTCTTTTTTGGATGAATGATGATTGGGAATTGTTTAATTCAACAGTAACTAGAGGATTTTATGGAGTTTGGGATATGACTGATTTTATACCAGGTATACCAGAATTAGAAAAAACTAAAGGTGCATGTCTTTCTGAAATTAGTGGTTATTGGGATTTAACAAAAGAACAAAGAACACAGTTAGAAAGTGTTGGTCTTTCTTGTGATAATGTTGACCCAACTAAACCAGAAACATTTGTTACTTCAGTTAAATATCAAGAAGCGACATCGGCTTTAGATTCTAATGGTACTAGAGTTACTAAACCAGCCGGATTTAATGTTAATATTGCTGGTGTTAATAGATTTTTAGCGATAGGTAGTAATGTAACACCCCCAACACCCCCAACACCCCCAACACCTCCAACACCTCCAACACCTCCAACACCTCCAACACCTCCTGGAACATACACTAATACACAAGCTGATTTTATTAGATGGGTTAATACAACCCACCCAGGAAAATACGGTACAGAATATGAATGGACTGGTTCTGCGGGTTATTATTACCCTGGTGGTGGAGAGACCGGTAATGCAATGACATTTTCAGCAACTGGTTGGCAATAATAAATTAAGATAAAATTAATAAAAAATGGTTTATTGTAAAAAAGAAAGAGGTAGTAATACTTACATTGAAACAACTGAAGTTGAATATTTAGCTTTGCCAAATGCAAGACGATGTGCGGCTAGAAGTAATTGTAGTGCTTGTTCTAGTACACCGCCTACACCCCCTACACCGCCTACACCTCCTACACCTCCTACACCTCCTACACCTCCTACACCATCAACAACTTATTCTGTTTGTAATGGACCTAATTATGAAAAATGGTGTAAAGATAAAAATGCACCAAATCCAAATGGTACAATTTATAAAGTACAAGGATGTATTGGCGCAACTCAAGATAGTAAATTTGGACCAAAAACTGAAATAGCACTTAAATCAAAAACTGGTAAAACAACATTTAAAGAAAGTGATGTTGAGAATATCTGTAAAGGTGTTTCAGTTGATGACCAATCTAATAATCAATCTAATAATCAAGGTGGTACAATACAAAAACCGGAAAAACAATTAGAATTTTTTGAGAAAAAAATAAAATCAGGAAGAATCAGTAACGGATATATACAACAGTTAGCACCAGAAATTTACAGTAAATCTGGGTCATTCCAATATGAGTACACGTATGTTAAAAAATATGAATGTGTTAGAGACGGTGATAAAATTGTTTCTATTGGTAATGAAGTTCCAATCAAAAATAAAACAGAAGTTGTAAATGATGATAAATTTTTATATATCCTATTTTTTTCTGATTTAGTCTATGGTATAATGACTAAAAAAGGTAAAATAAATATGTTAGGATATAAAGGAAGATGGTGGGACGATGACGCTGGAGCATCTAATATATTTATGGAATCTAAAAGAAATAGAAAAAAATATATTAATGAACAAAATTTTGATTCTAGTGAAATATTAGGTACAGCTTGGTCATTTAATCCAAGCGGTTCACAAGGAAGTCAAGGTTCACAAGGAAGTCAAGGTTCACAAGGAAGTCAAGGTTCACAAGGAAGTCAAGGTTCACAAGGAAGTCAAGGTTCACAAGGAAGTCAAGGTTCACAAGGAAGT
>Ga0181352_1001255_pt1 | contig 9998 bp, 6 predicted proteins | sample Fa13VDMLBSN_FD_130103 | JGI IMG/M metagenome (GOLD analysis project Ga0181352, IMG submission 130103) | Freshwater viral communities from Lake Michigan, USA - Fa13.VD.MLB.S.N | ecosystem: Environmental > Aquatic > Freshwater > Lake | place: USA: Michigan | collected 2013-09-23 | reverse complement strand
TATAGATAGGGATTTAGAAGGAGAGTATGTAAGAAACAGGTACATTAAAATAAGAAAGAATGTAGGAACTACTCCTTCTAACTTAGGAAAAAACACTACAGTAGATATTTCACAAGGTATTCATTTGGTATCAGGTAATGAAAATAAAGATAAAGGAACTAAAGAATTTACCTTTACAGCATCTAATATTCCTACTGAAGAAGAAATAATCTCTCACTTTAATATAGATACTACTAAGTATAAGATATCTCAGATTTGGCATAAGACTACTCCAGGAGGAAAGTATTCTATTTCAGTTAATTTACAAGCTTTAAAAGGTGTAGAACAAGTAAATCTTTCAGAGGATTTTTTAAATAAGCTTTCTAATATTAAAGCTATCCCTACAGTACCTCTTATTTATAAAGGAGAGTTTAAAGGTGAAGAAAAGTCTAAACCTAAAGCATGTTTAATTATTCCTAAGCAAGATGCTCATTGGAATATGTATGATGTACAAGGTAACAATTCTATAGAGCAGAGATTTGAGACTTTCACTAAAGCTTTATTCTCTCAACTAGAAAAAGCTCAAGCAACCAATAAACTAGAGAAAATTGTCTATATAGTAGGTTCAGATGAATTTAACTCAGAATATACTCAAGCAACAACTAAGGGAACTCCCCAACAGAATATTCTTACTTATGAAGAATCTTTTGAAAAAATTACAGAGTTTAATATAGAAACTATTAAACTTTTAGGATATTATGCTGAAAAAGTAGAAGTAGTATTATTAAATGGTAATCATGACCATTATGTTGGATGGCACTTAGCTAATGTACTTAAACATGTATTTGCTAAATCTCAAAGAATAGATATTAACTCTTCTACAGAAAATACTAAAATAGTAGATTTTCATAAATGTCTTTTACTTTTAAATCATGGAGATGCTTCTACTCCTAAAGCTTTAGCAGCTAAATTTCCTGTAATAGCTCATGATGTTTGGAGTAACTATGAGACTTATTTAGTTATTTCAGGAGATAAACATCATGAAAGGTCTTCAGATATCAACGGAGTTATTTGCTATCAAGTTCCTCAATTGTCTTCCTCAATGTCAGCTTGGTCAGATAAGAAAACATTTATAGTAAGTAAACCAGAACTTCTTACTTTTCTACTAGAAGAAACAGAATTAGTTAATATTATGAGAAAAACTATCAAATGAAATATATAAACAAAATAAAGAATTTTATTCAAAAAAGATATTATGATACAGATTTTTGGTTTTATGCCGTAAGTTTAGGAGTTTTAACTCTTTGGTATCTTTGTTACTTATATTCTAATTTATCTTTATAACATACCCAAACCCAAATAACTTATTCCACTTATAGATTATTATAAGTGGAATTTTTAGTTTATTTTTACTTTCAATACACCTAAAAATGACAATTAAACAATTTATTAGCAATATACAGAATGATGCAAATAGTTTAAATCCTGATGCTTTTTTATCGCCAAAATGGATATACTATAAAGCTATGACTATAGCTAATGATTTTGTAGCTAAAAGTAATACAGCAACTAAAGGTCTATATAAACTACAAGAAGGATGGTCTTCTGTAGAATGTTTAGATATGGAAGAAGTACCTATTACTTCATGTGGAGAAATAGATACTTATATATGTGAAAAACTAATGAAATCTAAATTTCCTATTCCTTCTACTTTTACATCAAGATTTGGCAATGTTATTAAGTATGTCTCTTCAAATAACTTTGGTAATTTTTATGACCCTACTACTCCTAGAACTTGGAAAGCTATTCAAAAAAGAGAATTTAAAGATAGGACTAAAAGATATTATTGGTTTTCAGATAATTATTTATATATACCTATCCCTAAAGGAGAGACAATTACTCCAGAATCTATTAGATTTGAAGCATGGTTAATAGAGCCTTGGAAAGGAAAGATTTTATCTGCAGAAAGTAAATGTGGTTGTGATGGTATTCCATGTATAAATCCTTTAGAGGAAGAAATGCCTATACCTGCTCAACTAGTAAATGATGTATCTTTAGAGTTATACAAACAACTACAAGCTATGTATCTTAGAATACCTAAGGATGATTATCCTAATATTTCACAAGAAAAAACCAATGACCAAGATATACAAACCACTAGATAGGAGTTTTTTAGAAAAAGAAATTTGTAAGATAAATAAAATCCCTTTAAAGGGTAGGGGACACAATATTTTTAATAACCCTAAACTTTATGAAAAGATAAGGGAAAGACTTTCTTTAACAAAAAAAGAATTACCAGATATTCTAATAAAAAAGGTAATGAAGTTCACTAATGAAGAGTTAATGAATTATCTTTTTGATAACCCTGAAGGAATGGTTTTACAGTTATCAGAAAAAAGAATACATGGTTGTTTTGCTATATCTAAGCATATGCCTAAAGAAATGAGAGAAAATAAGTTTGAGAAATATGAAGATATAGAAAAGCTTAATATCCCTGAATGGAGAAAGAAAGTTTACTTAAAAAGATATGATACTAATATAGAAAGAAGAAAAGATTTGCATAAGATAAAAAATGGAGAATTAGCTATACATTTAAATCTTAATTCTTTTATGTATACTTATAAAATCATATGGTTCAATAAAAGAAATTGCAACATAAAAAAAGCTTTATCTTATATTTTTGAACCAAGTTATAGATTTAAAATGAAACTTTATGAACAGATAACGGCAGGTAAAGATTTTTATGAATATGTCTTTGATGATTTTTATAGATTTAAAGTAAGTTCTGTTCTATAATAAATACAAAATATAAAAAATGAATGAGTTTTCGTTAACAACATGTGATAGTTTATTTGCTAGAATAGAGGAAGATTTTTCTGCTTATTCTATGAATGGACTATTAGATACAAGTAGATGGTATGCTGAAGTAAAATGGTTTATTCAACAAATAGGATTATCTGCTTATGAACAATCAGAAGGTATGATATTACTAGAAAAGCATAGAGCAGAGTTACCTTGTGATTTTTATCAGTTAGATTCTGCCTGGCTATGTTCTCCTTCTACTCAAGCTATTAATAATTACTTTCAAGGTAAATATGTTTTTTACACTGAAGAAACTTGTGAAAAATTAATAAACAATCAAAGTTGTCCTCTTCCTAATAATACAGGATATTCAGTTAATACTTCTATTAAGGATAAGGTTTTAGAAAAAATTACTATTAAAGAATATGTTACAGGGGGTAATAACTGGTTAGAATTTAATAACCCTGTTATGTTAAGATATAATAACAGGAAATCTATAGGTACTTTTTGTAATAAAAGCTGTCCTAATTTATTTGTAAATACTCCAGATGAGATATCTATAAATAAGCAGGGAGACACTCTTTATTTAAATTCTACCTTAGAAGATGCTTCTATCTATATTAAATATTGGAGATACCCAATGGATATGGAAACAGGACTACCCCTTATAATAGATAACCCTATTGTACAAAAAGGATTAGAGTTTCACTTAAAACATTGGTTTTTAGTAAATTTATGGTTAAATGATGCTGATGTTAATCTAGAAAATAAGATTAAATATATGGAAGGGGAAAAAACTAAATGGATGTTAGAAGCTAAAATGTTTGTTAAGACTCCTAGCTTCCAAGATATGATACAAATAGCTAGAAATACTCGCCAAAGGTGGAATACTTATAATATCAGAAATACACATTATTAATAATGGCTGAAAACAATAATAATATAGATGTAAATAAAACTAACCTTGGTATGAACTTAAATACTAGGGAAGGAGAATTACAAGAGCAGGAGTATAAGTTAGCTGTAAATGCTAATATTCTTTCTAAGGATGGTTCTTTTTTTATTTTAACAAATGAATTATCTAATCTTTACTGTTCAGCATATAAACCTGGCTATAAAGTTATAGGAGTACTACCTATTGTATCTTTATCAAAGACTATATTTTTTTTAGTAAACCCAGCAACTAATGAATCGGAGTTAGGAGAGATTTCTAATATATCTTATACAGATATAGAAGATGTACAATATAGTTGTGATACTTGCAATAATCCTACAGTAGAAGATCCTCCTTTAGAGCAACAAAGACAAGTAGAAAATTGTAATTACAAAACAATAGTAAATGCTGATTGTTTAGGATTTAATATAAATCACCCTATTAGATCATGGGTTAAACAAGATGACTGTAATTTAAGAATATATTTTACAGATAATACTCTTACAGGATTAAGATATATAGATTACGATTACCAAAAAAGATTAATATCTAACTGCCCTATTATAGAAACTACTGAGTTAGATTGTGATAAAATAAAAGTATTTAGAGATACTTGTTATCCTAAGATAGAATATAATGTAGTAAGAGCTGGAGGAGAAAATAAAGCAGGTACTGTACAATTTGCTATTTCTTATTCAGATGCTCAAGGAACTCCTATAGGACATTATTTCTTTGTTACAAATCCTATCCCTCTTTTTGATCAACCTATATCTGTATTAACAGATTATGTTGTTAATCAAATAGTACAATTATCAATTACAGACCTTTCACAAGAGTTTTTATATTTTAACTTAGCTGTTATCAAAACAGTTAATTTAGTTTCTTCAGCATACCTAGTAGCCACATTATCGGTAACATCTCAAGCTATTACTTATAACTATACTGGTAATGAAAGAAACATTATAGAAAACTTATCAATAGAAGATATTTTAGCTAGATACCCTTATTATACTAAAGCAGAGTTAATAACGGAAAGTAATGGTTATCTTATGTGGGCTAATCTAGAACAAGAAAGAATATGGAACTTACAACCTGCAATTAATCAATTAAGATTAAAATGGCAAACAGTAGAAATGGATGAGGGAGATTATGCAAATCCTGTTTTTCATGCTAAGTATAGAGGGGTATTAAGAGATGAAGTTTATCCTTATGCTATAGAATTTGTAAAGAAAAACGGAACTAATACTCCTGCTTATCATATTCCTGCTCCCACTAAAGATGAAGTTAATGCTTTACTTCCTTCAGCTCATCCAGTAGATGAAATTATTCATAATACAGATGTTATTAAAGTAGATAATTGTACTGAACCTTTAAATCATAGATGGCAAGTATATAATACTACTCCTCAAGATCAACAATATGCTTGTAATTATCAAGTACCAGAAGTAATAACTACTTTAGAAACAGAAGATATTATTTGTAACTCTTATTTATTTGGAGGTATAAAAAATATTCCTCAACCTACAACTTGTTGGACTACTTCAGATCCTGAAACTCAAGAATTATGTTATGAGGCAACTTTAAGAGACTACCCACCTATTTTAGAACCACTCCCTTTAGTTCCTTATGCTCAATATACAATAGTAGTAATACCTTCTTATACTTATACTCAATGTTTTTATCCAGGTATAGATAATTATATTACACCTGCTGCTCCCATTCCTGCTTTTACTAGAGTAGAAGAATCTCAATTAGTTGATCCTGATAGACCTGAGCCTAATGCTTGGATTTTACCTACAAACTTAACTACAGGAACTTCAACTTTTATAGAAGTTAGACCTGATGCTACTTGTAGCAGAGCTTCAGGATTATATACTTATGGGTATTTAAGTTATGTTGCTTCTCCTACTACTGCAGGGGTAGATTGTATAGGAACTTTTGTTTCAGATGATAATGCTGTATGGTTTAATTTTACAGCTACTTCAAATAATCATGCTATTTCTTGTACTTATATAGGCTATACAGATTTAATTGTACAAGTTTATGATACTGATGGAGTTACTTTATTAGGTTGTGCAGATTCTACAAATTTTTATTATCTTGTAAATAATACTTTTCCTTATAATATAGGAAGTACTTATTTTATAAAAGTATTTAATACTGACCCAACATTTGGAGGAGATCCCGATAAAGTAAATGTAGGATGGTATTTTGATATTTGTGTTAATACTCCTGTAGGACAAGAACCTTGTGTAGAAGTTCCTGTATCAGCTACTTATGCTTTAGAGTGTAAGTATAAAATTAGTTACTATAAAACAACTTTAGTAAATACTAACTGTGTAGCTGTTCCTTATAAAACAGGCTCATTTGGTTATTGGGAATCATCTGAATTATACCCTTGTAATGAAGAAGTTTGGGCAGAGTTAGCTAATACTCCTATTAGACATCATAGATTTCCTGACTTTAATACTTCTCCTTTTTATGAGAATGCTACAACTATCCCTACAAACTCTACTGAATCTTTTAAAGTAAAAAATAAAATCTATCCTTTAGGAGTGACTTTAGATATTGAACAAATTAAACAAGCTTTAGAAAGTGCAGTAAATAGAAACTTAATAACTGAAGAAGAAAAACAAACTATTTGTGGTTATAGAATATTAAGAGGAGATAGAAATGGTAATCAATCTATTATAGGTAAAGGGTTACTTTATGATGTATGGTCTTACAGGGATAATTCTCAAACTATAGGTAATAATGTTCTCTATCCTAACTATCCTTATAATGATTTAAATCCAGATATTTTTTTAGCTAGAGCCCCATATTTAAATAGTAATATGGCAGACATAGATGCTTTAACAGGTATCTTATCTCAAAAACATCCTTATGCTAATAGAGGATATGTAAATGATAAATATACTTTTCACTCTCCAGAAACACATTTTAATAACCCTTCTTTAGGGACAGAGTTAAGATTAGAATGTGAACAATTTGGTTATTCTCAAGGTTCTTATAATAAAGTATTACAACATTCAGAATACCAATATACAGGAACAGGATTATCTGCAGCTGCTTTAGGTTTTGCTACTACAGAAGCATCTATGGAAGCAATAACTTCTGTATTACAAGCAGGAGTTATAATAGATGTAAAAGTATTAGGTACAGGAACAACTATTCCTTTAGGTTTTATATTAGCTGTTATAGCTAATAACTTAACATCTCCTTCTTTAATTATTAATCATTATTATGAATGGTTAGAATTACTACAAAAATTCTCTCCCTATAGAAACTATGCTTGGTTTTATTCTAGTGTAGGAAGATATGTTAATCATGCTCTTCCTCCAAATTATAATGCAGGTAATACAAGAAGAAGAATTATAAACCATTCTTATTTAGGTAATGGAGTTTTTTCTGTAAGAGATAATGATCAAGTTATTTCTTTTAATAACTCAAGAAGAGAGTCTTCTGCTTATTTAAACATAACAGATACTTTTAAACCTACAACAAATAAAGATGTTTCTAGATGGGCTCCAGGAGTTAGGGATACTTCAGGTATGCCTTATAATTGTTCTATCCTTAATGCATATAGACCTATATCTTCTTACTATGCTTCTTTAAAAAACTACAATCCTTCACAATATGGTTCTATTAACCACGTAAACTATTTAGATACAGGGTATAATGGAATTATGGACTTTACAGACCCTCTACAATCTACAGTGTGTGATACTATATTTGGAGGGGATACTTTTATTAACAGATTTTCACTAAAAATAAAGCATCCTTTCTTTATACAGGAAAGAGTAGGTACTCAATATACAGATAATTCAGATGTTGTTTATTCTGAACTTTATAATGTTGCTTACCCTAAATTTTTCTTTAATTATCCTCCAAGTACAGATTCTGACGGCTCTGGAAGTAATTCATTATTTGCTAATGTGGCAGCAAGAACACCTAAACAAATAGATTACAATTTTGCTTGTGATAGTTATAAAGGAAGGGGACTAAGAGATGCAGGTGTAGTTTTAGGGGGTTTATCAGCTTCAGGAGCTGGAGCAGCAGGAATAATAGCTATTCCTATTACTTATAATGTATTATTAGGAATAAACTTAGGTGGAGGTTCTCCTAAAAATACTCCTGTATTTATCAATGGTAAAATGTTTTTATATTCTTATGGTATCCCTTCTTTCTTAGTAGAGTCTTCTTATAATTTAGAATACAGACATGGACAAGATTATAAATCTAGATCTTTTTATCCTTATACAGCAGATGTTCAAGCTTGGACTCAAGAAGTAAATGTACCTATATTTGAAGATAACTTTTATTTTTATAATAACACATATTCAAAACAAAATAGAGAAAATCATAATTTCTTACTAAATGAAAATTATTCTAGAGAAAAAGATGATTGTAAAGTAGTAAATACTAATAGAATCATATACTCTCTTAGAGATGGAGATAATAATGATAATAATGATGGTAATTTAATTTACCCTGTTAATAATTATTATGATGTACCTAAAGTAGGAGGTAATATAAAACAAATTAAAGGACTAGATAATAACTCTGTTTTAGTAATACAGGAAGATATGGCTTCTGTATATAACTCTTATGTAGAACTTCAAACTAATAAGGGAACATCTTTTGTTGGTGAAGGGGGTTTATTTGCTCAACAACCTACTCAATATAGAAAAACAGATTTAGGTTTTGGAGGTACACAACATTCTGCTTTTGCTTCTACCCCTTATGGTAATTTTTATGTAGATGCTAAAAGAGGAAATCTTTTAAAGTATACACAAGGAATACCAGAAGTAATAGCAGAAAAAACAGCTTTTTCTTTCTTTAAAGAAAACTTACCTTTTAAAATTATAAAAGACTACCCAACTGTAGATATAAATAATAACTTTAAGTTCTTTGGTATATCTATGGCTTATGATGAAAGATTTAAAAGAGTCTTTATAACTAAAAGAGATCATCAGGTTAAACCTGAATTTAAAAGAGATATTGTTCTTATAGATCAAGATTTCTTCTATAATGATACTCTAGTAAAACCAACAGATACTAGATATTTTATAAATAAATGTTGGACTGTAGCTTACTCTCCTTTAGAAGATTCTTTGATTTCTTTCTATACTTTTTTACCTAACTATTATGTACCTACTACTAATTACTTTTCTACAGGGGTAAATTATATTCCTAATGTTCAACATCAAGAAGGTTTATGGTCTCATCTTTTAACTAATAAAAGTTATCAAGTATTCTATGGTTATTTACATCCTTTTATGGTAGAGTATCAAACTCCTAATAATATCTCTAACCATATTTTAAATGCTATAGCTTATCAGACAGATGTAAAAAGATATATTAATCAATATGATTATTACCTTATAAATAACAAAACTTTTACTCAAGCTCTTATTTATAACCAAAATCAGTCTTCAGGTATATTAAACTTAATACCTAAAGAAAAGAATAATTTCTATCAGAGTACTCAATATCCTAAGATTTCTATAAACTCTACAGATATATTAACAGAAAATATAGAAAACCAATGGAGGTTTAATTCTTTTCAAGATTTGTCTCAAAACAATAATCAACCTCTTTTAAAGTATATTTCAAACCCAATGTACAAAGAATCTAATATATTATCCTTATCTTACTTCCCTAAATATCTTACTGTACCTTTGAGGTCTGATTACTTTAATGTAAGACTAGAAAACAATGTTTACTCAAATTATCAATATCTTTTCAAATATCAAATAAATCAACAAACAAATTCATTATGATTTCACCATTCCAAAAAGCTGGTAGCTCACTACCAAGTATGAACAAAATTTCTTCAATGTCTTCTATGATATCTTCTATGTCTTCAGAACCTGCTGTTCATCCTAAAGTAGCAGAGTTTATAGACTGTATTATGGTAGGAGCAGTAATCTTACACAAAATGCATTTAAGAGTACAAGGTATAGGCTCTTATGCAACTCACAAAGCATTAAATGAACTTTATGATGCTTTACCTGACCATGCAGATGACTTAGTAGAAAAATATCAAGGCTTTAATGGAGTAATAATTGAGAACTATCCTTCTATGGATCAAACTCCTTATTTAAGAATGGAACCTTTAGAATATGTAGAATGGTTAATGAAGTATGTAGAAGATTATAGAAGTTGTTTTGGTACAACTAGTATGTTACAAAACTTACTTGATGAGCTTACAGCTTCTATTGCAGAAACTAGATATAAACTTAAATTCTTGTCTTAATGACACAACTAAATCCAATGCTTC
>Ga0181352_1001253_pt1 | contig 10018 bp, 18 predicted proteins | sample Fa13VDMLBSN_FD_130103 | JGI IMG/M metagenome (GOLD analysis project Ga0181352, IMG submission 130103) | Freshwater viral communities from Lake Michigan, USA - Fa13.VD.MLB.S.N | ecosystem: Environmental > Aquatic > Freshwater > Lake | place: USA: Michigan | collected 2013-09-23 | reverse complement strand
TTGACCTTGTATAATAGTCCATAATTCATCCCACATTTGTTCTTCAATTTCTCTAGCTCGATCAAATACTTTACTATTGTGTTCCTTTTCTTCATCAGTTTCTTTATCTACCATTCGACTGTAACCTGGTTTATCAGGTACTGGTTCAAAGTTAAATCCATGGCATATTACTTCACCTAATTCTTTCTCAGCCAATTCAAGAAAATCCTCTTCAATAAAACGTTCCATAAGATAAGCAGCACGACGCATTTTATCTAATTTTTTAGATTTGGAATGTTCTACTTCCCATCCACGTTTATCAATTTTATCCGCCATATCAGTTAGAGCTGTTTTCATAAACGGAAGTACAGCATTTTGACCTGAATACCAACGATAATTGTATAAATCTTTTCTGAACATCCATAAGTTTCTAAAGAATCTAGGCATATCATATCTTAGAAAATCCCATGTTTTCCAATACCATCTTTGTCTATTAACCATTCGTTTGACACTATCAAAGAATGTAGGTGCAAAATTTGTTTCCATAATTATATAAATTCTAATTCGTTTGTTTCGGGATTCCAATCAACCGTAATTGGTTTATTACTATATTGGTAACGCTCGCTCAATACAGAAGCATTAATAAAATGAGTACCTTCATGAAACTTATATCCATAACCTGAATGGACATGTCCAAATACATGGATTTTAGGTTTTAATTCATCTACTCGTACACGTAATAATTCACAACCAACATTTAGATTACCATAAGGAGTAACATCACAATGCCCCCAAGGTGGACCATGTGTAATTAAAATATCAGTACTATTAGGAATATTAAACCATTTTTCCTCTAAATCAACTCCATTACGAGGTAGATTAAATGCCCAATTATAAAACTCAGGTTGCCAAGGTGAACCGTATATTCTAGCAGTTTTTACATTTGGATCATGTGGATCTGCATCTCCAACTATAATCCATTCATCTCGTAAATAATCAATATTTTTATAACCAGTAAGTAAACCCTTTACTTCTTCTGGTCTATCTTCAAACAATCTATCATGATTGCCAGCAATGAATACTTTATGATCGTAATTACCTAAATTATTAAACCAATCTAAAAATGGATATACTTCTTCCCAATAATAACCTGAATTCATCAAGTCACCAGCATGAATGAGCAAATCACCACCAGGTAAATCCTGAGTAATTTGAGCATGTTTAGTGTGAGTATCTGAAATAAAGGTTATTCTCATAATGTATCTTGTACTGTTGCTACTGGTTTTGGGGTTGGTTTTGATTTAATATACACAGTATCTCTTACTACTACACGCTTTTCTACAACTACTGTATCAGTTTTTGGTTTTTCAGGTGTTTCTTCAACCTGATGGGTTTTTTCTCTAATATTACCTGCTATAACAAAAAACGCAACCATGATAACCATAGCAGTTGGAATACCTACAATAGCTACTCCAGCATACCAAAGTGTTTTAAACTTTTTCATTTAATAAATTTTTGTAAATATTTGACAATGAATGTCTTACATTTGAACGAATCTCAGCTTCCATTTGTTCACGACGACGCTCTACTTCAGCATCAAATACTTGAGCAATGCGTTCATGTGATTTACCAGCAATATCAATATGATAACTGTATTGATGGTTTACAATAGTCATTTGGTGAGTTTCAATAATGATAAATAATTGATTATCATCACTCTTAATATATCGTTTTCCTGAAATTGGGGAAATCAATAATGTGGTTTCTCGTTTTGAGATTAAGCGCTTACAAATAGCAAATGCTTCAACGTTGAAATTATCTTTATCTCTTCCCTCAACATCAGGATTCATCATACGAGTAGCTTTAATAGCAACTCGTTGAAAGAAACGATTTAGTTTATGTATCATTTAGATTCTTTATTTACAGATGTTTTAAATAATACATTTGCTAAAATCATAAGTCCAAATGCTTGCCAAAAGCCAATTACATTAATACCGTTTACTGCGGGGACTAAACAATGATTCCACAACCATTGAACTGGGAATGCTAATACAAAAATAACAGCTAAACCTACTGCTACTACTCCCAAAAATGCACCTATTTTTTCCATAACTTTAATTTTTATACGGTGAATATACGAAATGGATTTTAGGAATCCAAGTTATTGTGGACAAGTAGTGCAACCTTTATAAGTTAAAGGTAAATTATTATCCTTTATAAAAAGATGTAGTGATTGTGCTGTATCAAAAGTTTGGGTAATAATTTCCCCGTTTTGATCGTATTTAATCCAACCCCCTGTTCCTGTAAAATAAAAATCTAATACTATCATAATCCAAAATATGATTTTTGAGCGTTAAAATTTTGAGTAATTTCGGTTGAAGTTAATGCTCTATTATACACTCTAACAACTGAAAGGTATCCATCAAATGCTCCACAACATGCTGTAATTCCTGGAGTTCCCAGTTGTATGGTTGGAGTAAAAATTGCATTGCTACCTTCTAATGTTCCGTTTATATAGTGATAAAATTTAGTACCTCCTCCTAGAGTATTTGCTCTATCAAAAATACCAATCATTTGAACCCATCTTCCAACCATAGTAGTTGAGTTAGCTACACCTCCTTCATTATATTGACTACAATCTGAATTTCCAAAAAGCCAATATGCTGATCCACCTTGAGGTCCCCATCTATACCCATCACAACCTCCAGCATTAGATAAAATTACAGTTTGACTTCCAGCGCTTGATTGATAAAACCAAGCTTCAAATGTAAAACTTGTTCCTGATGCTGATATTCCAGGATTAGTACTTAATACAAATCCATCGTATGGTGGAGAATAAACGAATTTATCTTGGTTTGCAAACCTAATGGTTCTTCTACCCCCAAAAGTAGTAAATGATGGAGAACCAATTCCTAAACCACCATTATTTCCATTCCCACTTAAATCATACCAATTAGTTCCACTTCCTGGGTAACTTGCTGGAAGAGTAGCGTCTAAATATGCTGTTAAACCATTAACAACTATATTTGGAAAATCAGTATTACTATTAATAATATATGCTGATTGTCCTGCAAACCATGCTAATGCATCATTTAATGTAGTAACTCCACCAGCTCCTTCTATATTAGCTAATCTAATTAAAGTAGCATCATCTGGTGGGGCAAAAAATCTAGGTGGAGTACTTCCATCAATTACTTTAGTAATAACATAAGTAGTTGTTGATGTAGAAAGAACATTAGAATAAAGACCAGTGTCTGATGTAGGTCCTAAACTTCCACTTACTCCTATACCTACTACTCCTTTTCTAAATCCTTGTGAGGGATTAGTTGCTGAGTATTTTATTCCTTGAGGCATTATTTTTTCTAATAAATATGAAAAAAAGAGCCAGCATTTGCTGGCTCCAATTTCAAATTATATATCTTATTTAAATACTTTACGAGTTGTACCATCACTATATAAGTAAATGGTAATTTCATTTTCACGAGCATAATTTACGGGACGACCCATCATATCAAACATTCCTATTACTTTAGGTTCACCTTTAGTAACTGTTTTAATTCCTGATGTGGTACAATCATAACTAATTCTAGTAAAGAAGAATGTATCTTGGTCTAGACATTTATTGTACCATTGAGTAGCTACCAAGTAATTACCTTTATGTGGGAATTTATATTTAATCAAACGAGCCGAGTTAGTTGGACCATCATAGTGTACTAAATCACTATCATTAAAATCATAATACATCCACAAATCATATTCACTCATAGTTTGGAATGTTTTCTTATCCAATGAATCTAACATCGGACCATTCCAAATATAAGAATACCACTGCCAGCAAGTATCACCTTTAATCCAAGGACCCAAACTCATCTCACCAACCATGCTATCTAAACATTTACCGTTAGTAGATTTTAAATTATATGTGTAATTACATTTAGGAAAATAAATAATGTTTACCTCACGATATAAAGCAGTATCACATTTTTTACATTTGTCCCAAACCTTAAGGTACATTTTATATTTGCCCTTTTTATTGAATTGAACTTCACAGATACCTCTAAATGATTCTACTGTGTCTACTTTCTTAGTTTGGAAGTCATAAACCATAAACATGTAATCTACACAAGTATCATCTAATACTTTTCCGCTTACGTACCACTTATAGTAATTACGTTCATTCCATTGTTGGAGTTTTAGTGAGCTCCAATCACATTTTGCATTCGCTGTTGCTAAGGAGACCAAAAGCATTAACAGCATCAATATACGTTTCATTATTCTATTACTTCAGCATCTTTGATCGTTTCACAAAGCCAAAATTCATCTTGTTTTTGTAAAACATGATCTGCACCAATATAGTCTCTCCATTCCTTAAGTAGTTCCATATTTAGGTAACCTTTAGGAGACACATTATGCGACTTAAGTTTTCTTAAGATTTTATAGGGTTGTCCGTTATGATAATAGATGTTATTCATAAAATTCTCCTACCATTAACCAATCACTAGGCCATAAATCTAAAAGCATTGCCTCATCTGAGGTGAGATATTTAGCTTCAGTGTGTTCTTTAAATGTCCAATCAGTAATTGGAGTGATTAAGTAATAATTAATTTCCCAACCATCTGTTTCACTGAAATGATAATCAAAATACTGATCAATTATTATTTCACAGTCTAGTTCTTCTCTCCATTCACGTCTTAGAGCATCTACATCCGTTTCACCTACTTCAACCTTTCCGCCTGGGAATTCCCATTTATTGTGTTTTGTGTTGTAAAATAGTAATAATTTACCATCTTTTTCAACTATACCTGCTACTACTTTCATATCCAATATCCTTGATCCTCGTAAAAATATTGAGTGTTATTACGATTCTTCCAATTATTATATAACAATTTAACCATACTAAAATAACCATAACGCTTAAATCGTCTATTATCCTGAGTTACTAATTCTGGGATTAGTTTAAATTTACGAGGGGGTATTTTTTTACTTAATAACCAATCCTCACTTTGTTTAGCTTTCTCATCATAACCACCTAATCTATTAAATACTTGTCTATTGACCATTGTAAAACCACCTATAGCAAATGGTTCGGTTTTAGATAGGAACCATGTTACATACTTATTTAAACTAAACATAATAGATGCTCTAATGTCAAACTCACCCTTATAAACCGGTGTTGTTCCCACCATTTGATAATCCATAAATGCTAATTCATTAACCGCTTGAACAATAGCTTGCCTATGAGAGAATGTAACATCAGCATCTAAAAACAAAATATAAGGTGTCGTTGCTAGTTTGGCTCCCTCATTCCTACCTACAGCAGGTAAACCACCATCTATAATTTCTAAATCTAATCCTAATTCAAACCCATTAGTCTCAGCTATTGTTCTTGTATTATCAGTTGATTTAGCATCTGCTATTATAATTTTTACTTTATGAGTTCCAGATTGTGAGGCAATTGCATATAATGTTTGAGCAATGTATTTTTCCTCATTATAAGTTGGAATTACAATGGTTAGTTGCTGTGATAACATAAGTTAAATTTATTATTTTTTAATACAATGTATGAACAATTTTCAACCCAATCACCACAATTCAAATAATTCACCCCATCAATAATTTTATAATTTGGGGTGTGAATGTGACCACAAACTACAGTATGGCATTTACGTTTTTTAGCTTGACGAATCATTTCATTTTCAAAATCAACCATAAACGAAACAGCGGCCTTAACATTATCTTTAAGATATTTAGATAAACTAGTTTTTTTATTAAAACGCTTTAAAAATCTGTCAATCACAATAGCTAAATCATAACCAATTGAACCTAACATTCCTAACCAACGCATTTTAACAATACCATCATACTTGTCTCCATGACAATACCAAACACCATTTTCAATAAATTCATCTACAACTTTAATATTACCTATTTCAATAGGTGTGTATTTTCTCAAAAACTCATCATGATTACCTGAAATCCAAATAATATCTTTATGTTTAGACAATTTTAATAAACGACGAATTACTCGAGCATGTTGGTAAGAGAATTTTTTATATTTTTTAAATAACCACCCATCAATTATATCTCCTACTAAAATATAACGTTGATAAGATTCATCCTTTAATAATTCCAAAATCTCATCCGTTTTACAACCTTTAGATCCGATATGCAAATCAGATATTACTAATGTTTTCATAATCAATTACTTAACGGTGCTTTAATTGTTGGGTGTGGGTTATATCCTACTAACATAAAATCATCCAAATCAATTTCATCAGCATTACCCTTAAGTGCAGCTCTAAAATTATGACCTGAACTCATTTTCATTATAGGTAACTCACGTGGAATACGTTCCAATTGTTGTTGAGCTTGCTCCAAATGATTCAAATACAAATGTGTATCGCCTAGATGGCCAATCAAATTCTCGGGCACCATATTCACCTCACGTGCAATCATCTCAAGTAATAGACCGTATGAAGCGATGTTAAACGGCAAACCTAGGAACACATCCACCGAACGTTGATTCCAAGACAATGAGATGGCTCGTTTAGGAGTAGATGGCTTAGCTATCTCTTCTACTATATAAAGGTTTTCCCATTCAACATTAGTGTTTTTCATAACCCACTTAACTTGTTCATCCCACGTCAACTCTCTTGTATAAACTTGAAATCCATAATGACAAGGTGGTAGTGTCATATTTCCTAGCTCACCTACATTCCAAGCATTGACCATTAATCGTCTTGAGTCTGGGTTTGTTTTGAGTTCATTAATTAGGTTTTGTATTTGGTCTATCCCTGATAATCCTTCAAATTCTGCTTCTGAACTATTCCAATCTCTCCACTGCTTACCGTAAATTGGACCTAAATCTCCAAGTTTATAACCTGTTAAATCTGGGATAAAATGCGAATCTTGATTAGAGTTTTTAATTCCTTGAATAAATTGTTCCATTGACATCGGATCGACACCATATGCATCACACTCCTTTTCATATCCTTTGTAAGCATCACCATCCCAAATATGTACTCCATTGTCCACCAAATATTTAATATTTGTATCACCCATCAAAAACCACATTAATTCAGTAGCCATTGTTTTAAATGGAACTTTCTTAGTAGTTAACAACGGAAACCCATTTTGCATATTATGATGAATCATATAACCAAATATCGATTTAGTTCCTGTGCCGGTTCGGTCATTTTTCTCTACACCATACGAGAGTATGTCTTTAAGTAATGCTTGGTATTGTTTATCTAGATTATTCATGTTCAAATAATTTTTTACCTGAGATTTGATATGCTTCGTAAATTAATTCTAATGCTTGTTCAATTGGTTGAGATACTTCTTTGTCTAATTTATTTACTGGGTGTTGTATTAAATGATCATTGATCATACAACTAACTACATGGAGACGATCTGTCATTTCATGGTAGTATTCTTTAGTGAGTAGGTCTTCGTTTTTCATTCCCACCAAATACTAAAACCCCACTTACCCCAAATAAAATCTACACAATAAAAGCCAAATAGTATTTTATTATGAGTAAACTTGATACAAGGTAAAACAAAAAATTCGTACGATTGTGTGTAACGTTCTATTTTCATTCTGACCAATTTGAATATTTTAAACCCCATTGTAGATTAACCCACATCATTTCACGTTCAGCTAATGCCTTATTCATTTTTAGGTTTTTACGTAAATAAGCTACACCCCATGCTTTCCATTCCTCGGATTGTTCTACAGTCATTGTCCATTCTGAATACCAAGCATCTTTACGTCCTTTGATATCATCATAAGTTATATCATAACCAGCAATAACAAACATTTGATTAATTAAATCAATAACTGCTTGTTCGCGTTTTTGTTCTCGAGTTAATCGTTTTTTTGGTTCACTTTGTAGATTGTGCATATGAGTCACATTTGACATTTTTTGTTGATTTACAAGCAGTTAATGTTAAAGCTAATACTATTAAAATTATTCTTACCATGTTAATATAATTAATTTATTTTACTATTCCAATCTTTATTCTCAAAAAATGACCAAATGTTCCAAAGAATTTCTTCTGTGGTTTTTTCTATTACTTTAAATAGTTTATCTTCATAATAAACTTCAGCTTTCCAAACTACAGAATGCCCCATATCATAAGCCCAATGATGTAAAATCCCAGTAGTAGTTTTTACTACATTTAATAGTACATTATCTTTATAAAATTTTATAGTAATAGGTTCTTGTTTATCACTAAACCATAAAACAAAAAATATATTATTTTCATCGCCACCTCTTTGTTTTACTATATCTAATTCAACATTAAATTCGTTTTCCCATTCTGGGATGCTGATACTTCCATAATTAGATATTCCTAACCATTTACTTGAAAAAATTTCTCTAGGTTTAACATAGTCTAAATAACCTTTTTCATCAACATTCATACAAAATAATACTGAAAATAGGGATTCTAAGCTGTAACTATTAGCTGGTTCACATGTGTTTAAATAACTTGTTTCATCATTTATAGGGGATAGAATATTATCAAAATAATTTATATTACCTCCAAATAAAGTTGTAACAGGAACTATTAAGTGATTAGAATTTTCTATCATAAACCAATAGTCTTTATTCATGAAATCAATTTCATTTAACTTAGATTCTAATAGTTTATGATCATTACTGTTCAAAACAGTATCACATTCAGCATAAATAAAACTTTTATATTTTTTATTTTTTAATAGATAAAGAGCATTTTTAATATTCATCAAAATAGCTAGTGAATGAACTCCCATTCTATTTCCCCAGTTGGTTTGATAATACATGTTTTCATTTGCAAAAAATACACCTATGGAAGATGGTGATGGAAAATCTAATGCAAAATTTTCATCAGAGATAATAGTATATGTACTAGATTTTTGTAAATCATAACTTAGGGGGGTATGAGATACTAAACAAGTATCATATCCTTGACGTTTAAAACCTTCAAGAGTAAGACTTACTAAGGCCGTATCCATATGGTTTTGTGGATAACTTCCTATTATAACACAAATATCTTTTTTATTTATCATCTATTTCGTTAAACTGTAACCATTCTTGTTTAGATTCAGTACAAGCCATTTCAAATGCTTCATAATGATCTATTTTAGGATTCCACATTTTTAATTCTGTTACTCGACGTATTACTTTGTCATAATATCCACGCTCATGAGCATGTACTAATCTTTCCTCAATTCTTTCCTCGTTTGTCATACTGCTGAAATAAAATAAGTTTCGTGTCCACTAGCTACCCAACCATAGTCTCCATATAAAGAGTTTATAAGTTGGTCGATTTCATTAAAGTTGGGATTAACTCTAGAATCTAGTCTAAATTTAATAGGAGTATTTAGATTGGTTTTTAATAATATTTGAGTTATTTCATGTAATTCATCACATGTACTTGGATTTAATGAAACTAAAATTTCATCAAATGTTGCGTGTAAATTGAAATTAAAATATAAATTATGATCGAAAAATAATTCTTTAAGTAATTGTTTCTCATAGGGTTTTAAATCTAAGTTAATATAAAGAATATTTTTTCGAGTAGTGTATTTATTAAGTAAACCTATAGATAAATCTCTAGCTATATCTTCTATAGGAAGAAAATAAAGAAATTGAGAACATTTATTATCATTGTGTAGTGAGGGAAATTTATTTTCAATAAATAATCTTTCACGCTCAACATCCATCCATTCTTCCTCTGAACGGGAAGATCTAGAGACAGTGTCTGTGGAATAATAATACTCACATAATGTTCTAGGTAAATAAAACCATTTACCTAAGTATTCCATATGACGAACTATATTAGTATCATTTTGATACCATTTCATAGATCCATCATCAAATTCAGGATATATATTCCTAAATGCTCTACTCATAGGAGTATAATCGAAAGTAGGTGAATAACCAGTTTTAAAATTACCACCACCTTGGATTTCAACAAATTGACCTTGACTATCTATAGTGTGAGATAAACAACAAATACCCATTACTTCTGGGTGTTTGGAAAGGAAATTATG
>Ga0181352_1001251_pt1 | contig 10023 bp, 12 predicted proteins | sample Fa13VDMLBSN_FD_130103 | JGI IMG/M metagenome (GOLD analysis project Ga0181352, IMG submission 130103) | Freshwater viral communities from Lake Michigan, USA - Fa13.VD.MLB.S.N | ecosystem: Environmental > Aquatic > Freshwater > Lake | place: USA: Michigan | collected 2013-09-23 | reverse complement strand
CGCCTGAATACGCCGCCAATGCCAAGCACGCTTGGCATTAGTTGTGGGCGGGGGATTACCAACGTGCCCGATTAAGGACCTTTACGTACCGGTTTAGCTCACCGCCTCAAGACTCTTGCCCTCGTGGACTCTGTCTAACCAGAACATCTCTCGGTCGTCTGGAACGTATCCCCTAGTCGGTTGGGTGGGGAAGCAAACAAAGAACAATCAACCGACAACTCAAATGTAGCACAGTGACAGGCACTGTCAACTACTTTTTTAAAAAAGGCAAAAATAATTTAAAAGCGTTGTTTTTACGCAACTAAAAATAGTTGAGTTTTGCCACTTGACCCGAAAATCTCGTTGGTATATTCTCTGCGTGCGCAGGTGCGCCCGCTTAAAGGCGAACAGAACCCAAGAAGAGCCGTCACTTTGCACGGCTTTTTGCACATTTGGAGCCCTCATGGCCAAGACAATTACGATCGAAATGGCTGATGACGGCACGGTCATGGTTTCAAGCAGCGAAGGCGGTGAGCCTTACATGTGCGAGAGCATCGCCGAGTGTCGTGAATACGTGGACAATATGCTGGCTGAAGAAGCCGGCGAAGGTTCGCAAGAGCAAACCATGGAAGGCCCCGAGGAGTACGGCCAGATGTGGAACGAAGAAGCGGCCAGCCGCAAACCCCAACCGGGCCTGATGGCCTAACCTCAAGGAGCTACACATGCAAGACTACTCAAACCCAGAATCACGTAACAAAATGCGCGCAGCAGGCGGCATGACAGGCAACGCGGCCAAGATGCCCGGCGCTGCTATCGGCGGTGGCGGCAACCAGACGCAAGGCGCTGGCGAGATCCCCGGCAAAGTGTCTGTGCCAATGCCCGGCACCAACACCACGCAGCCCGCGTTCAAGAAAGAAGGCGGCGCGGTCAAGGCACCCGTTGGCTTCAACAACGGCATCATCAACGGAATGATCTAATGGCCAAGCCCGGTTTGTATGCCAACATCCAAGCCAAGAGGGCTCGCATAGCCTCTGGCTCGGGTGAGCGCATGCGCCAGCCCGGCGACAAGGGCGCGCCTACCAAGGCCGACTTTGACGAGTCAGCCAAGACGGCGAAGCCGGCCAAAGCTGGCATCATCCGAGGGGCCATGAAGTGAAGAGCCCCGCTTGGCAACGCAAAGAAGGCAAGGCGCCGTCAGGTGGCTTGAACGAGAAGGGCCGCGCCAGCGCAAAGGCTGAGGGGATGAACCTCAAAGCTCCAGTCAAAGCCGGCGACAATCCTCGCCGCGCTTCCTTCTTGGCGCGCATGGGCAATATGCCCGGCCCTGAACGCAAGAACGGTGAGCCAACGCGCTTGCTGCTCAGTCTCAATGCTTGGGGCGCCAGCAGCAAGTCTGACGCCAAGGCCAAGGCCAAGGCGATCAGTGCGCGCAACGAAGGCCTTGTGCGGGGAGCAATGAAGAATGGCAAGTAAACGAAATCCAAGTCGCAACGCCGACCTAGCCGGGGCGCCACCAAAGCTGGCGACCATGGACGATCTGGCGTTTCCGACATCGGCCAAGACTGGCCGTGCTCACCCAGTGAGCAAGAGCGCCAGCACGAGCAGCGCGCCGCACCGCATCAACCTTCGCGCTGTTGCAGAAGCCTGCATTGAAGAGGGGCTCGATCCGGCCGTTGAGATCGCCAAGGCCTTGAAGGCCACGATCCCAATGATGCGTGGCGGCCATCAGGTGTTGGACAACGAAGGCAAGGCGGTCATGATCCCGTTGCTTGACGTTGACACGCGCATGCGAACGCTCAATGAGTTTCTGCAATACACGCAACCAAAGCTGAAAAGCATTGAGGTCAAGATGTCCGGCACGCTGGACCTGACCAGTGAGCAGCTGGACAACCGGCTGAACATGCTGCTTGCAAAGGCTGCGAGATGATCAAGCTCGACCGCATTGACACTGCGCTGCTGGACGATGACGAGAAGCGCGAGCTGTACGAACTGCTGCGCCTGAAGGACATCAGGGCCAAGCGCAATCGCTTGTTGACCTATGCGCCGTACAAGAAGCAAATCGAATTTCACAATGCTGGCCTTGAGTTCCGTGAGCGCTTGTTCATGGCAGGCAACCAGCTTGGCAAGACGTGGGCCGGGGCCTTCGAGGTCGCAATGCACACGACAGGCCGCTATCCATCATGGTGGAAGGGCAAGCGATACAACTACGCAATTCGGTGCATGGTTGGATCCGAATCGGCCGAGTTGACCCGCAAGGGCATTCAGCGTTTGCTGCTCGGCCCGCCAGAGATGCGTGAGGAGTGGGGCACAGGCGCCATTCCGTTTGACTGTGTGCGCGATACCAGCATGAAGCAGGGCGTGCCCGATGCGGTCTCAAGCATTGTGGTCCGCCACGAATGCGGCGAAGACAGCGTGATCCAGTTCAACAGCTACGACCAAGGCCGCACCAAGTGGCAGGCCGACACTGTGGATCTGGTGTGGTTTGACGAAGAGCCACCGCTGCCAATTTATTCTGAGGGCTTGACACGGACCAATGCAACGGCCGGTCAGGTCTTCGTGACCTTTACGCCGTTGCTTGGTATGTCTGAGGTTGTCAAACGATACCTGCTGGAAAAGCCGATGTCATCGACCGTGACCAACATGACGATCAGCGACGCCGAGCACTACACGCCCGAGCAGGCTGCAGCGATCATTGCCAGCTACCCTGAGCACGAGCGCGAAGCACGGGCCAAGGGCATTCCCATTTTGGGATCTGGCCGTGTGTTTCCCGTGGTCGAGGAAGCGATCAAGATTCGGGCCTTCCCGATCCCGCCGCACTGGGCGCGCATTGCGGCGATTGACTTCGGTGTCGATCACCCTACCGCCGTCGTGTGGATGGCTTGGGATCGCGACAGCGATACGCTTTATGTGACCGACTGCTACAGACGCAGCGAACCGGGCATTGCCGGCCACTCAATGGCCGTACGAGCGCGCGGCGAGTGGGTGCCAATGGCTTGGCCCCATGACGGCTTGCAGCGCGACAAGGGCGGTTCTGGTGAACAGCTGGCCAAGCAGTACAAGGACCAAGGCTTGAACATGATGCCCAACCGGGCCACGTTCGAGGATGGCAGCAACGGCGTCGAGGCCGGCTTGTCCGAGATGCTGACCCGCATGCAGACCATGCGCCTGCGCGTGTTCTCGCATTTGGAAGACTGGTTTGAAGAATTCAGGCTATACCACCGCAAAGACGGTATGGTCGTTAAAATCAGCGATGACTTGATGTCTGCAACGCGATACGCCATGATGATGCGGCGCTTTGCCAAGACACAAGAAGAGGCCGAAGGCCGCATGCGTTCTAGCCGCATGGCCCCGACGCTTGAGTTCAACGTATTCGACCCGGTCACCGGGTATTGATTAACCTTAACAGAGGAAACTTTCATGGCTACTATCACAGCAACAATCGATCGCAACTCAGTCCCCGGCGTGGTCCTTGCCTCATGGGCTGACTTGGCTACCAACGACGTGGGCGCCGGCGTACCTATTGCCTATGCAGCCGACTTAACCGGCCAAGTGTCCGGCACCTTTGGCGGCGGCACGGTTACGTGGCAAGGCTCCAATGACAATGTCAACTGGCACCCAATGACCCAGCGCGGCGGCACCACCAACATGGCTTTTACAGCAGCCGCAGTTCACACCGCCAACGAAAACCCAGCGTGGATTCGCCCCGCAGTTACCAGCGGCACAAGCGTTGCAATCGACTGCACTTTGGCCATCCACGCACGCTACGCCAAAGCACCTTACTAAGCTGAGGACTGAACCCCATGGACTTCGAATCACAACAACCCGGCGCCGAGTACGAAGACCCGGAAGAGCTAATGCGCAAGAAGGCGGAGAAGCTGCAATCTTTCGGCTCTTCGCTTGGTGGTCAGCGTGACGAATGGATTCGTTCGCGTGGCTCTTACGGCGTTGACAAACGTTGGATTGAGGACGAGGACCAGTACAACGGCAAAGACAACATAGCCAAGGCGGCCAGTCAGATGATGACCAGCGTAGAGCAGGGCTACCCTGTGACCACGCAGATGGCCAAGCCCCACCGCTCGACGGTGTTCATTGGCATGACGCGCCAGAAGACCAATGCTGCCGAGGCCCGCCTTGCAGACATTCTGTTGCCAACCGACGACCGCAACTGGGGCATACAACCCACGCCAAGCCCCGAGTTGATGGGCATGAGCAAAGACAATAAGATGGCCATGGACCAACAGGGCCAGCCAGTCATGAGCGAGAACGGGCAGCCAGCCCGTGTTCGTGACGTTGTCAAGGCCGTGCTTGATGTGGCCAACAAGAAGGCCTTGGCCATGCAGACCGAGATCGAAGATCAGCTGGTTGAGTGCAACTACAACAGCGAGTTGCGCAAAGTGATCCACGACTCCGCCGTGCTTGGCACCGGCGTGATCAAGGGCCCGATCGTCACCAACCGCACACGCAAGGCGTGGCAGCCCATCACAGACAGCATGGGCCAGACGATCCACCAGATTGAAATCGTGCAGGAGATCAGCCCTGCTTCGTTCCGCGTTGACCCGCGCAACGTTTGGCCAGATCCCGGTTGCGGCGAAAACATTCACAACGGCAAAGGCATCTACGAGCGCGAACAGGTTACGGCCAAGCAGATCCGCGATCTTGCCAAGCAGCCCGGCTTCCTAAAAGACCAGCTGCGCAAAGTGTTGGAAGAAGGACCTAAGCAGTCCGCCACACTGCGCGAGATGACCGACGAAGACCAGCGCGACATGGCCCGCTTGACTTACGAGATGTGGACCTATTGGGGCGAAGTAGATCACGACGACCTTGAGTCTGCGGGAGTATCTGTGGGTGAGAAGGACGAGCTGCGCAGCATCAGCGCGTGCGTCGTCATGATCAACAACACAGTGGTCAAGGCGTTCCTGAACCCACTGGAAGGTGGCGACATACCTTACGATTTTTTCGTTTGGGAAAAGGTTGCGGGCTCAATGTGGGGCTACGGCATCCCGTACCTCATGCGTTCGCAGCAGAAAGTCTTGAACGCAGCATGGCGCCAGATGATGGACAACGCCGGCGTGTCCAGTGGTCCACAGATCGTCATCAAGCCCGGGGCCATCCAGCCAGCGGACAAGCAGTGGCAGCTATCTGCCCGCAAGATCTGGTATGCGACCGACGACATCGACGACGTGCGCAAGGCGTTCTCGACCTTTGAATTTAATTCTCACCAAGCCGAGCTGGCAGGCATCATCAAGATGGCCACCGAACTGGCAGACGCTGAGACCGGCGTGCCTACAATCATGCAAGGCGAGAAGGGAGCAGCGCCAGACACTGTCGGTGGCATGCAAATGTTGATGAACAGCGCCAACGTGGTTTTGCGCAGGCTCGTCAAACAGTTTGATGACATGGTCACCAAGTCCCACATCCGCAGGTACTACGACTACAACATGATGTACAACGAGGACGAAGAGATCAAGGGCGACTTTACAATCGACGCCCGCGGCTCAAGCGCCTTGGTGGTCCGTGACATACAGAACCAATCGTTCTTGAACCTGCTTGCCGCTGGGGCCAACCCAATCTACGGCATGTACCTCGACACACAGAAGCTATTCGAGAAGGCCTTGCAGGCCCAGCACATCGACCCGGCCGAAGTGTTTAAGCCGGAGGAAGAGATCGAGCAGATCAAAGAAGCACAGAAGCAGGCAGCCGCTCAGGGCCCAGCGCCAGACCCAGCCATGGCTGTGGCCCAAGTCCGCGCACAGGCTGAGATGCAGAAAGTCCAATTGCAAAACCAAGGCGACTTGCAAGAGCTTCAGGTGCGCCAGCAGATCGCTGCGCAGGAGGCCGACCTGCACATCATGCAGTTGGAGATGACACGCGAGATCGAGATGCTGAAGCTGTCTAACTCGCAGAACATCAGCCTTGAAAAGATCAAGGCCCAATTGGCCGACACCGCTATGAAGGAGCGCAGCCGTAAGGAGCTGTTTGCTGCTGAGCGCGACTTGGCTTTACAGACTGGCTCAGGAATTTAAGAAGGAGCAATCATGGCTATAAACGGAATAACGGCCTCAGTACTGGCCAGTAAATACAACAGGGGCGATGCCGCCGACGTTCAGAAATACATTAATTCAGAGGGCATAACGCAAGCCGATGTCAAGGCCTACTTTCCTGATTTTGATTTAAGTAGCTTAAAAGGAATTACCGTGCCAACAACCGCCACTAACAATGCTTTAACGGCTGATATTGCAACAAATTTGATGCAACGGTCGATGACAACCGGAGCACCGACTTCAGAGTTTGATAAATACGGCGGCTACGACGCCGTAGCTGCAAAGTACGCGCAAAGCGGAGGCCAGCTTAATACTTCCGGTATCAGCGCAGCAGACAAAGCTAAGTACGCCAATACCGTTGCCAACACCGGTGTCGGTAATTTGTCTTTGCTAAAAGAGACAAACACGCCTTTAACTGCTGCAGGCAGAGCGGCAATGATTGCTAATGGCATTTCGACCTATGACGCAGCCGCTTTAACCAAAGCTGGAATACCTTTTCAAAAGAATACGGATGAAAAGCTAACGGATTTGTCTAGCCAGTATTCCACGCTAAACAGCAACTACTCTGCTTTAAGCACGCAGTTGGCAGCTTTGCAAAAAGCCTACGAGGATTTAGCGAAAAAGAAAACTACCGGGACTACCGGGACCACGGGCAACGTTACTAGCGGCGGCACAACTGTAGACACTGGCGGTACAAACATTGACACCAGCAACGCAGGCGGCGCTACTACTGGGCCGGTCTATGGCCCAGATGGCCGCATGTACAGCTCCGCCGCATCGGCTATTGCTGCCGGCGTGACCAACTACACCCGTACAAAACCCACCGGCATACTTGCGGGCGTTGACACTTTGGGCGCGGGCGGCGGCGGCACAGCGTCCAGAGGCTTTATGGCTGACGCTACCAATACCGGTAACGTAAACCCCGGTGGTTTGATTACCGGCCAAAGCAGCCAGTTGTTTAACCCGGCGATTAACATCAATTTGCCCGGCGGCCTTAAGAACCCCTATAGCGTCTAACCTATGTCAACCCTTGCCAGAGACGTTGACGCGTACCAGCGCGCCTTGGCTGCCTACCAGCGAAGGGCTGGCAGCTACAACAGCGGCGTGAATAAGTACAACGCAAGCATCATGCGGGACCCTAGTGGAAACCCTTATGTTTACGGCGGCGCGTACGATCCTCTTGGGCCAGCCACCGGTCAGTTCTATACGGCCGATCAGACAACGGGCAAGCTAAGCAGGGCCACTGCGCCAACAGGCTACGCCGGAATGACCGAGATTGCTGAAAGCCCCGGGTACTCAATGGTCAGGCAAAACCCAACGGGCAAAGAAACAAAAATCTTGACCGGGGTAACCAAGGCTGGCGGGGGCGTTGACGAAAACGGTGTCAAGCAACCAGAGTATTTTTACGTGGCGGGTGCACCGGACTCTGAGGGCAATGCAACTCAAAAAGTTATCGACGCCAGCAAAGTTCGCGTGGTTGATCAGAAGGAAGGGGCCGACCAAGGCGAAGGTCTTAGAGCCCCTACGCTGTACACGATTGAGTACGACGAGAGCAATTTCTTAGAGAAGCCGGCTGATTGGACAGAAACGTTTGACAAGAAGGCGCCAGATCCAACCAAAGCCCAGATTGCCCAAGCTGGCCGGCCGTCATTGGCTCGGCAAGAAGCAGGGCTTATTGGCGAAGTGATTCGCGGCAGCGGGTTGAAGACTGGGTCCAAGGGCCTTGTTCGTAACAGCATGGCCAAGACCAAAGCTGAGCAAGCGGAAGAAGATGAAAAGAACAGCACCACCACTGGCGGAAAACCCGGCACAAAATACCCGGTTATGGAGCGCTAAAAATGAATAAAGATAACTGTTGCATAAGCGCCACGATCTGTTATAAAATTTCTTTGGGCGAAGTGCGCCCAAAATTTACCGAAGCCAGCCACCGAGCTGGCTTTTTCTATGACTGATTACTCATCAAGCACATGGCATGTTTTGCGCAAGTGGGCAGAGACCCAGCTTGAGCAGGCCAGAACCAAGAACGACGCTGTCGCCCTCTCCGACAATGAGACAGCTGCGTTGCGCGGTGAGATACGCATGCTAAAAAGATTTCTCGACTTGCCCAATGCGGCAACTCGGGGTGTGGTGGTCGAGCCGGATTAAATCCCGCTTGGCCTTTTTAGTGGGCCGTTGAAAGACGGCCTTTATTTGGAGAGCAAAAAGTGGAAGAAAACCAACTGTCTTCGGAAGAAGCGCAAAACTTATGGGATGAAGAGGCATCAAAGCTGGCTGCCGACGGTGACACGTCCGCATCTGAACTCTTAGCCGCTGCGCCGGAAACGCCGCAGGAACCTGAACCCGAACAAGCGCAAATCGAACCGGAACAGCCGGAAGATCCCCTAGCCGGGCTATCCCCAGCGGTCCGCGCCAAACTGGCACAGATCGATGATTTAGCACAGGCAAATGCTCAACTGCTGCACCATGTCAAAACGACCGAGGGTCGCGTGGCAGCGATGCAACGAGAAGCTCAGCAGGCACGTCAAGCAGCAATGCAAGAAGCGCCTACGCAGACAGCTATCGCCAGCGCCGCCAAGAACCCAGAGAAGTGGGAGCAGCTCAAGCAAGATTTCCCGGAATGGGCGGGAGCGATGGAGGAATACGTCGCATCAAAACTTGGAGTGTCTTCTCAGCAACAAAGTTTGTCACCGGAAGCGGTGGCTCAGTTTGTACAGCAGGAAGTTGCTAACACCAAGGCTGAGATGGGTCGCCTCATGGAAGAAGCACGAATTGAAGGCAAGTACGAAAACTGGCGCGATACGATCAACACGACCGAATTTGCGCAATGGTTTACTGTGCAGACGCCTGAGACCAGAGCTTTAGCCGATAGCCCCGCCGCCAAAGACGCGATCAGGATGTTGGATTTATTTTCAACAGCTCAAACGCGATCAGCCGGTGACATTAAGCAAGAGCGAGGAGCACGTCTCGCTGCAGCCGCGACAACTCGAACTGGCCAGACACCGCCGCCTAAAACACTTGGCGACATGTCCCCAGCAGAACTGTGGAACTATGAAGCCAAGAAACGTGAGCGAGAGCTCAAAGAACGCGGCTATTAAATCAATTTTCAGAAAAGGAAACTAGACCATGTCTATTCAAAATTACGGCACCGTAGCATCGCGAAATCTAATCCGCGCCGCTCAAGGTATGCTTGAACACGCACAGCCCATCACTGTTTTGGGCGACTTCGGTACTCAACGCGAGATGCCCCAGAACTCGACAGACACCTTGGTGTTCCGTCGTACTCTGCCTTTTGGCGCCTCTACTGCAGGTACAACAATCGAGAACTCTTCTCGCTATGTTGGTACTCCTGACATCACCGCTTCCAACTTTGTGTTGGCTGAGGGTGTGACACCTAACGCAAACACGATCTCTTTCCAAGACGTGTCTGTTCAGTTGCAACAATATGGCGTGCTGTTCAAGTACTCCAGCAAAGTTGAGCAGCTGTATGAAGATGACATCCCCGGCGAAATGGTCAAGCTCACAGGCGAGACATTGGCTGAGGTGATGGAGATGGTTCGTTACGGGGTGCTGAAGGCTGGCTCCACTGTGATCTACGCGAACGGCTCCAGCCGCTCCGCTGTGAACACGGCCATCAGCCTGAACGCAATTCGTAAAGCGGCTCGTACCCTCGAGTCCAACCGTTCGCGTCGTGTAACCAGTCGTCTGGCTCCCGGTGTCAACTTCGGTACTCGGGCTGTGCAGCCTGCATACGTGGTGTTCTGCCACACTGACGCTGTCAGCGACATCCGTAACTTGCCCGGCTTCACCCGCGTGGAAGAGTACGGTTCATTCAAGCCAATCCATGACCGCGAAATCGGCGCTTGCGAAGACTTCCGTTTCATCAGCTCACCCCTGTTGAAATCCTTTGCTGCTGCTGGTTCTGCAACTTTGAACGGCATGTTGTCTGTTGGCGCTGCTAACGTTGACGTGTATCCCTTCATCATCATTGGTGAAGACTGCTGGG
>Ga0181352_1001249_pt1 | contig 10026 bp, 3 predicted proteins | sample Fa13VDMLBSN_FD_130103 | JGI IMG/M metagenome (GOLD analysis project Ga0181352, IMG submission 130103) | Freshwater viral communities from Lake Michigan, USA - Fa13.VD.MLB.S.N | ecosystem: Environmental > Aquatic > Freshwater > Lake | place: USA: Michigan | collected 2013-09-23 | reverse complement strand
TATAAATTATCCTAGCGATAGAGTTGCGTTTGTTACCTCAATAGGTGGAAAATTAGTAACAAGCCCAGAGACTTTTGCGCAGATGTCTGAAGTATTTAAAGCTAATGGGGCTACTAAGATTCAGGGGACTGCCAAAGAAGCAGTGGCAAGATTATGGAAACGTTTTGGCTTTGAAGAGAAAGCCATTTTAGTGGAAGTCAAATTATGAGCTTTTTAAAATCTAAACATAGCGGCTGGACTTGGGATATGAAACGCACCCCATTTATGGGTGGTGGCGGAGGCGGTGGACAAACTACTAGTACAGGTACTACTTACCAGACCAACATTCCAGAATACGCTCAGCCTTATGTTGAGACAATGCTTGGCGCTACCCAGAAGCAGTTGTTTAATATGGATGGCAATGAGATTACAGGCTTTAAACCATACAAACCATATAGTACTAATGTAGAAGATTATGTAGCAGGGTTTTCCCCATTGCAACAACAAGCTATGCAAGCTACTGGACAGCTAGGCGTTCCTAGCCAATACGGTCAAGCTACACAAATGACTGGCATGGCTGGTCTAGGTTCTTTAGGTTTAGCAGGTCAAATGGCTGGCGCAGGTCAAGACTTTTCCAGAATGGCTACAGACCCAACGGCTATGCAAGGTTACATGTCGCCATATATGCAAAACGTGGTTGACTATCAAAAGTCTCAAGCTTTGCGTGATTATCAGATTGGTCAGCCAATGCGTAAGGCGCAGGCTGTAGGTCAAGGTGCTTTTGGTGGTAGCCGCCAAGCTATTATGGAAGCAGAAGCCCAACGTTCTTTAGGTAATCAATTACAAGGCATTGCCGCTACAGGTTCACAAAAAGCATTTGAAGATGCTCAGCGTCAGCAACAATTTGGTGCTCAATTAGGCATGCAGGGACGACAGGCTGCAATGCAAGGTCTTGGTCAATTTGGTGCTATGGGCGCTCAGTTAGGTCAGTTAGGCGGTCAAGAACTTGCTGCTAGACAAGGCATCATCCAGTCTCAGTATGGCATGGGCCAGCAGCAGCAAGCTATGGAACAGCAAAAGATTAATCAAGCTATGCAAGACTGGGCTAATACTCAACAGTACCCACTCATGCAGTTGGGCGTTATGTCTAACATGCTTCGTGGTCTACCAATGCAAGCGTCTACCACTAATCAATATCAAGCTGCTCCTAACGCTCTTACGCAAGGTATTGGCGCTGCTGGCGCTGGTGCGTCTTTATATAACGCACTTAAAGGCGGTAAAGAAGGTGGCCTTCCCAGTGAGTTTAAGCCAACAACTGGTATCAAGTCTTATTACGAGGGTGAAGTTGTTGAAAGCACCAAGGCTGACTTGTACGACTTGTCGTTAGAAGAACTAGATAAACGTGCTAAGAGTTCTACTAGCCCCACTATTAAACGCTTGGCTAATGCAATTATTAAAGAAAAGACTGGTAAAGCTGGTGGTGGCATTATTGCGTTTAAAAATTCTACTGAAGAAAACAACCAAAGTTTAGTTAATAGCAGAATTAAGCCTGTAGGAAAAGTTGATTTAGCCGAAGATCGAGCAGATCAATCTAGGTTGGCTGACCCTAATTTTATTCCGCCAGCACTTAGATATGACGCTAATACCGCTGCAAACGCATCTATGAATCAAATACCTCCTAGTCTTCGGGGTGATCCAGATACAATAGAAAGAGAATCAAGAAATTTTATTCCAGAATCTTTACGTACAGAAGCAGACAAAAGAATGGCAATGGATAGAATTGCCGCTATTGAGCAGGGTGCACAACCTAAACCACGCCAAATGGGATTAAGTAGCGCTCCAATGACAAATGAAGAACGCATTGCTGGTTTTAAAGCTGCACTAGAAGGTAAAACGCCTACTACTAAGCCTAGTGAATCTGCTCCTGCTGTTGCGCCCGCTGTTGCTCCTGCGCCTGCTGGTATTAAACCCGCTGCGCCTGCCGCTGCACCCGCTGCTGCGCCTGCTGGTATTAAAGTAGCTGCTCCTGGTCAAGGTAATATTAACCCAGCACCAAGCGACAAGATCATGCCTACTGCTGGCATTAAAATACCAGGTCTAGAAGAACCTGCTGCAGACCCATACTCTAAGATGTCTATTGAAGAAATAGCTGCTAAAAAATTAGCGTTTTTAGGTCCAGACGTTAGAAAAGAAGAACGTGCAGGATTGATGGCAGAACGTGCTAGCGCTAAAGACGAAGCCCGCCGAGCACAATCATTACGTATGGCTGAGTTTTTTGCCGTTTGGGGTTCTACTCCTGGTAGCACTATTAATGCTGGTTTGACTGCGCTTAAAGCTAAATTACCTGACATTATTAATGACTCAAGAGAAGAAGCTAAGATTCGCAGAGCTATTAACAAAGATATAGCTGCATTGGATAGAGCTGACCGTTTAGAAAAGTCTGGCGCTTGGGATGAAGCTGCTAAGATTAAACAAGACCAATCTAAAAATGCATACAACGTTTGGGGTAAAAAAGTAGACTTTGCATCTGCTCGTATGTCTGATGCGTCTAGAATAGAAGCCGCTAAAATTGGTGCAGAAAGCAGAGTTGAAGCTGCTGGTAGTAGAGCTAATAGTGGTGGGTTTAAAACTGTTCAAGATGCCGAGAACGCACTTGATAAACACCTTACAGAAGGTAATAAAATAGGATCTCAATACTCTACTGACAAAGCAATTGTTAAAGCTCGTAAAGCAGATTATGAGGCTGGTAAACTTGATGCCGATAAAAAGAAACGTTACGAAGATTCTTTAGCAAACGTTACTAAATTTGAAAGCCGTGAAAAAGAACTTAGGGATAACGTAAACTTTTTTAAACAAAATAAAGGGATGACTACAACTTCTTCGGGTTCGTCTAGCGGGTCTAGCGGCGTTGATTTAAATAGTTTTTGGAGCCAAAAATAAATGGCAAGTCTCCCTTTTGACTTAGAGGGTGCAAGAAGAGCTGGGGCTAGTGACGCTGAAATAAATAATTTTTTGGGTCAAAAGTTAGGCTTTGATGTAATAGGTGCTAGGCAAGCAGGGGCATCTGACGACGTTATTCTTGACACTTTAATGAAGGGTCCTCCTTCGGCAAAGGTTGTTCCAGTCCCAGCTGCAGCTCCAGAAAGCTTTTCTACGCTTAGAGGAATTGCTGACGTACCACTACAAGTAGGTAAAGGAGCAGTGTCTGGCGTTAGGATGATTGCCGACGCATTTGGTGCTGGCAGTAGTACAAGTAATACTTTAAAAGGTGCAGAAGATTACCTTGCTAACTTAATGAGCGCTCAGTCTAAACAAGACACAAAAGAAATTGCGCGCATTATGAAGGAAGCTGAGGATAAAGGAGCGCTTGACCAAGTTAAAGCAGCGGTACAAGCAATGAGCGTAGCTCCTGTTGACTTTGTTTCTAATGCCCTTGGTACGGCGGCGCCAGCCATTATTGCTAGTTTAGGTGCTTCAGTATTAGGACCAGCTGCAGCTATTGGAGCGGGTCTTACTGTTGGCTCAACCATGGGCGCTGGTACTGTTAAAGGTTCCATATACGACGCAGTTAAAAGTGAACTAAGTAAGACTGGCATGCCGCCTGACCAAGTAGAGGCAAGGGCGCAATTAGCTCAAGAGTACCGTGGCAAAAACTTAGACATGATCTTAACTGGCGCTGCTATTGGCAGTATTGGCGCTACTACAGGTGCTGAACCCGCTATTGCTAGGCAGTTAGCTAAAGGCATCTTAACAAAGAGTGCCGTAAAACAAGAACTTAAAAACGTTGCTGAAGAAGGCGTTAAAAAAGCAGCGGAGCGTGGGGTTGTAAAACAAGCCGCAATTAGTGGCGGTACAGAATTTGGTACAGAATTTGCACAAGCTGGTCAAGAACAACTAGCTCAAAATATTGCAGCGCAACGTGAGGGTATTGACGTACCTACTATGCGTGGTGTTGTAGGGCAAGCAACGTTAGAAGGTTTAGCTGGACTAGGTTTAGGTTCTGTAGCTGGTGGCAGAGAAGCGCTAACAGCGCAAGGAAAAATAGATGTAGAAGAACTACGAAAAGCTGCTGATAAAGAAAAAATATTACAACAAGAAAGTAAAGAACAGCAATTACAAACAGCCGCTGCAGAAGAAGCTGACTACAGGCTAAAGAGTGTTCTTGATGAAACAGGTAACGCAGCGCAGTTTACAGCGGATGAGCTTGCCGCTAAAAAAGAAGAAACGTTTGACATGTTGTCTGACGAAGAAAAAACAACTAAAGTTGCTAAACTAGAAGAATCTATTGCTACACGCCAAGCTAAACTAGATGCTGGCACGCACGGCAATCCCAAAGCTGCTGCTATTACACAGGCAAAAGAAAGAAAAGAATTAGAAGCTTTAAAAGCTACATTAGGAGGTAAAGATGTTATTCAACCGATTGACGCTGGAACAAGTGGAACTAGCACTGAAGTACTTGGAGGACCCGATACAACTGGAGCCGCCCCTGGAGCTACAGAAGCTGGACTTGGACGAGCTGGAGTGGACAGCGATCAAGGTCTTAAACCAACACCTCAAGACAGAGAGGGAGTACAGCAGCCTGCATTAGATATAAATCAGCTAGATGAAATAGAGCTAGCTAGGTTACAAGAGTTAGCAGCTGCTAGAGAAGCTGGTTATAACATTGATGCAGAGTTAATTAATCTAGGCAACCAAGTCCAAGAAAGATTAGCTACTACGACAGAAGTAATTGACCAACAAGCATTAGCAGACCAAGAAGCTAGAGCCGCTGCCGCAGCAGAAGCAACACGTCTAGCAGAAGAACAAAGACTAGCTGCAGAAGCTCAAGCAAAAGAAGCCGCTGCTGTTGTCGAAGAAGATACTAGCGAAGTTACACCATCCGTAACAAGAGAAGCTCAAACACCAGAAGATTTTGCTATATTGCAAGAAGCAATGGACAAGTTGGATGTTAAAAAACAAATTGAAGCGCAAGTTAAACCGCCAAAAGAATCAAAAGCAGCTGCTACAACAGGTAAAAAGACTAAAGCAGTTAAAGCTGCCCCCGTTACTGCTGACTATTTAAATAGCGAGACGTTCTATGGCGGCGCGTCGCCTACGGCTATAGTTAATGAAAGAAAAGCAAACAAAGACAATAAGTTAGATACTGATCCAGTAAACGTCGGTATTATGAATGCTGGACATGAAATAGCATTCGATGCTTTTGATACGGTAGATGTACGTGGCGGTGTCAATCCAGAACTTAAAGCAATTGCTGAAGAAAAAAATAAAGCACAGCAAGTTAAACGCCAACAAATGCGCAAAGAGTTGTCTGGCAAAGTAGACCCAGAAACTGGCAAAAAATACAGCAATAAACGCCTTACTGCTTTGGTATCAAACATACCACTATATAAAGCTGGTGCTCCACTAGAGTTTCTAACTAAAAAAGAATTAGCTGCTATTTACAGAAAGTATGTTGGTAAACGTAAGTTTGTAAAAGAGGAAAAAACTACACGCGAAGCACAAAAACAAAACAGAGATAAGTTTGTAGAAGGATTAAACGAACTACAAAAAATTAAACTACAACTTGTAGAGCAAAGAGCGTTTACTGAAGAAGTCGCAGCTAGCACACTGCGTAAAACACAAACTACTGGCGCTGATAGCCGTAAAGACAGAGTGTCTAAAACTTCTGAAGAACTATCTAAAGAGCTTAAAGCTATAGAACAGAAGGATACTGAGGCTCGTGAAGCTGCAGCGAAACAAGTAGCTCAACAAGAAGTATCTGAGGAAAAACAATTAACTCAAGAACTAAAAGAATTTAATGAAGCTGCTGAAAAAGTACTGCCTAAAAAGCAGGCGCCCAAAGAAAAGGCAGCTCCGTCTAAATCTAAACTCGTAACTAAAGTTGAGACCGCAATTGTAGAGGGCGATACCGACGCTGCTTTAGATGCTATTGCCAATGAAAAAATAAATGAGCGCGGCACAAGAACAATTGCTCAGTCTTTCTTAAAGCTTGTTAAAAACTTTGGCGGCGTTACTATTCAATTTAATGATTTGCCAGAAGGTGAAGACGGGTTATTTGACCCAGCCACTAATACTATTGCGCTTAAAGGCAAAGACGGGGTGTATACAGGTAAACGCCCAATAGACGAAGTAGTAATGCACGAAATAGGACACTATTTAATTGACCACGTAGTAGACAATAGAGAAGCTTATTTAAACTCTATTAAAGACCCAGCTAAACGCAAAGAGGTAGAGAACGCGCTTAATCGCCTAGATAACAACTATCGTTTTGTTAAAGGTAAGTTAGGGGATAAGTTTAATATCCCAACAATGAAAGAGTTTCTTGCTGAAATATTTGGCAATCCAAAGTTTCAAGTAGCTATTGCTAATCTTGACCCATATAAAACGCCAGAACGAGTAGAAGGCTTTACTGGCCCACGTAAACAGTTTAGAAAGTTTGAAGGCGGGATGCTTCAGACTATTGTTAGAAACATTGCTAACGCTTTAGGATTTAGCAGCGATCTAGAAGGTGTAACGTTTAAAGAAATTTTAGACGACGTGTTTAAGATTGTGTCGTTGCCTACCGCAGATTTACGTGGTAAAGAAGTTTCTTACGCCAAAACTGCGCCTTCAGTTACAGAAAAAGAATTGCGTCAAGAAGAGACCATTGACGTTAAGAATACTAAATATGATTTAAAAGCAGACCAACAGCCTAAGACTATAAAGTACTTTAAAGACATGTTCTTTACTGCAAAAGGTCTAAGAGACATCGTTCGTGCGTTGCAAAACAAACGATACGAGGCAAAGTATAGACAAGACCAAATAGCTTTAGCTGGTTTAATAGAATACACTGGCCCAAGAATTAACAACTTCTACACCCAGTTAACTTTAGCGTCTGGTATGGCTAAGAATTATTTTAATTCAATGATTCAAGGTCCATACGAAATACTAAGTAAAGGTCTTTTTGACTTTAGAAAAGCAACAGGCTACGACTTAAAAGAGTCACTTAACTATATACATCAGATGTTAGAAGCTTTACATACTGAAGAACGTAACATGGTTAAGTTTATTCTAAAAGTGCCTTTGGATAATAAAAACAAAACGCTTAGAAACAATACTATTACAGCTGCCGACCGCAGAAAAGAAATTACAGACCTGCTCAAACAAAAAACATTGAGCAAAGACCAAGTTAAAAAGCTTAGGTACGAGTTGGACTCTATGATCTTTATGCGGGATGCAAATGGTGATATTGCAATAGACCCAGCTACAGGCAAAAGAGTAATTAATACTAAGTATGTTGACCCACTTGCTGATCTAAGCGCCAAACAAATTCAAAATGTAACGCCAGAAGCGTTGGCTAATAGCATTGACCCAGACGCAGTAATATATAACGCTACAGGTCTAAGCGCGAAAGCCGCCAGGGCAAAGATTAAAGAGTACGAGAATAGTCCGCACAAAGAAATACTAGATAACATCATTGACGCTACTAAAGAAATACATATTGCTACAACTGAACTTAATAAAGTAGGTAACTACTGGTCAGATAAAGTGTCGAACTTTGTAGAGTTCTATGGGTTTGAAAACTATGTACCTTTAAAAGGTGTAGACAAAACTAGTAAAGTAGACGAGGGCTTTAACTTTGACAACATGGGCGGTGGTAAAGAAATGCAAGACGTACCACAATCAATGGACGGTCGTAGTAGCGTTTCGTTTAATCCAATACTACAGTCAATGTCCGATGCAGTCAGGGCGGCTGGTCGTGCTGGCAGAAAAGATTTAGGCTTAGCTGTTAAGAACGCTGCTAAAGCTAACAAGCTAAACCCCAATGGTCAGGGTCTAATAGAAGCTGAAGTAATTAAAACTTTAACTTTTGAAGAGCGCACCCCAGACGCTATAAAAGCGTTGCCTACAGAATATACTATCTTTAATATGAATCCTGACGGTAGCATGGATGTTATCCAGATAATGGATCCACGACTACTTAATTCTATCCGTAGTACTTATAAAGATACATGGGTTGTTACTGACATAGCTAATAAAATTACTAGCGGCATAGGTCAAATGCACACTCGCTATAACTACAACTTTGCCCCGTTAAACTTTGTTCGTGACGCGTTGACCAACGCTTGGGCTATTGGTGCTGACATGGGATTAAAAGAGTCAGCTAAGTTTATTTCAGAGGTGGCAGAAAAAGTCAGTTCGCGTGGTGTTCTTGGGAAAGCCTATAAAGTAGCAAAGATGTATGACTCTAAGAACGTAGGGCTATTAGAAAATTTAGCTAAAACTACCAAAGACCCAGACATTAGAAACATGGCTGAGTTTATTCTTAAAGGCGGTATGACTGAATACTTAGAAGGTATGACTATTAAGTCTAACTTCCAGCAGCTTGAAAAAGAACTTGGTCGTGGCATGATAATGCGCAGCGCAGGGCAATTAAATAAGTTGGTAGATGGTTGGACTAACATGTTCGAGATTGCTAGCCGTTCTATTGCTTACGGCATTGCCAAACAAAATTACATGAAGGTTGGCAAGATGTCAGACGAAGCTGCAACTATTAAAGCAGCTGAATTTGCTAAGAACCTAGCTAACTTTGAACAAGTGGGTGAATACGGTAAGGGATTAGGCGCAGCGTTTATGTTCTTCCGCCCATCCGCAACTGGAGCTGTACGTGCTATTGAGTCATTGATACCAGCATTTCCTGGTAGTCTTGAAAGAGCCGTTAGAAACTTACCTAAAAGTATTTCAGAGAACCCTGAAGCATTGGCTGCCTTTAAGAAGAACTACGCAGAAAAGAGCACTAACGCCCGCTATATGTTTACCACGTTGATGGCAGCGGGTTCACTATTCTACGTAATGTCTTACATGATGGCAGACGACGATGAGATGGGGCGCAACAAGACTCTAGTTGACGACATGAATAAGTGGACTAGATTTGCTAGGTTCCACGTTCCTGGCTTTGACAAGCCGTTCCAAATGCCTTGGGGATTCGGTTGGGGTGCGTTTGCAGCTGCTGGCGCCCAGTTAACGGCTGTTGGTTTTGGTCGCCAGTCATTTGGCGACGCTATGTTTGCTATCGGAACTAACATTGCTTTAGATTCGTTTGTTCCAATCCCAGTATCTCGTATGGATATTAGAGATAATCCTGCACTGTGGGCTTTAGATTCTGCAATGCCAAGCTTTGCAAGACCTGTGCTTGAGTTTGTTGTTAACAAAAATGGTTTAGGACAGCAGATTTATAGTAGCTCTAATCGTCGTATGGGTGATGCTTATATGGGCGGCGACAACATTCCTGAGACCTACAAAATATTAGCTAAAGCATTGTTTAACGCTACAAACGGTGACTATGATTGGTCTCCTAATAGCATTTATTTCCTTTCTAACAGCTACGTTGATGGCGTAGGAAAGATAATTGATGCTATGGTTTCTGGAGCTTATTTAGCAAGTGGCGAAAAAGAATTTAATCCTAAGACAGACTTACCATTTTTAGGTTCGTTTATAGGAGCCAAGTCTAATATAGATAACAAAGAATTTGTATTAGTAGAAGAAAAAGTTAAAAAAATGAGCGAAGTATTAAACACGTACAAAAAAGCAAACCCAGCAGGTTATGCAGATTACTTGGATAAAAATCCTTTAGCTGAAGTTATAGTGGCTACTTACGATAAAAGTCTACCAGCCATAAACGTTATGAGAGCGGAAGCTAAAAGAGTTAGGATGATGGATATATCACCGAAAGAAAAAACAGAATTATTAAAAGACTTAAACTTCCAGCAAAATATTATTAAGCGTAATATTGTTGATACGTTTGAAGCATACGACGTTAAACCCTAAGCGGTGCGCCAGCAACGCACCCCTAGGTAGCCTTCTTTAGTTGTAACGTATGACTTTACACGCACTCCAGCGCGCTTTGCTCCACAGTCTATCGAATAGATAAGTTCTGCTGGACGGAGTGTAGGGATAAAAAAACTATTCCCCACCTCCATGCCTTCAAACGGAAGCAGCCATTCTGGCTCAATTATCTGAGTTGGATTCAACATCTAGAAATGAACTCTTAAATAAATATACACGTGC
>Ga0181352_1001248_pt1 | contig 10027 bp, 8 predicted proteins | sample Fa13VDMLBSN_FD_130103 | JGI IMG/M metagenome (GOLD analysis project Ga0181352, IMG submission 130103) | Freshwater viral communities from Lake Michigan, USA - Fa13.VD.MLB.S.N | ecosystem: Environmental > Aquatic > Freshwater > Lake | place: USA: Michigan | collected 2013-09-23 | reverse complement strand
GCCGGCGACCGCCGACGTACACCTGCCCGACACTCTCATCGAGAGCCACCGCGTAAACGCTCGGGGCATCCGAGTCAATGCCAGGATCACGCGACCCGGCGATGATCTTGGGAATGTCGTTGTAGTAGGTGCCGCCGTTCCACAGGAACGCACGGCGGTATGACTGGGTGTCCACTTCCCACCCGGCGCCGTCGATGCCGTAGCCCGTCGAGCTGGCCGGAGCGATGTACGAGTTGACACCCGTTCCCGCCGCCCGCTGGCTCCACAAGTCCGACAGCACGCACTTGCTGACCGTGATGTATGGGCTCAGGCTCCCGTCGGGCCGGTGGCTGGCATTCAGGAGCGGGGAGTACCCAAACCCCTGATTTGTGCGACCAACGAACAGGTCACCCAGCGAATCGACCGCAAAGCCGTAGGCGATGCACCCGCGCGGGCGGGTCTTGCTGTACTCGCTGAATCGGAACGTGTGATGGGCTTCATAGGCCCCGTCACCGCTCTGCGTCCCCTGCGGCATGAAGATCGGGCCGGTGAGGTAACTGGCCGTCGTGACGACATACGCCACCACGCCCGACCGCACGAACTGCCCGAACGCCTCGCCGGGAGTCGCTGAATCGGCCACCACTGGCCCCGTGACTACCGATGAGCCCGTGAACAGGGCGACAAGGTACTGCACGCCGTTGAGCGTCACCGTGTCCAGCCCCTGCACCTCGTCCGCCCAGGTGAGCTTCACCCGCTGGCGATACGTCAGATCATCGGCATCGAAGACGTACACCCATGTCCCGGCACAGATGAACAGGAACCCGAACGCGCACTTGATCTGATTGGGGAAAAGGTCGCCCTGTCCGCTTCCCGGCAGCGGGATCGAGTACCCCGGCTCGGCATCGACCGCGTACCCCTGATGCGTCACGGTGCCACTATCACTATCAATCCGATTGATACCAATGCAATACACATCCTGCGTCGTCAGGGTGTTGTTCTTCGTGATGGTGACGTAGAACCCCACCTCCACGTTGTCCGGGTCCCAACAGCAGTTGAACGCGCCGCGACCGCCGTACCCCGTCGGAGGGGCAGCAACTGCCGGGTCGCTCCTGTCATCGTTGAACGCCGCTCGCACGGCCCAGTTCTGATCGAGCAGGATGGCTTGCCCGCGGAACAGGTCTGCGGTCTTGCTGCTGCCACTGGTCACAGTTCGGGCCGGGCCGACCGCCTGGCTGACGCTCTTGGGAACGCTGGTCAGGGCCTGCACCGGATTCCCGGCGCCGATCTGTGTGTCGAAGGTCTTGGCCGCGGCTGGACGCTTCCCGAACCGACGCCGCCCTGTGCCCACATCTCGGGGGCGCATGTTCAGCAAAGCACCGGGCGGGCAGGCGTCCCCCGGTTGCTCTACGAACGGCTGGGTGTCAGTAACACCACGCCACGGCGGTTGAAGTCGTTTCGGGTTGGGCATGGGATAGCCACGGTCAGAAAGCCATCAGGGAGAATTAGCGGGACGACATGGATTCGAGGCCAGCGTGGCGGCGGTAGCGGATCACCGTGCTCATCACTTCGAGCGCGAGCGCCGTGCCAACTGCCTCCTGCGGGGCGACCACGAACTGGATCGACTCCAGCGGCACCAGAGCCGTCTTCTGTGCCGCGCTCATGCCGCCGTAAATGTCGAAGGTGTACCAGGCAAACCCGTCCACCGCTGCTTCGGCGTAGTCCACAGCGCCCACGGTGTTGGACACCACGGCAGCCAATGCACCAATTGCCGTCTCGCCCACCGAGTGGAACGATGCGGTTGCCGTCAGGGCAAGATCGGCATTGGCCGTTGCCGATCCGGTCGTGTCACGCAGACGGGCCTTGATGAGCAGTTGAAGCACCGGGGCCTCGCCCTGGCCAATGTTCTTGCTCTTGAACTGTCCTGGCAGGGTCCAGTCGAGGCGGATGGTGTCGGTCTGGTCAGCGGTGGCGTTCCACAGGAGCACGTTCAGCACGCCGGTGGATGTGACGGTAGAAGCACCAACCACGCCCGCGCCAGTGGCCGGGATGATGGTGCCGGCGCCGAGCGTCCACGCGCCAAGGGGTACAGGTGCGTCCTCGATGAACCCCGTATCCGGCTGGCTCTCGCTGATGACTCGTTCGAGATTGAGTTTGTTTGCTGCCGACATGCGAATCCCTTTCAATAGCTGATGATGGTGGAGCCGTCGTAGTTGAGGACGTTCCCACGGGTTGAACGGCCCAACATCTGGCCTTCTTCTGAACTGCCGAGCCTCTTGGCGTGCATTTCCATGTCCACCTCGATGCTCTTGGCGATTGCCTGTTCCGCGAGTGCCACAGCGGTGGCGTACCCGTCTTCCCGCACGCTCATGAACTTGGTCACGGCAATGGCGAGGACGGTCTGGTCGTGGATGCTGCCCCAGATGCCCCGGTCGTCGTCGTTGACCAGTCGCGGCACATCGACGCGGAAGCGGCTGCGGATCGTGTATGCAAGGTCGGGGGCCGGGTAGACCACCAGCTCCATCGGGGGACGCTCGCCCACCGTTATTTCGCGGTCATTGCTCGTCCACACGCTGGCGTAGAGCGGCTGACCTTTGAGGCTGGGAGCCCGTGAGATGTATTCCCAAACGCGGTCGATGTGGCTGTCAGTCACGCGCCCGCCGTAGGAACTGGACGGATCACGCCAAGTCATGCGGCCAACTGGGGCACTGATGACGTTCACCGGCAGGCGATACCGCCGCGAGTCACCCGCAATGCTCAGAGAGCCGTCGGCATCCGGTTCGAGGGTGATGCTCAGGGTCGGGCAAAGCCAAGTCCACCGATGGCGATTCCTGGCGAAGTCCTTGGCCGCGTCGTTGATTGCACGGCTCAGGCGGTCGAGCGTATTGGGATCGCTGGGAACCTCAGAGCGGTTGTCCGCCCCGGTGCCCTGCGTGGCAACGTCGCAAGCCTCTGCCAGCCTCAGCTTCAGATCGGCGAAGGTCCAAGAGTTGTCAACGCCGTACTGCATGAAATCCCCATCGAGATACCGGGAGCTGTCTGACGGCGGGCCGGTTTGGTTCTTTCAACCTCGACGGGGGGAACGATTACTGGGTGACGCCGATCTGGACCAGCTTCAGGGCGTTGGAGCCCGTCGCGTTGGCTTCGACCGCGTAGCCGACGAACCCGGCGATGGCTCCGATGCTGGCGATGCCGGTCGATGCCGCGAGGGCAAACGAACCGTCAGCACAGATCAGGGCGTCACGGGCCGATGTGCCGGTTGCCATGAGCATCTGAACAATGCCCACGGATGCACGGATGGGCATCACCTTGATGAAGCCGCCGGCACGGGTCGAGCCCGTCACGATGGTGTTGACGCCGGGGTCAACCGCGGTCACCAGGAACTTGGTGTTCTCCAGTGTGGCGGTTTCGGGGCGGACCACCTTCATGGAGCCGTCGCTGTCGAGGGCATCCGCGAGGGTGACGATGCTGCCGACGGTGACGTTGGCGGCGACAACGGTGGTGCCGTCGTTCTTGTATGGGCTGTACTTCACGGTCAGCTCGGGACCGGCGTACCCGTTGTACTGATTCAACTGCTGGTAAGTCATGGCTGCTTGTCCTTGTGCAAGGGCCTATCCGGCCCTGTGTGTCAATCTGGTGGGTTACTCAGGCGGTGAATCAGAACGAGGCGTGGATGCGGAAGCCGCACGCACGGGGGTTGTTCGTCATCAGGTTGCCCATGATGTCAATCGGAATCTCGAACACGTTGTGCGCGCCGTCCTTGCGGAGCGGGTCGCTCTCGTTCATCCAGAAGCCGGGCACCTTCAGCAACTTCCACATCTTCAGGCGAACGCCGTAGATGCTGGCCGTCGCGTCAAGGTCAAGGATCGGGGCACGGCTGATGCGTGCGCCGTTGATCTTGTATTCCGAGAACGGGAACAGGTCGCCGTTGCGGTCGTCGGGGCCGTCCGACACCAGCGTCTTGTACGCTTCATGGTCGGCCTGGCTCATGAAGATCACACAGTCGCCCTGCGTCTGCTCGCCCTTCAGCATCTGGAGCGGGCGGAAGTTGGTCGCTTCCATCGCGCGGCGGATCATGATGGCCAGATCCTTGTTGAAGATCGACGCGCTGGAGCGGGTGCCGACCCAGTTACGCCAACGCTCGTTGTCAACGCTCGAAGCGTCGATGCCCGCGAGGGTTGCCGAAACCGAGGTGTCGCCGTAACGGATGTAGGTGCCGTTGAAGCCGCCGGTCAGGTCAGCCGTGAAGCTGCCGCCCGAAGTCATCGAGGGACGCAGCCACATGGGCAGGCCCCAGAAGCTCAGGTTGTCCGAGCTGTTGTAAATGGGGTTGAAGATGTCGTTTTCGAGGTGGTTGGCAATGTCCTCGTAGTTGGCACTGCGTTCCGCGTTCAGATGGTTGATGATCTGAACGTCCGAGCCCTGGTTCAGCTTCTGCTCGCGCAGATCGAACACGATGCCCTTGTTTTCCTTCGCCACATAGGGCACGGTCATGGTGTTGACCGGGGGAGCCTTCTGTGCCGCCGTGACCTGGTACAGGTTCACGCCACGGGTTGCGCCCGTGTTCGCCTTCAGGCGGATGCGTTCCTCGTACTGCGTACCCGAGACGCCTTCGCTGGAGCCCGTGTAGATGAACTCTTCGAGCCCTGCATAGCGGTTGAACTTAAGGGTTTCTGCGAACTTCACCTTGCGCTGCTGGGCGCGCGTCGAGCGGGTGAGGTTCGTCAACTGCGAGAGAGTCAATCCGGGCATGTGCGTCACTCCTGCACAAAATCACTTCGCCCCCGCTCCGGCGGAGGCTGTCACTTTCGAGACGGCGCTGTGCCGTCAATGTCGTTGGGGTCAAGGGCACCGCTGCCCCTGTCGCTGGTCGAGCCGCGAGGGAGAGCCGTGCGGGCCTTGTGCCGCTGCACTGCTGCCGCGTCCTTGTTCGTGCTGGTCCGTGCGGGCTGGCCCTTCGCTGCGGGTGCCTTGCCGAGCAGTTCGAGCATTTCACGCTCGGCACTCTCGACCGCATCCGCGAACTCGTAGACCTTGCCGCCGATGGTCTTGCCGCCCAGTCGCTGGAACTTCTCGTTCGCCACATCGTGGACGAACTTGCGGGCTTCCTTCTGGCCGTCGGTGAGCTTGCCGCCAGAGTGCGACCCGTACAGGTCATGCTTCCCTTGGCTGGCCCGCGCGTCGAATGCCGCATGGACGGCCTTCGAGTAGCTTTCGGCACTCTGCTCCTGCTTCTCGGCCAGCAGGCTCTTGTTCTGGGCGTGGAGCGAACGCAAGACCTTGGCGACCGCTGGGTCTACCTCGTCCTCGATCCGCTTGATTTCGTCCTCAATCTCGTCGGGCTCGGGTGCCTGCTCTTCCTTGGCCTTGGGCTGTGCCTTCGGTTCGGCCTTGGGTTCCGGCTTGCCTCGCGCCGCGGCGAGCGTGGCGGCTACTTGTGCATCGTCGCCCGTCTCGGCCTCTGCCTCTGTCTCGTCGCCTTCTTCCACCTCGTCAGCGGGTTCGGCTGGCTCATCCTCTGCGTCCGGTTCGGGCTCGTCGGCAGGTTCTTCCTGCTCGGGCTCGATGGCATCGGCTTCCAGATCGTCACCGGGTGCGGCGTCTACTGGTGCGGTGCCGTCCGCGTCGTTGCCGTCGATGATCGTCTCATCGGCAGCGGGTGCGGGCGTCTCGGACTCTTCGGGGATGGGTTTCGATGACATGCCCGAAGACTAACGGAGGCACGTTGCTTACTCACCTACCACCTTTGGTAGTTTGTGCCTTGGCTTCGATCGCGTGCCGCGTTGCCGCGTACTCGCGCTGCTGCGAACGGTCCTTGAATCGAACCGTGCCGTTGTCCTGAATGCACGCGCCCGCACGCTCGCCAAAGGTGCGGCGTGCTTCGGCTACTTCGGTGGGGTGAAACCACTCGGTGATCGACTCTTGCGTCTTGCCGTGGAACTCGCGGTTCCCGTTGCCGACGGTCTTGCGGGTGTAATCCTGCGGCGCACGAGTCCCGCACTCGGGGCACAGAATGCAGCCGTCAGGGTCAATCTCTGCCACCTTTGCAAAGGTGTCGCCGTGGAAATGGCACTTGCCACAATGGATGGGGTAGATAGGCATGGAATCCCACCCGGCCCACTTTCGCAAGCCGAGGGTGATGGGTGAACCGTGTTCAATACGGGACCGTCGCCGCCATGTCGCTGCGGGTCTGGTCGATGGGTCGATTGCCTGCCGCGGGCTTGGGTCCTGCTGGCGTCATCTGCTTGCCGCCCGGTGTCGCTTGGCCGGGGTTGCCGTACCGCTGCGTCACCATCTGGCTCATCATCTGGAGGTTCTGCGTTGGGAAAATGTCCGCAATCTCTGGCACCTGGTACTGCTCGGCCATCACTTCAACCGCCGCAACCATGTCGCCGCCAAACTGCTGCACCATCGGGAGGAATGAACCCGCCGCGGTCATGAACTCGCCAAAGCGCCGCATCTTCAAACTCGGGTCCATCGCGGTGTCCACGAACGGGGCAAGATCCCAATGGAAGTCGCCGAAGTCGCCTTCCTTGGCCTCCGCGTCATACACCACATCCGCCTCCGCACCGTTGGGGAGCTTGTAGCTGAAGGTCCGGTTGAGCTGCGGATCGGTGTCGAAGTACCACGCCAGCGTCCGCACCACCTTGGAACAGGCTTCGTTGCACAACCCGCGCCAGTCGTTGAGCAGCACCGAGGCGTTGCCCTGCATGTAGCTGCCCACCGTGGCCGTCTTGCTGGTGTCCTCGCTGCCGTTGAGCAGGTGGATCGCCGTCATCTTGTTGGCCTGACCTTCGAGCCAATCGAACGCAGGCAGCATCTCGGGGAGCAGGCCGCCCGACTTCACCGCCGCGACCGAGGACGGATCGCCCTGGAAGAACTCCTGATCAAAGGAATCCCGCATCTCCATCGCGGTTTCCTCGCCCTTGGCCGTGCTGTAGATGTATGACGCCTTCGTCTTCAGGAGCTGGTTCGTCATCTTCGCACCCGCCGCGGCCATCGCAAGGTGCAGATCGAGGATCGACCCGCACGGGCTTACCGGCATGGCGTTGTTGGGCATGTCCACCAGCGACAGCAGTTCGAGCGGCGCACCCTCGCGGCCCTCGTATTCGTGCGGCTCCATCAGCCACTTGGACATGTTGCCCGCCAGCGTGCCCTCCAGCACCGTGTCACCGTGGTAGTACAGCACATCCCACAGCTCGACCTTCTCGTCGATGGGGTCAATGTCCTGCCGGTTGCCCATGATTTCGTCGGACTCGCCGCGGGTCATCGCCCCGGCGTACCCGATCATGGGAATGCTGTTGACCAGATCCTGGTCGTAGATGCCCAGTTCGAGCAGTTCCCGACGGCTCACGCGATACCGGAACGCCCGCCAGCAGTCTTCGAGGGGGTCGCGGCTCTGCGGATCACGCACGAAGTCGTCCAGATCAACGCGAACGGCATAGGGCTGGCCCATGTCGAACACCTCGCCGTTGACCTTGTAGCTGCTGCCACCGGCCCGCAAGCCCGTCCTGCACACGCCCAGCCCGCCCGTCAGTGCATCCTGAACCACCGCCCGCCATGTGCGGGTGAAGTTCATTTCCTTCAGCATGTGATTCAGCATCAGCTCGCGGGTAGTCGCCTGTGCCCGCATCCCCATCGTCTTGGCCGACACCTTCACCTTGATGGCCGGTCCGACCAGATTGGGCAGGTAGGTCCGCACGAACTGATAGAGCAGGTTCACGGGGCGCTTGTCGCTCTCCGCGCGTGCCCCAATGTCCGCAAAGTTGCCATACCACGCCCCGCCAAACTCGCGGTTGACGAGGTTCCGCATCTGGCGGAACGGCATCATGCGGAGCGTGGCCGGTCCCTCGATCGCTCGCGTGATCTTGGAAGCATCGAAGATGTTGGCGGTGGACATGCGCGGCTCACTGGGAGCCCGCCGTCAGACACCACATGATACGCCCGCTACCAGGCGAATCGCCCTTTGCGTTTCTTCTCGGCCTCACGCAACTTCTCCAGACGACCGCCCGGCGTTGCTTCCGACCGCTCCATCGGCCTCGGGACCGTCACCGGCGCACGCATCCACCCATCCCACAGCAGGGCATCGGCAATGGTCCTGTCACCGTGCGGCACCCTTGCCACCTCGTCCGCTGGGTCTACCACGGTCTTGACGCTCTCCAGCCTGCCCGTCTTGGTGTACCGGAAGGTCAGGCACTCGGCCAGTGCCGCCTTGGACGGGTTGAAGAACCTCCCCGATGCCAGAGCCCCGCGGTAGGCTGCCAGCAGCGTTTCCTTGGCCTGCGGGCTCGATCGCCACCCGAACCGGCTGGGGTCCTTGGTCGCCATGTCTGCCGGATCGTCGGACTGGTGGCACATCGCCGGGTAGCTCAGGCGGTGCATCTCGCGGCTGAACACCTCGCCGGGTCCGTTGATTTCAAACTGCACCTCGGCGCCGGGGAACGTCCCTTCGTCCTTGCGTTGACCGCCACCGAACCACAGGCCCCCGATTGCCGCGTGCCAGGCCGCCCGCTCGGGAGTCACGCCGGGGCTTGCAAACTCCGCCGATTTCCGCTTGCTGTCGGCATCACCCACCGAGAACACCGTGTTCGCGGCACCCACACCCGCGCCAAGGTCGCACCCCATCACCATGCGGCGGTTTCGGTCTATGTCGTCGTCCCACACCTTCCACTCCCCATCGGGCCGCTCCTCCCACTCGATGGCCTCGATCTGCCGCCGGCGGATCACGTTCTCAACGTCTCGGGCGGCGCATTCGCTGATCGGCGTGCCGCGGATGGTCAGCGTACCCACATACAACGGCTCAGGCGCGTCGGTCATCATGCGGCGAATCACATCGCGGGGGAAGAAGCCGCCCGCATTCGGGGCCGGAATCGCGTAATACTCCTGTTTGGCAAGCCATTCGGGCAGGGTCTTGATGATTTCCTTGATCTTGTCCAGTTCCTCGCCCGGCAGGTGCGGGTTGTCGAACGTGGTGGCGGTAAACGCCTTCCAATCGCTGTCCGCCCCGCTCTCTGCGGACTCGAACATCTCGTCGAAGTCTGGGCCAATCGTGTTGGGCGTGCTGATGAACAAGGCTCGCCCGCGGCGGTCCACCAGCGTGGCACGGGCCACCATGTCAAACCACATCTTCAGCCCTGGCACCAGTCCCGCCTCGTCCACGACAATCAGGTCGTAGAACCGGCCACGGCCAGCCTTGGGGTCATTCTCCAGCGTCCACACATCGAGGGCGGACCTGTTCTTCAGTTCGATTCGGTGTTCGGAGGCGTTTTGCTTGGCGATTGCCGGGCCGAGCCTTTGCGTGAGTTCCCGCCACGTTTCGGTGGTGTACTTGTACTGGGGGATGAACCACGCAATCCGCTTGTCGTCTTCGCTGGCGACTTGGCACGTTGTGATGATGCCGAGCTTCGTTTTACCGTATCGCCGTCCGCACCGGACGATCTTGTTGCGGCTTGGGTCGGCGAGGATGCGGGCCTGTCCGGGGTGAGGGAAGGGGCTGCGGATAGGTAAGTTGATGGCGGGACGATGGAAGGACAAGCCGGGGGATCGTATTGCAGTTGGACGTTGACCTGCGTGAAGGCCATCTGCGTCTTGGCAACCAGCTCGGGCGTGCCGTCGGTGTATTCAAGCACCCGCTGGGTCGCCCAAACCGCTTGCTGCGTCAGATGCCCCCTGTCCGTCCGCTCCAGCAGGGCCTCGCACAGGTTGGCAAATGCCACCTCGCGGGGCGTCTTCCCTGCCAGCAGGTCCGTGGGATCACGGAGCAGGGCGATGATTTCCCGCTCCGCGTCCTTGTTGTAGGTTTTCTGGTTGAATCGTGACATTACAAGCGGCGGACGCGGGTGCTGACGGCCTCACGGTCCAACTGTGCGATGCGGTCAATCTGCTCGAACCAGATGCCCCAGTCCTTGATGCCGGTGGGGTGGGTGGCATCGCGGCACACATCGTTCGGCGTGGCCTGCCTGCTCCACACATCGCCGCACTGGTCTGGCGAGTACCACCAGCCGACCACTGGCACGCTGAGGGCACGCCCGGCCCATTCGAGAGCCGCGGC
>Ga0181352_1001247_pt1 | contig 10028 bp, 14 predicted proteins | sample Fa13VDMLBSN_FD_130103 | JGI IMG/M metagenome (GOLD analysis project Ga0181352, IMG submission 130103) | Freshwater viral communities from Lake Michigan, USA - Fa13.VD.MLB.S.N | ecosystem: Environmental > Aquatic > Freshwater > Lake | place: USA: Michigan | collected 2013-09-23 | reverse complement strand
CAGGGTCAGTTTCTGGGGTAACGATTCAAATGGAACTTATGAAGAATGCGCTCGTATAGAAGCAGAAGCGGACGATTCTCATGGCGACGGTGACAAACCAACTCGCCTAGTGTTCTCCACTACTGCCGATGGAGCGAGCAGCCCAACGGAGCGGATGAGGATTGGCAATCAGGGGACAACCACAGTGCTTCCCGCTGCTAACTTGAACGCGATTGTTGCTAGAGCAAGAGATGGCGCATCTTCGGGTGGTCCTTTCTTGTATCTTGGGTATCACAGTGCAACAGACATAACAAACGGTACTTATTGTTTTAGCGTAGCCACTAACGGCAATGTTCAAAATACTAACGGCAGTTATACCGCTATTTCTGACGCCAAGCTAAAAGAAAACATCGTTGATGCCAGTTCCCAATGGGATGACCTCAAGTCAATCAAGATCCGTAACTGGAACTTCAAAGAAGAAACCGGACACGAAACCCACCGCCAGATCGGTCCCATTGCTCAAGAGCTGGAGACCGTTTGCCCTGGCTTGGTATTTGAAGCGCCTGACCTCGATGAAGACGGCAATGAAACCGGAGAAGTCACCAAAGGCGTCAACCAGTCCGTCCTCTACATGAAGGCAGTGAAGGCGCTGCAGGAAGCAATGGAGCGGATTGAGCAACTGGAAACGGAGATGGCCGAAGTAAAGGCTCAACTCCAAGCCTCGTAGTCCTACTCACTAATTGTTTTTAATTTGCTGCTACAGTAATTGAACCCTTTCATTCAGGAATGGAACCAATCACTGTGCCCAAGTTGACCGTTTCATTTGCGGTTGATCTTGAGGTTGAATACAATTCCTTCGGTGGTAAAACTGCCGACGAAATTGCAGAAGCCTTGCAAGACGAACTGGACGACCTATTATTCGAAATCGGTCCTAGTGTCAAAGGCGTCTTTACTTCCATTACACAAATTGGTTTCAATGACTGACAAATTCAATTGGCAAGCTGTCCTTGATAGCTGGAGTGTTGCCAGAGAACAGCAAAAAGCTGATTTCATGGAACACATGTATCAATGTTCAGGTAGAAAAGATCCTTCTCACCCAATGCACGGTCTTTATACAAGACTCTGGCAAGACTTCTGTATCAATGAAGCTGGCCCTGTGATGCGTGACCGTTACTTCGAGATGTTGGAAGCTGTTCGTCTGTATGAAGAAGGACAACTTCAGGAAGTTAATCCAGAAAAAGTTATGATCACTGCTTGATCTAACTGATTTTTTATTACACTTGTGGGGTAAGTCACTCAGTGACGAACCCCTTTTTTATTATGTCTGATTCAACTGATCCAGTAGAAACCATTAAGGCTTGGCAAGATTGGTACAAAAACCATCGCGTCGTTGCAGAAATGGATGAGCCATTAGTCACCAAGGATTCCCGTGAACAACTTCATGACACTTCCAATGCTACGGACACGCTTCCAAACTGGCGTAGCCATTATGCTGAACTCATTGGCGACCGTATTCCCTTGGAAGAAAGTGACATGTTCATTAAACAAAAAGCAACAGACGGATTTGCTGACACTATTGCTGAGTTCATTGACGAGATGACCGGTGATGAAATGTACGAATGCTTTGTAGATGCCGTTGCATGTCAGTTGGATTACGCCACAAAACAATATGACCGCGCCCGTGATTTAATGGACGCAGCCAAAGGTAAGCGCAATGGCAAGGCGTAAGACGTATCCCAAGTGGGTCTGTCATCCATGCGGTGTCACTTACGGCAAGTGGTACGAGAAAGGTGACTACAAAGGCCCCAGTCATTACTACTCCACGTACCACATGGATACTTGTGATCTTTGTGGTACAGACAATGTATCTGTAACGGAGCCAAGGGATTACGGTGGGTTAGTTGCGGGATGGGATAATAAATAAATATGCCTTAGGTCCATGCCTGTCTATAGAGAATCCGGCGCAACAATTCTGTACGAAGTTGTAAAAGTTCAGACTTGCAGTGGACAACCGTTAGAAGTTACAACAGCAAGTGGGCAAACAATCAACATTCAACCAGCGACTACAGCTGGTGATGCTTTTGGGCGGTTGCGTACATCAAGCCCCCTAACACTCTTTGATTCCAGCCACCGCTATCGCGACAATGGTCTGTGGACAACGTCCACGGGTACTGGTGGCACCTATGCATTTAGCAGTGGAGAAGGTTTAATCAACCTAAACGTTACGACTGCATCGGGCGCAAAAGTATTAAGAGAAACAACAAAAGTGTGTTCTTATCAGCCAGGGAAAAGCCTGCAGATTATGAATACATTTGTCATGGCGTCTGGTCAAGCAAACTTGCGGCAGCGGGTTGGTTATTTTGGAACAGCTAATGGCATTTATGTGGAGGTAAGCGGTACTAGCTCTCCGTCATTTGTGGAGCGTAATTCAGTTTCTGGCTCTGTTGCGGAAACCCGTGTTGCTCAGGCCGACTGGAACATTGACAAGTTGGACGGCAATGGACCCTCTGGCTTTACCCTTGACATTACTAAAGCTCAGATCCATTGGACTGATATCGAATGGCTTGGTTTAGGCACGGTTCGCACAGGGTTTGTGATTAACGGTCAGCTGGTGCATTGCCATTCATTCCATCACGCCAACTTAATTACATCTACATATATGACGACAGCATCGCTGCCGTTGCGTTATGAGATTGAAAACCTTGGAACTACAGCAAGCAACAGCACACTAAAACAAGTGTGTTCAACTGCAATATCAGAAGGCGGATACGAATTACGGGGCGCTCAAAACGCTGTTGGTATTCCAGTTAACACGCCGTATACATTAACAACCGCACCTACTGTTTATCCAGTCATCTCCTTGCGCCTTAAGTCAACACGATTGGATGCCATCATTATCCTGACGGCGTTATCAATCATGGGTATTACGAATAACGCTAGTTATAACTGGAAAGTTGTTCTTAATGGAACGACCGGAGGTGGTTCCTGGTCTGACTTGGGGGCAGACTCATCGGTTGAGTACAAGCTTAATGGCACATCTTTCACCTTGGGAGTGGGTCGGGTTCTTGCCAGTGGCTTTACCAATGGTTCAAACCAAGGGTCAGCTGTGGTTGACATCTTAAAAGAAGCTTTGTTTAAGTTCCAGCTGGAGCGTGATACCTTTACTGGTACAGCATATGAACTAACGCTGGTCTGTAGCAGCGAAGACAACAACGCTCAGGTGCTAGCTACGATGGATTGGGAAGAAGTTAGCCGCTGATAAACTAAAACTACTGATTTAACGCCATGTATACTCCCGGTCCTGGTCAGCCCCAGCAAATGCAACCCGCTCCTGAACAGGCGGTTCCTCAGCCCCAGGACAAGCCCAAGGCTCCTGGTAAATCAAAGAATGGTGATGTCGGGTCCTTCATCCAGCAGTGCATTTCCCTCACTTCCTACCTCAAGGAACTTGAGACACAATCCCATCTCATTCACTTGAACTACGAGGGGTCTAACTTCCTCGGGGTGCATGCATTCCTTAAAGACCAATACGAAGCTCATCTGGAACAGTTCGATACGTTGGCTGAGTTCATCAGATCTATGGATTATCTGATGCCTCTTTGTGGCATGGGTCTTGCCGATGCCTCACCCGGTATCCAAAAAGTTACCAGCTACAAGGGCACGGAAATGCTCGCTGTGTACTACAAGAACCTTGAGGAGCTGGGTATGAAGTGCAAGAAGCTGGAGCCGATTGCCGCCAAGGTGGGTGCCATCGATATTCAAAACTATCTTGCTGACTTAACGGGTCAAGCATTTAAAGCCGCCTGGCAAATAAAAGCAACGCTTAGGTCTTCTTGAATTTTTGACCAGAAACAACTGGCTGCATTACCGCATCGTAATGCGACCAGCCAAGTTTTAAACGTCGTTCAATCGTTTGGCGATTGATTCTTTTCTCTAATGCCCACTCTTTAACTGTTTGACATTTACCGTCAATAGTTATATAAATGCAAAGTGATCTATTGCGAGCTTGCTCAGTTCGCGTTGCCCATTTGCAATTTGTTGGTCAATAATCTTTTGTGTAATCGATACGCTCTATCGAATATTCTGGGCCAGGACGTTCGCCCATATCTTGTAAAAAGTTTTCAAAAATATTCCACCGTTCGCAAACTTTTATTCCTTTGGCTCCGTAATTTGTGTACGCTTTTAAGTTGGGATTATTGCACCTGGATCTCATATTATGCCAAGTAGAATGTGTTAAAGAACGAACGCCGTTTAAAGAATGGCCGTGACGTTTAGCACCCATGCATAAAGTTGCAAGTGCAACCATACTAACAAAGCCACACTGAGAAATGGTTAAATCTAAAAACAAAAAGAAAAAGACGGCCACCGCAAAGCAAAACGCTAAGCAGAACTCCGGTAATGCAACTGCGCGTAAAGCTAAAAACGGCGGCAAGAAAAAGTAATCAGGCACTCCAGTGCTCAAGCCGATGGCAGTTGCAGCACAGCGGAATGCATTTACGCATCTCTTCTTCTATCCGCTCCCAGCTGTAGCCGTGGTTCACCATCTTTGAGATCGTATGGTCCTTGTCTCCAACATGATGGAATTCTAGGACGCGATGGTCATTTATCCCACAGTTATTGCAGGACAAAGTCTTTTTGTACTCCAAGAACTTGTTTCGGTTCTCTTGAAGCTTTGGCTTGGAACTTGGCACTAATGCCAACAAGTCACTGCGATAACTATAACTAACTTTTGCAAAGCTGGATATCGGATTTGAACCGATGGCCAATGGTTTACAAAACCATTGCTCTACCACTGAGCTAATCCAGCGAGTAGGGCGAGAGTATCCGCCGACGATAATCTACGATGCGGCTTAGGGGACTCTTCATTTAATACAACGTTCCTTGTTATACCCTTTCGTAAATTATAGGGTTTCGTTGGGTGTCTTCCAGAAGTAATCATCTGTTTCACCCAGCCTTCCCCACTTTGGCGCATTTTCTACATCGAATATACGCGTCGATACCTTGAAGTCTGGGGTCTTGAGGTTGTGGTGCGTTAACGATGGGTCGCACATGCGACAACGATTGTTGGGATAAGCGCCGATTTGGCCGTTATCCAAGGCAACAATGTTGTGAGACTTGTGCTCATCAGGGAATTCAGCAAAGTAAAAATCGGGTTCATTGCGGTGGGGGTGATAGTTATCAATTGTAAAAAGATACTCGCCTTTCATGACGCCTGCACTACGCGTCATCACCTGAAACTCCATGTTGTAGATCAGGTTCTTTTCAATGACCGTAAGCCCAGTGTCAAACCCATTCCAAAACTGCAGGTCAGTCAGCTCAAGATCAGGTGTTGGTGGTTGTGGTTTGTCGGGATGGTCTGAGTCCCACGCTAGGAATGCACTGATCGGCAGCTTGTCATACAGAGCGCCATACTCAGTAAGGTACGCCTCAAAATATAGGGCGCGGCCCGTGAGTGATTTGCAGGTCACCCAATAACCAGGTGTGTATTCGCCATGGCCGTCGCGCAGGTCACGTAAGTATTCCCGTCTGACCCACACCTTCACGGGCGGTACGTTGGCAACGAGTGTCGTCACAAAAAATCCCGGCTTTTATACCGGGATCATAGCTTCCTTCCTTGCCCTTTCGAGCTCTACGTTCGTAAAGTGGAGGGACTTTCGACTATTGGTCCCAGAGCGAAATTGCTCCGAGGTAAAGATACCATTATTCCTTCTTATCTTTTTCTTTGTCTTCAAGAATCTTTTTCCACTTGCAGGGCTTGGCTAGTTTCTGCCAGTCTTTCGGTGGATTAGGAATCAAGCTTTCCAGCTTCCAGAAAAAATCCTGAAGTCGTTGCTCTTCCGAGTAACGTTCAACCAAGGGACGTGGGCAAGTTATGGTTCTTGCCGAACTTCTCCATAATTTCTTCCATCTGCTCCAGGGATTCCAGTCGGACCAGGATGTCGGTGATGCTGCTAATCACCACAGGATGTTCGGTGCGTGCAGCAAAGGCCAACGCTTCTCGCAACACACCGGCTGCTTCGTTGACCGATTGCTTAACCTGGTTCGACAGACTCATTTCCGATTCCCGGGGTGTCCTGAGTAGGGGTATTGTTACCAGCATTGTGCCTTGAGATAAGTAAACTTTGTAAGAGCTGGTTATGGTTGTCGAGGAACTGTGCGCCCTCTCTCATAACCTCATCATATTTTTGCAACTTTTCCATGGGGCGACAATGTGGTATACCCAATACTAGCAGTTAAGTTAACCGTACTTGAGACAAGTACGTAAGAATTGTTTCTCGTAGGCCATCTTCAAATTCATAATCAGGACGCCAGCCAAGTTCTTGAATCTTGCGCGGATCAATCGCATACCGCAGATCATTGCCGGGACGGTCTTTGATGTGCGTGATGTAATCGGAGTACGGACAGTAGATGGGCTTCAGTTCATCCAGGAGTTCGCAGATCATCTCCACGACCTCAACATTGGTCCGCTCACCAAAGCCGCCAATGCAATACTGCTGGCCCAACGCACCTTCTTCCATCACAAGCGCCAAGGCCTTGACGTGATCCTTGACATGGAGCCAATCACGAATGTTCTTCCCTTCACCGTGGATCGTGATTGGTTTGCCCGCCAATGCACGGGTGATTGTCATCGGGATTAACTTCTCGGGATACTGGCCTGGCCCATAGTTATTGCTGCAGTTCGTAATGACGGCAGGGAAGTTGTAAGTGTTGTGCCATGCCATCACCAGGTGGTCACTCCCAGCTTTACTGGCAGAGTACGGGGACCTCGGGTTGTAGCGCGATGTCTCCACGAAATAAGTGTCGGTGCTGTCGGGATGCAAGCTCCCATACACTTCATCGGTGCTGACATGCAAGAACTTAAAAGAATCCTTTAGCTTGCTGCGGCATGCTTCTAGCAAATTAAAGGTGCCCACCACATTGCTTTGGATGAACTCACGCGGAGAAGCAATCGAGTTATCGACGTGGCTCTCGGCAGCCAGGTGGTAAATCTTGGTGGGTTGATTTTCTTCTACCACCCAATTCAGGAATTCTTCATCAAGAAGATCCCCGACCATTAATTCATAATGGGTGTTCACATGACGGGCTCCCATAATGGGAGCTGCGTTACTGGCATAGCCCAGCTTGTCGAAGTTAATGACGCGAACATCAGGCGTCTCAAGGAGATGGGCAATGAGATGCCTACCGATAAACCCGGCACCACCGGTGACTAAAATGTTTTCCATTATTCAAATAACTGGGCTTCTGTAAGTCCTTTCCCTTTGGAATCCTTTTCAGAAACAATAGGGTTTCTTGGTACATTCCACAAGATGTCAATGTATGGATCGTTCCACAACAAGCTGCGCTCGTGGCTTGGTGTATAAACTTCCGTGATTTTGTAGAAGACTGTTGCACCTTCTGATAAGGAGGCATACCCATGTGCAAACCCAGGGGGGATCCACAGGGCTTCGTTGTTGTGGGCGTAGAGGTGCACGTCAACCCACATACCAAAGGTAGGGGAAGACATCCGAATGTCTACGGCTACATCTTGTATGCTGCCAGATAAACAACGAACCAACTTACCTTGCGCGTGGGGTGGCAACTGGTAATGCAAACCACGTACCACATGGGGCACTGAGGTCACATAACTATCCTGACGGAAGACATGGCCGTCTACTGCTTCCTTAAATTCTTCTTCGTGCCAATGCACGGTAAAAGAACCGCGATCATCCGGGAATGCATCTAAGGAAATCAACTTGACTTCCGGTATCGCAAGCGGTTTAACTTCCATCAGTATGCCGCGCCAAAGCTGGAGATTATTTCGTCAATATACTCAAAGTTTTCATCAGTGAGTATCGGTGCAGTGCTCATAAAGAACACACGACTTAAAACGTCATAACCATTGGGATAATCTTTGGCATCGCCCAGGTGTTTGTAGGCGGGATGCAACAGAAGATTGCCGGCAAAATAGTTGCGCGTTTGGATGCCATTGGCTTCTAGGTACAGCTGGAGCTCCCGCTTGAATGTCTTGTCAAAGCAGACGATTGGCACACCGAACCAAGAGGTTTCGGCCATTGGTTCTTCTTCCACAACACGCAAGTCCTTGTCTAATTTGCTAAGGAGTTGCTTGGTGCGTTCGTAATTTGCCCTGCGCTTCTCGTGGATCTCGTCGAATTTGGTCAGTTGCACCTGGCCGATAGCACCCTGCAAGTCAATCGGTTTTAAGTTGTACCCAATTTGGCTGAACACATACTTGTGGTCGACCACACCGTCGTACCCTTCCAGCCATTGATCAAAACGCTTGCCGCAACTACCGTTGATCAACTGGTTGCATGAGCCGACGCAATAACAGTCGCGTCCCCACCATGCAAACTGACGGGCAAGATGCACAATCTCAGGAATCTTGGATGACACCATCCCACCTTCCAATGTGGTGATGTGGTGCGCCGGATAGAAAGACGACGATGCAGCAACGGCATACTCCGTCAGGTACTCGCCTTTCCATTTGGACCCAAGGGAGTCGCAGTTGTCCGCGATGTACCTCAGTGAATGTTGTTCGCAGAGATCAAGGAGGTGGTCAAGGTCATAAGGATTGCCCAATACAGGACTACTAAAAACGGCCACCGTCTTTTCATTGATTGCCTCCTTGACTTGTTGCAGACTCCAATTCAAGTCGTGCCAGGTGATGTCAACGAACCTGGGGACTAAACCATTTTGGATGATGGGGTTGACGGTGGTAGGGAAGCCGACAACGCTGACGATAATCTCGGCGCCATCCGGCCAATCAAAATATTTTTTTAAGGCGGCAATCATTACCAGGTTGGCGGAACTGCCGCTATTCACCATCAAAGATGAAGTGAAATTAAAGCGTTTGGAAAATTGTTTTTCAAATTTGTCAACCTCTTCTCCAGCCGGGTACCAGCTTCCTTCCCTCAGGGCCTTGACTGCTGCTTCAATTTCTTGTCCGTCAAAGTACGGTCCGGAGTACATAACCTTTGACTTAAACATAGGTCTTGAAGTCCTTCCTCTAGAGAGATGCTGGGTGTAAAGCCCAGGTCGTAAAGCTTGGTGCAGTCTAGGCTAAATCGTACAGCTTGCGGATAATCGGGCGGTGTTTCAGTCAGATAAATTTCTGACGTAGATTTCAGGATTTGTTTTGCCTTATACACGCAATCAAGCAGACGTGTTTCAATGCCGGTACCCACGTTGTAAATCGTGTTGTACTCACCGTCTGTACAGATGCGATGGATGGCGCCACACACATCGAAGATATGCATGAAGTCACGGGATACTTCCCGATCCACCATGACTTCTGCCCCGATTCTCAACTTATTGATTAAGAAATGTAAGGCATTCCTTTTGTTTGAACCAGAGTCGGGGCCGCCATACACATTACCGATTCTCAAGATGCGCCACTTGATTCCAAAAGTGGTGCAGTATTCCATCATTAGTTTTTCTGCGGTCCGCTTGGTCACCGAATAAAAGCCATTGGGTTCGCAGGTGGCAGACTCCAGGGGCTTGCGGTGATTCGGGCCGTAGACAAAATGGCTACTGATGAAATTAAAAGTGTGGATCCCGTGTGCACGGCAGCGATCTAACCGTTCCATCAATGCAACCAAATTGGTATTGACATCGACGAGCGGATCTTCTCGATAGGAGAAGTTGTCGGTCGTGCTGATGAGATACAACACGTCTTCGCTTTCAGGTACCAGCTGGTTTCGCGGTACAAGCAAAGTAGGGAAAATATTTCGGTAATAGCTTCCCAGGATTCCGGTCCCGCCGTAAATACTGATTGTCATGGTTCACATCCAGGCTTGGTCGTAGATGCGATCAGGCCGGTATGGCCAATAGTCAAGGGGTGCGCCTGAATTAAAAGGGGTGGTGAACACCTCCATGCCACGGTCGCCTCCCCACTTCTCGATGTAATACTTAATGTTCTGCGAGAAGGTGTACTTGTTGCGCTCCTCAAATTCCTTGCGGCTGTGCAGCGTACTACTGATGACGTGCTCAGCTTCCAAGGGGAATCGATCCCAGGTCAGGCCCGCAAGTTTCATGCGGTAGCGATGATCATT
>Ga0181352_1001246_pt1 | contig 10039 bp, 12 predicted proteins | sample Fa13VDMLBSN_FD_130103 | JGI IMG/M metagenome (GOLD analysis project Ga0181352, IMG submission 130103) | Freshwater viral communities from Lake Michigan, USA - Fa13.VD.MLB.S.N | ecosystem: Environmental > Aquatic > Freshwater > Lake | place: USA: Michigan | collected 2013-09-23 | reverse complement strand
GGAACCAACGTATGCCAACATTCTGAAACCAAATCCAACCACAGAATCTATGTTTGATTTCTTTAAGGTTAAAGCAATCTTTTGGAGCATATATTTGACATCAATTTTTTGGTCGGATTCAAATTGTACGACTATTTGTGATTTATTTATGTGTTCTTCCGAATTATCGTCTGCAATATTTAAGTCAGACACTCTGTGATATTCGAAATCATTCTCGTTTTTTCCTGATGAAAGATGTTTTTGAAATGATGACATTTTATTTTTATCTTCTTGAGACAATTCTTCTCCTCGGCTCATTTTGTCAAGAACATCATCAATGTTCTCGTTAATGATCCCCATCATTTGTTTAATTCTTTGTATGTTTTCTTGTAGGTTCATCTTTTATTATAAGTATTATATAACTTTTTAATTTTGTCCTCGAGAATATCTGATACTTCTGTAACAAATTCAATTTCTTCTTGTTCTGGCAAATCTTCCCATCCAAGTTCATAGTCATTCCACATTAATGCTTCCACCGCCCTCAAAGTTAACTCAAACTTGAAATGTTCATAACTTTCTGTTTCATGATATACTTGATCCGCATTTACCCATAAAATATATTCAACATCATCTATATCGATTCTTCTTTTGAAGAATTTCGATTTCGATTCTTCACTTAATATTTTTTCAATCAAATTATCATAGTATTCATCTATTCTATCTTTATAATAATCTTTTAAACTATCATATACATTATCGTACCATTGTGAATCTTCCGGTGTTGTACTATGTAAATCATAGTGTATCCCATCTATCATCATTGAAACCACCACATTTGTGAACCGTGATCGTGTCATTGTCTCATCTCGTCTTTTATTATATTCAAACATATCCCGAGTAGATATCAAGGACTCAAGAAACTGCGTTTCTAAATCATAATTCGAAATCCTACGTCGGATCATCGGTATGAGTTGTTTGTCTTCCCTTAATATTCTCTTTATAATTTTTTTTAAGTTCACTTGAATATAGGTTAGGTATAATTTATGTCTATTTGATTATTTGTTCATTTAAATTCATCATGACTCAGGATATTGAATTGGGGAATCAAAACTATTGGTATTTGAATTCTTATTGTTTGCTAATTGATTGAAATTATTTATAAACTGACTTGGTGGTGGGTCAAATCTTGATCCAGCATAACAAGTCAGAGTCCATGAAATATCGTCACTTCTAACAAGTTTTTTAAACATTTTTTCAAAATCATATGTTGTTAATTGATAAGTCAAATCATCTTTTTTGAACTTGTTTCTTATTGATCTTAAATTTGACTCTTTTTCAGTTTGATTACAAGCGTATATTCTATCTTCTATTGTACTTTGATTCCATTTATCAATCCATTTTTGAATGTGTTGTTTTTCTATATTCAATTTTATGAAATCTTTTATTGTGTTTGGTTTTATATTTTTATAATCAATTTGTTCACCCATAAGAACGTCTTTTAATAAATTTCCGGCTAAAGAATATTTTGGAGTATCATCAAGTAAATAAGCAGTTTCGTTTGGAATAATTTTTGGTAAAACTTTATCCCATTGTTCTATTGTATTAATTCCCTCAACATTTTTATCTAAATAATGACTAAACTCATGTAGCATTACTTCATATAATTTGTCTTCTTTTCCTTCAACAACAAAAACTGAATAGTAGTTTAAAGTTATAAAATAGGCATTTGCCAACCCCCTAATGTCGATGTCTCTGTAAAGAACTTCTTCAAATGGTCCTTTACATGAAATTTTTGTTCTTGGAAAAGAACGAATCAATTTATCTAAAAGGTTAATTTTATTGAGACCGTGTGGTTGTTTAAGTATTTTCTTTCTTGTTTTATCACTTGAAATCCAACTTAGATATGTCGTTTTGATTTTATTTAAGTTAGAATCTATATAACTTTCACATCGTTGTTTAAGTTTTTTTGCGTCTGAATTTGTTTTAGGATTATAAAAACTAATTGGTTTAGATTTATCAAAGGAAATTGGACAATCTTTTATTAACTCTCCACAAATTTTTTTTACCATTTTATTTACAGCAATAACCATTTTTGGTCCGTAAGGTGTTTGGGTCCTTGATCCCAAATCATATCCTAAAGACACCATTTTGTCAAATATTTCAAGAGGCGTGTCATACCCTTTGTTTGCTCCCCATACCCAAGTACCCAAAGCCCTTGCTGTTGGATTGTCAAATTTCCATGTTTTATTAATATTGTGACCTACTGTAATCAAAAAATCTTGGAGATCTCCAGCACCATTTGCTAAATTGATATAATTTGTATCTTCATAAATTGACCTGTAAAAATTGCAAAACTTTGGGTCTGTTGATAAATTTGAACTTGTAATTGTTTCTTCCTCATTTATAACAAACATCAAACTTTGTATTCTTTTCAAATGTTCTGTCAGATTCATAATAATAAATACTTAAAAAAATGACTTTATTTTACATCATTTTTAGATGATTGTTCCAACTTATTGGCAAATTTATTATATTGAACGGAAATTTTATTTGAATATAAATCTGTTAGATAGTTTCTCACATCTCCATATAAAAAATTTTCTTTGTCTGAATCTGATAATTCATCGTAAATGACATCCATAAAGACATTCATAACCAATTCTCTAAATTCTCTCAATTTAAGTGGTGGATATCTTTTAAAAAAATCTTTGCCGTAAATTAAACTTGATTGGAATCCTTTTTCTATGTTTTTTTCACCAATTCTTCTTTCAAGATAATACTTGAAATTAGTACTTTCCTTCAATATTCTTCTTATGGATTCTTCTAAGTTCATTTCATAAATTTATTTAACTCTTCAACAGTTGATTGATTGTTTTTATGATGTATTCCAATACCTCCATTGTTAACCCACTCATTAATATTTGTTTCTGAATCATCTATCAGAATGTTTGGGTATACACTTTCATTCTCAGTAAATGTTGCAAATTTTTTCTTATCTTTACCTGAAATAACAAATTCGATAGGTGGTGTTGGATCCAAATAATCTTCCACCTGTTTAGTTTTTATTTTTTTTGCCCTTTCTACATTCTCACCACCCGTTGCAGATAAAATGGTCGGATTATATTTTTTTATTTCTGACCATAAAGAACTCCCGACATAATCTGTTTTGTCTCCATTACCTCCTTCATCAGCACCCATTTTTTTAAACAATACCCCACCCATATCAACATATAATTTTTTTGGTTGATAATAGTTTTCAACTATAACTCCCATCATTTGTTTAATTCTTTGTATGTTTTCTTGTAGGTTCATATCTTCTATTTTAAAATACATTCATCATACATATCACTTAAAACTTTTGGTCTTTTACCCCAACTGTTTACATACGCTCCTTTATTTGAATATGTTTGATACTGACCATCAATCATTTGTAAAAACTTATCATAATTAGAGTTCCAATCTGTAAAATTAGATACAACATCAACAGCTTTTTTCCACAATTCAACATCTTTTTTACCTATTATTTTACTTGTTATTTTAGTATCATAAGTATTCATATCAGGATTTGCTGTTGCATATAAAATAGCTAACCATCTATAATTGTCTGTGGCACTAGAATCACTATTATACATGAATGACCAAAGTTGCATTTTGAATTCACTATCCATAATACCCCAAGAACTACCAATAAGTTTAGTAATTCTATTAACTATCAATGTGTCAAATCTTTTCCAATTTCCTTCGAAATAATTGTTACCCATACTTGTACCATCAGCGGTCCCATAATTTTCTTCAAATCTTTCGATTGCTTCATAAGCACAATCATCATCCATTAACCCATTGTATGTTCCAATACATTTTTTACAAGGTTCATAAGGACTTTCATCGTTATCTATTACTTTAGGTTTTTCATCTGATGTTTTATCTTTTTTAACTGAATAACCTTTTTTTGTAATCAAGTCACTTTCCATATCATCAAAATCATCCATTTCTGATTCAATGATTAATCCCATCATTTGTTTAATTCTTGATATGTTTTCTTTTAGGTTCATTTTAATAAATATTTAATACCCATCATCATCGTCATCGTAATCAGGATTATTGTCTCTATATTCTTGATTAATTCTTTTATGTTCTTGATTTTGAAGTATACCTAGATATAACTCTTCAGTCCAACCTGGTTCTTCTTCTTCATTTTCTTCCATTTGTTTATATGAATACAAAGTATTTTTTTTAATCAAATCTTGCATTTCTTGCATTGATATATTTTCAGGTTTTGGGATTGGTGGAACACATAGTTCACCTTTCTTTTTACTTTCAGACACAAAAACATAATCTAAAGACAAGTCATTTCTGTTGAAACCCTTTTGGATTTCATCTAATTTTGTATCTTCAAACCATTCTTCAATAAGATACATCAAATAATTTTTTCTAATTGGAAAAACTTTCATCATAAGATCAACCATTTCGGGATAAATGTATAACCACACCTCGTCAACACTTCTTTCGTTTGTTGGTCTTTTGTCTTTTGGGCCGAAATTAGGACTTTTATCGTCAAATCTAACGTTCAACTCGGCAATTTCTCTACCATTTTTACAAAATTCAAAATAAAAACTATAATATTTCCAAGATTCTTTTTTATAAAATTGTGATCCTTTGAAATAGTTATTTAGCCATGTGTAAATCCCTCTGTTGAGATTATCGTTTGGTTTTGAAAATTTCTTGGTAATTTCCTCTCTTAATATTTTTTTTATGTTAGTTTTTATATTCATTTTCACCTACAATTTCTTTTGAAAGTATTTTTTATTTTGTTATAATATTCCTGATCCAAAAGAATTTCTAATCCTTCATAAATAGTTTTCCATTCATTTGATGACTCGTCTATTCCATCAAAATAAATCATGTATAAATCAGTTGCCGTTTCATAAATTAATCTATCCATTAAAGTTCTCGGTGACCCATATTCACAAATATCGAGTTTAAGTTGTTTTAGATTTGATTTGAATAATTTATATATTTCCGATTGTCTACGTTTTATCGATGTTGGAATTATTTTTATTGTTTCGTTAATAACATTTCCTAAGTTGTCGTATCTTAATAATGTCGCATCTATGATTACTTTGGGATGGTTTTTTGCCGAAAAACTTGGTTCATAAGCTTTTTTTATAACGAATGGGAAGAACTTATTCATTTCACTGGCAAACATTGTCATTATGAATGATTCTTCATTTGATGCGGGTTGACCTGAATCAAAATTTATGTTAATAATTTTATTTCCACTAACTGATGTTCTAATTTCAAGAAAAACTATTTCAATCTCATCTCTGTCTAAAATTGATTTTATTGAGGGGTTTGAATCTGAAAAATTAATGTAATTTTTTACCAAATTATAGATTGTTTCTTGATCGTTCAAATCAATTTCTAAAATACTAGCAAGGTTTCTGAATCCACCAACAGCTTTCGAGGCGAGAATAACTCCTGAATTATTTAATAAATTTGTAAGTTTGTTTTTTAGAGGTGTATTATTAGATGATTTCATAATTACAAATTTTTTTTAAGCATACATATCAAAAAAAACTAAGTTTCCATTTTTTATTCCAATATTACCCGAGTGTAGATCATAATCTCTTGGTCTATCAGGACCTTTCCAAACTTCAGAAATTGCATTTATCAAATTTATAGTCGTTATTTTGAAATTTTCAAAGTCAGGAAAATATTTTATTGATTTATCTGTATCATTAAATTCTTTCTTTTTGATATAAAACTCTTGTAGTTTTGGTTCTTTTAGGTAAATAGATTTCATTACTCCTTCCGGTTTGTAACCTTGTCCTTTATTTCTTTTATCAGAAAATTGTAACCAAAAATAATATTCAAATCCTAACATGACCGCATCTTTTTGTTCTTGTGAAAGTGGTTCAACTTTGTCTAAACATATAACATACATTTTTTCACTTTTTACCTCATCTTTTTTCTTTTTGAGTTCAATAAAGTTTTGATAAAGAGAATCAATTCTTTTATCAATTTGTTCTTGCGACTCATTTGGGTATTGATTTCTGAACCATTCTTGATTGAACATTTGTTTGAAATCTTCAATCCTTTCTTGTTTTGTATGTCCAAGTTTATTCATCCTTGGTGCTCCGATGGTTGTCGACCATTGTCTATCAGACGGTAAATCAACTTCTTTCATCCAATAATAATTTACGGCACCCGGTGTTTGTCCTTTGTAATTATTAATTAGATTTCTGATTTTTTTTATTTCTTGTTGATTAGTCGTAATTTTAATTATAACTTTTGTATCTTTTGGTGGTATGTTTCCTTCAAACCCTGAACTTGTAAAATCGGAAGGCAAAATTAAATCTCCTTTGGGTTCGAATGCGATTCCCATAGCACCTGCACCTACATATTTCAAATTTTGATTTGGAAATAATTTTTGAACGACCTCTTTCAGTTTTAATATGTCTCCTGTAAAAGTATTTACAATTCTGTTTTCTTGATTTATTGGGTCATATGCTGGTTCGTTGTTTTGACCATTTTCATCGTTTTTTTTCAAAGGAATGTCAATATATTCAAATATCAATTTTATTCTTTGTATGTTTTCATTCAGATTCATTTTTATATTTTTTTAAATTGTACAAAAGAAATTGTTTTTGATTTTAAATCGGGGTTATCAACAAACTCAATTATTTTTCTTACATCTGTTGGTTCAATTAATTTCACAGTTCCACTCTTACCTTTGAAGTTATACCCTAAAAGTTTTTTACTTCCGTCTGGTAACTCTTTGATTACGTGATCAACATCAACTATATTAATAAAATTACCTGTAGGGGCAATTATTTGCATTTTAATTAAATTTTTATTTTTGTCCTCAATTTCGAACTTATACGGTTCTTTGGACATGTCTAAATTGAATTTTCTACCTAATATTTTTTCGATTCCAATATTTTTGGATTCAGAAACAAAAGATTTGTGATCTTTGAAATTAATCATTTGTTTTATTCTTTCTATGTTTTCTTGTAAGTTCATATACTTAATTTTTTTCTTCAAGTTTAACGTAGTCAATTTCCAAACCAAAAGCGGAACCTAAAATACTAACAAAATCGGAAACACTATCCTTAACCATATCTTGGAAGTCAAAATAATCCATCATATCTTCTATTTGGTTGTTTTCAGTTTCAACATTTGCCCTCTCGAATGAATAAGGATCTGTCGTATACCCCCAAATAATTTTATATTTTAACATCACTTTTTTTTCAGTTTCGTTCAAATTAACATCATATAAAATAAATATGAAATGAGTATCGGGATATTCATCTTTTAAATACAAAAAATCTTTAGAATCAAATTCTTTTCCTTCTAAATATTCAATGAATCCTTCAGGATTTGTTTTACCTCCAACCCATTCTAAATAATAATTCCAAACATCTTTTTCATTTTTTTGGTTAACACCAAATTTTTTTAATAAATTTGAATCATAAATTGCAATACCTTTTTCTTTTTTTTCTTTGTCCCACAATTTATGAAAGAACTTTTTTCTTTGATCTTCCAATTCTTCTTTGAGAATATTTTTAATAATATTTTTTATTTTTACCACCATGACACATTAATATCTATTCCATCATAATCTTCATACAGAAGTCCAAAACCCAAACCAAAATATTCTAACTTTACCCATAAAAATTCAGTAATCATATCTTTAATTTCAATATCCAATTCCCACCACAATTCGTCACTAATCGAATCATGATCCGTTAAATCATATTCTTCACCTGTGGTGATTAAAGCTACAGTTCCCTTGATTAATTCTAAATCAACATAAAGTGTTGGTTTGAAACCATGAATAGAATTTTCAATGTATCGGACATTTTGTAGTTTGAACACTATATCATAACCTCCCGTTTGGACTCCAACATTCATTATATCTTCAGTTGTGAAAGTTTTGGATTTTAAATAATTTATGAATTTATCTTTTAAACTATCCATACCTCCCATATATTCTATGTAGTAATCATTGATTGGTTTTATTTTTTTTTCCAAACCTAATTTACCGAGTTGAAATCTGTCTATTTTGGGATATATCCCTTTTTCAATTTCACTATCCCATCTTTTTTTCAATAATTTGAAAATTGGGTCAAAAGAATTTTCGGTTAATTTATTTTTAGGTGATCTTTTTGGGGTACTATTTCTTTTTAAATTCCTGTAGTAAGCGATTAATAAAGGATCAAACACATTAAGTAGGTAAGTTACCGCATTTTGGATCTCACTTTCGGGAAACTCTTCTAGTTCGTTTTGGTATTTGTAAAATATGTAATTCTCGAGTGTCGCTTGGATTAATTTATGTTTAAACTCATCTAAAGAATTTGAGTCGTAGTAAACATACGAGGATCCTTTAAGTAACATTTTTTCAAATTTATGAAGGTCCAATCTTCTTTTAAAAGAAGCGGGTAAATTTGACTTTGAGTCATTTTCGTTTTCAAACAATCTAATACTCTCGTTTAGTTTGTTATTTTCTAAATACAAACGGTGTAGATGTTTTATATCCTTATCATTATATATAATTTCGTGATCTAAACTTTCCCAATGTTTTCCATTAACAAAATCAATAGACACATAATTCCCGTCTTGGTACATATATCGTATTCTTGGATTTATATCAACTTTATCTATGTTAAGATCAGCAATTGTATGATAAAGAAATTGATCAAATATTTCTTTTTCTTCTTCAAAGAATCCTGGATCATTGTAAATTAAGTTGACTACTGGCCATGTATTTGTTTCCCACGAGTTTTTTGCAATTTCAACTATCTCAAATTTAAATGGGAATTCAATAAATTCATTTCTAGAGTGGTAAACAAGGTTCATAGTACCTTTCAGTAAATCAAAGATTTTTTCTAAATCTGGATCATTATTAAATATTTTTTTTAAGTTTTTAATACCTCCTAAAAATTTAACAGTTTCCCAAAATCCGTTTTTTTCAATTGATTTTTTTATTTTGTTTTTTAAAGGACTTTGACTACCTTGTGATTCATTTTCAGAATTTTCTTTAACTGTTTTCTTTTTTATTTTAACACAATTAGGATATTTTTTTCCAAATATAGTTTTCATACCCTTTTGGGTATATCCTTTCCAACATCTTTCTGTGAGCTCAGTTTCTTTTTTTAATTGGTAAGTTTTTTCTTCTATATGTTTTTTAAGACCCACTAAATTTAATATTTAACAACCTAATTTTATAATTATAATACCCTACAATTGAGTTTTACTATAAATACTTGAAAAGACAGATTAGTTATTCAGAAGTTTAGTCCATTTTTTACCAGTCCAATACTCAAAATTTGGTAGATTACCTTTATAGTTAAATTGAGAAAAATAATCTGTAATGTATAAAAATTCATATTTACCAAAAAACTTTTCTAACAAATAATAATAAGATAGTGTGCCATAAGATTTTTTATCATTTGTTTTATTCATAACAGTATATACTACTTGATCTTCTATGAATAAAACTCGACCCCAAAAAATATCATCGAAATAAAAATCTTCAAAGTTTCCATAACTGTACCATTCCAAACCTATAGGTTTTTTTATTAGATTATTGTTGGTAAAACTTGTAATTTTAATTTTTTCAAGTTCTTTTTTTCTTCTAATAGAAATGTTTTCAATTTTTAATCTTGAGGATTTAGTTTGATACCAACATTCTTCATTATTCTCATAGTATGGTACCCATCCATTTTCCAACATATACTTAGCGGATTCATCTTCTCTTTCGGCATCTAAATAGATTAACGGGACTTCTTCGTTGAATATGCTCTTTGAGTGGTCAAATATTAGTTTCATTATCTAATCTGTTATACATATCCGACCTTTCTTCGTTACTTTCTCCAGCTTCTAAATTTGTGTGGTCATAATCCATAATATCTGTGTCAGGAGTAACCCATTTGTTAGATCGTTCTGCAGTCCAAAGAGTAGTGTTGTATTTTCTGTGTATTACTAAATCCTCTTTGACTGTAAATGAAGGATCATGAAGTAAAAATCTGTTGTTAGGTTGTATAGCGAAGTTACCATT
>Ga0181352_1001245_pt1 | contig 10051 bp, 8 predicted proteins | sample Fa13VDMLBSN_FD_130103 | JGI IMG/M metagenome (GOLD analysis project Ga0181352, IMG submission 130103) | Freshwater viral communities from Lake Michigan, USA - Fa13.VD.MLB.S.N | ecosystem: Environmental > Aquatic > Freshwater > Lake | place: USA: Michigan | collected 2013-09-23 | reverse complement strand
GATAAAGAGGCAAATCTATTCCAATCGGTTAGTAATATTGCTAGTGACCTCTCAAACGTTCCATATACTCACATATCATACACTAAAACAAATGATATGTCTCGTACGTGGATATTCAAATATACACTTGCATTAGCAAAAGAATTATTGGGTATCATTCGTTCAAAGTTTGAAAACATTCCATATCCAGACGGACAAATTCGTTTAGACGGTGAAATTCTTCGTCGAGAAGCCGTAGCTGAAAAGGAAGCATTAGTTAAAGAACTTAGAGAAACACTTGAAGAAACTGGGCTTCAAGCTCAAATGAAAAAGCAGGCTGAAAACTCTAAGGCAATGCAAGAAACATTCCGTAACGTTCCTACTCTTATCTACATAGGTTAATAAATGGCACGCTTTGTTACTCAGCGAGACTTTGAATTTATTCAACACATTACTCGGGAATTAATTGACGAGACAATGGATGTTGCCGTTATCTTATATAAAATTGTTGTTGGGTCCACTAGAGTAAACATCTACGGAGAAAGTGCATCTAAGCCACGGTATACGCCGGTTAAAGTTAATGCAATTGTCAAGTACGACAAGAATATAGTTAACAATGATGACGGGTTTGGAATAAATCAAAGACAACAAGTTGAATTTAGATTTGCTCGTCGTATGTTACAAGAAGTAACTACATACCCAGAAATTGGTGATGTTATTGGATATAATAATCATTACTATGAAGTAAACAACATCACAGAAACTCAATTAATTGCAGGAAAACCTGGGTTTAATACCGCAGTTATTTGCATCGCTCATCTCACTCGTCGTACAAGTATCGACATTGAAGAGGCTCAAGTATGAAAGATGAAACTAAGATTGTAAATGATAATCAACAATCGCCACGGGTACAAAATCGGGCAGACGATACAGTAAACAGTGCATCACCGATATCGGTTACTTTATATACGATAGACAATGCTATTATAAAGTATATGTCTGAACGTATTAAGCCGATAGTAACCCAACAAAATGTTCAAGTACGTGTGCCGATAATTTATGGTAATCCTGAACGCTGGAAAAGTGCACAAAAAGATGGAGTATTACGTGATTCCGTTGGAAAGATTCAACTTCCAATTATCATGCTTCGTCGTACGGCTATGAATAAGCAAACCGAAATTAATTCTGCGGTTAACAAATACTATGACCGTACATTCTATACTGGTTGGAATCGCAGAACACCATATGACCAATTTAGTGTGGCAAATAAAATAGTTCCAAGTCGAGAATACTATAACACCACAGCCGCCCCGGACTATTATCAAATAACATATCGTTGTATGGTATGGACAGAATACATGGAACAAATGAATTCCGTGATAGAAAACATCTCATTCGAAAGTGACGAATTCTGGGGAGAACCGAATCAATACAAGTTCCGTACAATTATTAAGTCATTTGAACCAATTACAGAATTACCAAATGACGCAGACAGAGTGGTTCGCACTCAATTCGATATGACCGTATACGCATATCTCCTCCCAGAAACACAACTTGATGCTGGATTAAATAGAGGACTATTGACCAAGCGGCGATATGGGGTCAAAAAAGTGGTTACTTTTAATGAAATAGAAGGGTAATAATTGATGTTTAGGTAAAAAAACAGATATTTATAATACGAGTTGTATTATACTCTAAAGAGGTTATTATGGCAGAAATTACCAAGGAAGAATTGGAAGAAATTAGTGTTTTGCGTAACAAACTCGCATCGGTAGTCTCTGACGCCGGACAGCTAACATTACAGATTCAGCTGCTCCAATCAGATATCGCAGAACTGAATGACAAGCTTGGTGAACAAACCAAACTATTTAAAAGTCTACTTGAAGAAGAACAAGTATTAATTAAACGGTTATCGGACAAGTATGGTGCTGGGTCGATTAACTTTGAAACCGGCGAATTTACATCAGAGAAATAACAAATTTAGTTTGGAGAATACCGTATGGCAGAAAGAATCGTGTCGCCTGGTGTCTTTACACAAGAACGCGACCAAACATTCCTCGCACAAGGAGTAGCTGAAATTGGTGCGGCATTTGTTGGTCCAACTACAAAAGGACCAGCATTTATCCCGACTTCAGTGCAAGGCATCGACGGGTTCGTAACTACCTTCGGTGAACCTGACGGCACTTCTTACATGGGATATACTATTAAGAACTACTTGCAAGAAGCAGGTAGTGCTACAGTTGTTCGTGTTCTTGGATTAGGTGGATACTTAACCACCGCATCAACTATCTACGCTACTGGTTCATCTGGTAGTAAGATTTTTGCAGTGCTTCATCCAACCGTATCAGGAAGTACGATTACTAGTGCAACCGCTACTGGTGGCGCAACAAGCTTTAACTTACTCATCAGTAGTTCTGGAAATAGAAATGTTTCAGCAAGTGCATTAAGTTCTACAGAAACCAGTACATCATTTATTAGTTCATATTTTGGAACCGACCCACAAAATGGAAGTTCAACACTTCCAGGGTATGTATATGCAGTATTTCCAAATGCAATCGCTCAAGCTGGTGCAAACGTTACAATGTCTGCAGCCACTTCAACATTGAGTCTTCTTACTCAATACAGTAACGCAACTACTCCGTGGATTCGTTCACAAACTATTGGTAGTTCCAAGTACAATCTTTTCAAGGTCCATACATTAAGTGATGGTACTGGTGCTAACAAGGAAGTGAAGATTTCTATCACCGGCATTTCACCAAGTATCGACCCAGATAGTAATTTTGGTTCGTTCTCACTTCTTGTACGTGATTTCAATGATACCGATAAGTCACCAAATGTACTTGAAAGTTTCAACAACTTAAATCTTGACCCAACTAGTCCAAATTATATTGCACGTGTAATTGGAAACGCTGCACCAACATATAATTCAACTACGCTTGAAACTTATTATGAAGGTGACTTCGTAAACGTTTCAAAGTATATTCGTGTTGAAATGAGTCCAGACGTAATTCCAGAAAATGCAGTTCCTTATGGATTTGCTCAATTAAGTTCAACCGTCTCTGGTTCTTCTGGAGAATTCGCAACTGGTTCATTTGTCACCAGTCGCTGGACTAGTGGAAGTACTGCTGGATATGTAGCATCTAACGCTGTTGGTCCAAACACCAACTACTATGGATTTGATTTCTCAAATACCACAAGTCTTTCCTACCTTGGACCACTCGTAGGAAGTAACGTGGTTGGATCTGAATTCAACATTGAAAACCTTCCAAGTAACGAAGTAAGTGGCGCACCAATTTCTCTTACTAATCGTGACCACGTAACATATCGTCGCTTCTCTGTACCATTCCAAGGTGGATTTGACGGATTTAAGCCAAATCGTTATATCGCATTGGGTGGGTCAATTACCGCAACAAATAGTCAAGGATTTGACCTGTCAAACGCAGCAGCATCTGGTTCATTCGAATATAAGAGAGCATTAAATCAATTAAGCAATCCAGACAGAGTTGACTTTAACCTCCTCGCAGTTCCAGGCGCAATTTACTCACAACACAGTTATGTAGTACAATCTGGTATTGACCTCTGTGAATCACGTGGGGATTGTTTCTACATCGCTGACCTTGACACACTTGACGCAACACTTACATCAGTTACTACTCAAGCCGAACTCCTTGATACCAATTATGCAGCAGCATACTATCCTTGGGTTCGAGTACTAGATGATATCACCGGTAAGTATCTCTGGGCACCACCATCGGTGGTCCTCCCAGAAGTCTACGCATACTCCGACCAACAAGGGGCAGAATGGTTCGCGCCAGCAGGGTTGAATCGTGGTGGTATCCCAGGCGCAGTTAGTGTTAAGACCCGCTTGAACCAAGCACAACGTGACGAATTGTACGAATCAAAGGTCAATCCAATCGCACAATTCCCAGGACAAGGTATCTGTGTATGGGGACAAAAGACACTCCAACGTCGCGCTTCAGCACTTGACCGTGTAAACGTTCGTCGCTTACTCATCACTGTGAAGAAGTATATCGCAAGTTCAGCACGGTACTTGGTATTCGAACAAAATACCGAAGCAACACGTACACGTTTCTTGAACATTGTCAACCCATATCTCGCAGGTATTCAACAACGTTCTGGGTTGACCGCATTCCGTGTGGTAATGGATGAAACCAATAACACACCAGACATCATTGACCGTAACATCTTGGTGGGTGCAATTTATCTCCAACCAACCCGTACCGCAGAATTCATCAAGTTGGACTTCAACATTCTCCCAACTGGTGCAACCTTCGATACAATCTAATCAGTTTTTTCAATAACAACTATTTATTAAAGTACCAATCTATATTTGGAGAGCCACATGGCAAATTTGGTCAATGAACAAGAACTATTTTTCACCGCATTCGAACCAAAGACTGCGAATCGCTATATTATGTCCATCGATGGAATTCCTTCCTATCTTATCAAGAAGGCAGACCGTCCAAAGATTACACAAGAAAAGAAGCGTTTAGACCACATCAACCTTCAACGCTACATCAAGGGTAAGACTGTATGGGATGAAATGACTCTTGACTTGTACGACCCAATCGTTCCTTCTGGTGCACAAGCAGTAATGGAATGGGTTCGCCTTCACCACGAATCAGTCACCGGTCGTGACGGCTATGCAGAATTCTATAAGAAGGATATTATCATCAACGTTCTCGGACCAGTTGGTGATAAGGTTGAAGAATGGATTCTCAAGGGATGTCAAATCACTAAGGTAGAATTTGGTGAAATGACTTGGGAAAAGGATGACCCAATGGCAATCTCACTTAGTATTCAACCAGATTATTGCATTCTTAACTACTAAAAAATACTCACGCAGGAAACAAAACCCCACTCAAAAGGTGGGGTTTTTTGTTGGAAATTACTATATACCAAGAATTTATGATACTTATATAAAGGTGTATTTTTTCGAGGAAGATTATGGCAGACATTACTGAATTCAATATCGGTCAAGGTGAAACTTTTAAAGTATTGGCTAGCGTAGAAAACGTAGACCAAGGCGGATATTTAGATATTACAAATTATACTTTTGCTGGTCAAGTCAGAGAAAATTATAATACAGATGAAATTGCCGCATCATTTAGTATCACTAAGTTATCTCCTAATACGTCTGGAAGCTTTTTCTTAGAACTCACCCCAGCCCAAACTAGTACCTTTACACAACGTAAATACGTATACGATGTCAATATGACTAGTGGCTCAATCACTAGACGTATTCTTGAAGGATATTTTGTAGTACGCCCAGCATCGACGAGATAATAAATGAGCGATTTCAGCACCGGTATACCAAATATACGGGTTGTAATTCGGGAAAACACGGACGATAATTTATCTATAGATGTACCGAATATATCCGTTAATATTCAAAAAAATACCGATTACAATGTAAACATCATTCCGACCTCAGTTACTCCTACCAGAACTGGGTCTTGGAATCGTATTGCTGACGTAGCGCTTACAGCAATATCATCATCATATGCAGTTACTGCTTCATATGCTTTAAATGCTGGTGGAGCAGGATTCCCATTCAGTGGTTCGGCTGAAATCACAGGGTCATTAAAAGTTACGGGTGCAATAAGTGCATCATCTATTACAGGTTCTGTTCAATCAAGTCAATTAGAAATAAACGCTGGGCAATTTACTGTTTTATTCACCGGATCAATTAATTCGGGGATATTCGGGGTATCAGAATACATTCAACCATATATCTCGACCACAAGATATTCTGGGATGGTAGTGGAATATCTCGCTCAGCGTACCGGTGCATGTCGTATGGGGATTATTATGGCAGCCTGGTTAAATACAGCTAGTGTAATCTTTACTGACGTATCTACTACGGATATTGGGGACACCAGTGATATTTCCTTTAAGTTCTTAAGTAGTTCAAATGAATTACGGTTACGTGTTAATAGTGAGGGGTCAGGAAGTGGAGCATGGACTGTACAAAGTCTATTTAAATTGTTCCCGAATTTGAATCCTTAAAAAATTATTTAATATTTATATACGATAACCCCGTTGGGAGAAATGTATGGCAAATGAATTTATTGCCCGTAAAGGTCTGATTGTCCTTAATAACGGTGCAAAAATTACTGGATCTCTCGAAGTTTCTAGTAATAGTATATTTTATGGCCCAGTCACCGCATCGGCGGGGGCAACTGGTTCATTTACCGGCTCATTTAAAGGCGACGGGTCACAACTAACGGGGCTTGTTACCGACCTTCGTATTAGTGGGTCAACGGGCAATGACACTCTCAGTCTATTAACGGATACATTAACTTTTAGTGGGTCTAACGGGGTTACCACGGTTGTTACTAATAATACTGTAACTATCGGAATTCCAGCAGGCACGGTTTCCGCATCATCCCAAGTAGACCACAACGCCACCACAAATTATGTAGCAAACCAACACATTGACCACAGCTTAGTAAGTATCACCGCTGGGTCTGGGTTAAGTGGTGGTGGTGACATTACTACAACTCGTACGTTAACACTTGATACATCATCTGCACACTTTACCGGTGGAGTTAAGTCTAAACTTAACGCTGATGGAGTAGTCAGTAGTTCTGCACAAATTGATGTTACCCAGACAACAAATTATGCAACATTAGCTACCACAGGTTCAAATACCTTCACTGGTATCCAAACCATCAGTAATACTACAAATAGTACAAACTATACCGATGGTGCCTTAATAGTTCAAGGTGGCGTTGGCATTACAAAAGATGTAAACATTTCTGGAAGTTTGAATGTTACGGGATTACTTACCGCAACATCAATGTCTGTCCAATATGTTACATCATCTCAAGTTATAGTTGCTGACAATGAAATTATCCTCAACGCTACAAACGCCACTAGATTTGGTGGTATGTCAGTTATTGACTCGGGATCAGCAACTCCACTAACTGGTTCGTTATATTGGGATAGTTACACCAATCGTTGGGTAGCACAAAATATCTCTGGGTCATCAATCACCAGTGGCATCTTAATTCTGGGTCCAGAAAACACCTCTACACTTGGTAGTGAAGCACAACTTGTTGACGGTCGTGTATTGGTGGCAACTGAAGGTAACCATATTGACAACCGACCTGGATTTTCTCCACTTCGTATTGTTGGTAACACGTTACACGCTGAAGAAAATGTATATGTAACGGGTTCACTTACCGCTTCATACTTCTCTGGTGACGGTAGTAATCTTAGTGGAATCGTCACTACCTTAATAATCACCGGGTCAGATGACACCACGATTAGTAATGGGTTTGTCAATCTTAAGAATGAAGCACTTATTGTAAGTGCAAGTGAAGGTATTAACGTTAACGTTAGTAACCAAACCATTACCATTAGTGGTGAACTGGCAAACGGATCTAATAAGGGTGTTGCCTCGTTCAATTCATCAAACTTCTCGTCTTCGCTTGGACATATCTCGGCGTATCCAATTACCTTTAATGATGTACCGCTCAATCTTGGTAGTAGTTACGCATTTGGTATTCAAAACATTACTCCGTATGGAGCAACAACCACCGACCAACTTGAATTAAAGGGTGGGGCCATCATTCAAGGTGTATTGTTCGCATCAGCAAGTAATCTTGATGTAGACACCGGAACTGAAGTAGTTGCTACGGTAACCACGGGAAGTTATGACGCGGCATTCTTCGACTATGTAATTAAGAAAACACCAAACTACCGCGCCGGTACAGTGATGGTGGTATGGGACCAAACGGGTAACGTAGAATTCACTGACACTTCTACAAATGATTTGGGTAACACCAACGATGTGGTATTAAGTGCAGATATTCTTTTAGGTAACGCTCGATTAAAGGCAACCGTTAACTCCGATAACTGGATAGTTAAAACCGCAGTTCGTGCATTATAATATACACTAACGGTTATTTACAATTTAATATAAACCTTTGGATAATGAAGAAGGGGAATTATGGCAAATGAATTCGTAGCCAGAAAGGGGCTGATAGTTTCTGGCAGTGCAAACATTACAAGTGCGGTCACCGCATCGTATTTTAAGGGCGATGGTAGTCAACTAACTAACCTTCCTACTGCCCAAGTCTCATCAACGACAAAAATTGATTCGTTTGTATACACCAGTAATGGGGTACAAACGCAATACAATTTAAATACGCCATACCATTCCTCTTCTTTATTTGTTGCCGTTGACGGTTTAAGCTATAGTTACGATAGTGACTATACGCTGTCTTCAAGTATATTAACATTTGTATCTGCGCCTCCATTATCCTCCTCTATTTGGATTCGCGCACTCGTTAATAATAGTAGTGGTTCTACTGGTACCTTTAGTGGATCATTCCTTGGTACCGCCCAGCTGTCCTCGTCTGGGCACTTTATCCCAACTGACAATTTACAATATGATTTAGGCTCCGCTACCAATAGATGGCGCTCGCTGTATATCAGTGGGTCTACCATTTATATGGGAAATATTAAACTTAGTGAAAAGGATGGAGCATTATCTGTTAAGAAACTTAAGCAAAATGCTGCTGACGGTGAATTAATGGATGATGATGAAGCACATTCTGCCTTTTCGGGGTCATTCACGGGGTCATATTCTGGTAGTGGTGCAAATCTTATTGATGTCCAATATACAAAGTTAGCACAAGTTCCTGTTAATATCGTTTCACATTCCGCACAAGTTAAAGCATTCTTACCAGAAGGCTCTGTATCTCATTCATCTCAAGTTCAACTTAGTAGTCTTGCTGGTACCACGTTTGGAAACAGCAATTTCACCTTCCCGCAAAATCTTACAGTCGCCGGACGTATTACTGCAGAAGAATTCCACACCGAAGTAATTTCCTCGTCCGTTATTTATCGCTCGGGGTCTACAAAGTTTGGTGATAGTATTGATGATGTGCATCAAATCACGGGTTCTCTTGCACTTACGGGGTCACTTATACTTCCCTCAACTCCAACTGGAACAAATGAAACCAGTATTTTAGTATTGAACGCTGACGGTAGTATCAAGAAGCGCTCAGACTTATCATTGACTGGTGCTCAAGGCGCACAAGGCAATCAAGGACCGCAAGGCAATCAGGGACCAACTGGACCCCAAGGAAATCAAGGTCCGCAGGGCAATCAAGGCCCGCAAGGAAACCAAGGCCCTCAGGGCAATCAAGGCCCGCAAGGTCGCCAAGGTCCGCAAGGTGACCAAGGCGCTCAAGGTCGCCAAGGTCCGCAAGGTGACCAAGGCGCTCAAGGTCGCCAAGGACCAACAGGCCCTCAGGGCAATCAAGGTCCAACTGGAAATACTGGTTCCACCGGCCCAACCGGTCCACAAGGTTCTGCTGGTTCAAATGGAGCTACTGGTCCAACTGGTCCACAAGGCTCAACTGGTAGTACAGGAGCTACGGGTCCAACGGGTCCACAAGGAGCAACGGGTAGTACGGGAGCTACGGGTCCAACTGGTCCACAAGGTACAGCGGGTTCGACAGGAACAACCGGCCCGACTGGACCAACAGGCGGCACAGGTCCAACAGGTCCACAAGGAGCAACGGGGTCAACGGGTGCTACGGGCGCAACTGGACCGACCGGACCAACTGGACCTACGGGGCCGGGAACGAATTTTGCATCCGATACAAATAGTTCTCAATTATACATTAGAAATAGTAGTCCGACGATTTATTTGAGAGATACGGATCACTATACTTCTATGATTCATCAAAATTCTAATATATTCTATATTTTACGTGGGACCGCGGATAGTACTACGTGGACTACAAGTGGCGTAAGTGGTTGGCCATTAGAATTGAATGTATCAAATAACTATGCAACTTTTGGTGGTACGGTATCTGCCCCACATGCAGATATGCGGTCACCCATCTTCTATGATAGTGCTGATACAGGATACTATATCAACCCAAATAGTACCTCAAATATAGTAGATTTAAACATTGTCAATAATATTGCATCACCTGCAAACTACTACAATGGCCTGCAGTTAGAAGTACAGGCGACAAGTGGAACGGCGGGCATTGGGCTTCATCGTAGTGGATATTCACACTGCTTT
>Ga0181352_1001244_pt1 | contig 10054 bp, 10 predicted proteins | sample Fa13VDMLBSN_FD_130103 | JGI IMG/M metagenome (GOLD analysis project Ga0181352, IMG submission 130103) | Freshwater viral communities from Lake Michigan, USA - Fa13.VD.MLB.S.N | ecosystem: Environmental > Aquatic > Freshwater > Lake | place: USA: Michigan | collected 2013-09-23 | reverse complement strand
TGGAGATTGTGGACGCGCTGGCCGCTGAGCTGGTGGACGAGGACATCTCTGAGGAGCCGCCGTTCGTGGCCCTCGACCGACTGGGGCTCAAGCTGGTCAGCGAGCCCGAGGTGGCCGAGTGATTGTTCACTTGCTGTGGGCGGCGGTCGTAGTGTATGCTATCCGGACGGCGGCTGATGTGGTTCGGGAATTTCGGCCCACCCCTGATGCCCCAGTGGCAATAAGCGCCCCCGTTGAAGTGCCTGAGGATTTGACGGCGGTGGCCATGCAAGAGCGGGAGGCGTGGGCACAGGAAGAGGTGCTTCGCGCTATTCGTGAGCGGTATGAGGAGTTGAAGGATTGGAACAAGGTTCGCGCTGCGGTTGGCGTGGGCCGCATCGAGTAATCTATGACGATTCCGTATACCGACGCGCTGATTGATGATGCCCTGACGCGGGCGATGGAGGGGTTCTCGAACAACCCGGCCTCGCCAAATGAGCAGGTCGCGCCCAACGCTCCCGAGGATACCGGGGCAACGCCGGACGAGGATTATTCGGCGCTACAGCGCGCGTTGTATGGAGCGGATTATCCGGGCACGGACCCGACGACCGCCGAAGATATGGCGGCGTGGGCATCGTGGACGCGCGGGTTGTGGGACTCCCGTCGTGAGTCGGTGCAGACGCACCTGCATCTGGTGGAGCGCAACCGGCTCTTCCGGGCTGGCCAGCAGTGGATTTCGGCCAATGGCCTCGGTCCGTGGCGTGAGCCTGCCCGTCCGCGTGATGCGGCGCGTGTCGTCTACAACATGATTGACAAGGCGCTCGACCAGCGCTTGCAGATTCTGGTAGACCAGCGGCCCGGATTTGCGGTCACGCCGACCACGCAGGACCCGGACGATAAGCGGAAGGCGCAGGCCCAGCAGCTGGCGCTGGAGTACCAGCACGACCAGCAGCAGATGCAGCGCCTCGCCCGTGAGGCGGGGTTCTGGGCGCAGACGGACGGGGTTAGCTTCTGGCACCTGTTCTGGGACGCCGACCGTGGTCCGTGGGATGAGCGGCTGGGTTCCCGCCCGGGCGAGAAGAAGCCGCTGGGGGACATCGGCTGCCAGACGCTCCGTGTCGAGCAGGTTCGTGTCAGCCCGAACGCGACGGCCACGCAGGCTCCGCATTGGGTCGTGGTACGCGAGGTGATTAGCCGCGCGGAGGCCGCGTTCCGGTACGGCGTGACCGGGCTGGATGCGGCGGACACGACGATGCTGAATGGCAACCAGCCGACCTATAGCGGGGCTGAGGGCATTGGGTCGTGGGTGCTGACGCAGACCACGATTGGCGAAGGGCAGCGGCTTCGGGACGAGGATGTGACGGAGCGGTTCACGGTCTACGTTGCCCCGCATCCCGACGCACTTCCCGAGGGGCTGCACCTCATCGTGGTGGGCGACAAGGTGGTCTTTGGTCCGTCGCCGCTGCTGTGGAATGCCATCCCCGTGGTGGCCGTCCGCGACGGTTCCTCGGACCCCAGCTATTACCCGCGTCCGGTGATGGAGCAGTGGATTGACCACCAGATGCGAATTAACGCCCTGCTGTCCAAGTGGGTCGAGAACATCCGGGTCAATGCGGGCGGTCGGTTCCTGACCCGCCCCAACGCTATCGCCACCGAGACGTTCATGGGCGGCGTGACCTCGATGATTGAGATTCGCGGTGCGGGGCCGATGGGCGAGTCCATCCAGCCCGTGCAGGGTTTCTCGGTCGGCAGCGATGTGAAGGAAGCGCCGGCGCTGGAAAAGACGGCGTTCGAGGACGCCTCGGGCTGGAACGCGGTGAGCCGTGGACAGGTCACGGGTGAGTCTGGCCGTGCCATCATCGCCAGCCGCGAGCAGCTGGAGCGGGTGTTTAGCCCCGCCGTGAACTCGCTGGCGCAGGCGTATACCGACTGGTGCAAGGTGTCGATGGCTGCGATGGCGTGGGGCTACGATGTGCCCCGGGCGCTTGGGGCGGTCGGCAAGGGCCGTCCGGACCTCGCCCGCGCTATCAGCTCGACGGACTTCGACGGGCAGTCGGATGTGAAGGTGGAGCCGTCTACGCTGATGCCGATGCCGATGGCCTTCCGGCTTTACCTGCTGGACAACTGGCTCCAGACGGGCGTGATTGACCAGAAAGAGTACCGTCGTCGGCAGATGTTTGCCATCGCGCGCGACATCAATACGCCGGACGACGACCAAGAGGCGCGGGCAAAGCGGGTGGCAGACGCCATCCGGATGGGGAGCCCGGCTCCTGACCTCCGCTGGCAGGACAACGAAGCGATTCATCAGGACGTGTTGGAGCGGGAAATCCTGCTGCAGGACGACCTGTCGCCCGACATTATCGCCGCCGCGCAGGAGCGGTGGATGGCTTTGGCCAATCAGGCCATGCAGAAGCAGGGGGGTGGTGCCCAGCCGATGGCTGGCAACCTCCCGGCTGGCCCTAGCGCCGCTAGTGTGCCCTCTCTCCCGCCGGGACAGCTGCCGCTCGCTGCCGGTAATCCGCCGATTGGCGTTGCCCCGATGATGCAGCAGCAGGCGGGTGGCGCTCCGGAGGCGGAAGTTGCCGCACAGCAAGCCGACATCCTGTCTCGCCAATCGTAAGGAGTCGTCGTGGACATCCAGCAAGCCCTCACGGAAGCCGTTGAGGCGTCACTGCCGGTCGCTGAACCGACATCTGTCGCCCCCACGGAGCCGCAGGACCCAGAGGAATCGCAGGACGCAGGTGAAGTGCAGAACGAAAGCCCGGAGACGGTAACGGACGATGCGTCCGACGAGTCTACGGCAGAACCCGAAGCGACACCTGACCTCCCCGAAGGCTATGTGGCGGTCCCGGTCGTGTCTGATGCGTTGGCCACCGAGTTTACGCTGAAGGATGCGGACGGCGAGGTGGAAATCCCGGCGTTGATTGTAGAGTACAAGGCCAACGGGAAGATGCGGCAGGACCGGCTCGACCAAGTGGTCAAGCTCGCGCAGTTTGGTGTGTATAACGAGGCGCGAGAGCAGCAATACAAGCAGGCGGAGTCTCGCCTGCAGGAGATGGAAGGGTTAGTCGCTGAGCGCGAGGAGCAGATGGAGCGTTTCCTCCGTGACGAGAACTTCTTCCTATCTGTGCGTGACGCCTACGAGCTGGAGAACAGCCCGGAGCGCCGCGCCGAGCGGGCTGAGCAACGTGCGTTGCAGGCCCAGATGGACGCCCAGATGCAGCCGATTCTGCAGCAGGGGGCGGTGTTTTACGAGCGCGAGATTTCTCCGGCGTTGGAGCTGATTGCTCAGACGTTCCCGGCGGTCGCGTTCGAGGAGCTGTCGAACCGCATGGCATACGCCATGCAACTGCACGTCGAGAAAGCGCCCAATGGGGCTGCGTACATCCCGCCGTCACAGTATGACGCCGTTCGGCAGTATGTGATTGAGGACCTCGCGTTTTGGGCGCAGAATCAGCAGGCCCGCCGGACCCCAGCAGCTACCGCTCCCGCGCAGGATGCGGCGCTGCAGGACAAACTGGCTAAGGCACAGGTTTCTGCACAGAAGGCGAAGCGGGCGGTGGGGCAGGCCACCAAGCCCGTGGGTCGCGTTGGAAGCACCCCTGCCAAGCCCAAGGTTGTCAAGCCGACAACCGTCGATGACGCCCTCGATTCCGCAATGTCGGAAATCATGGCGTCCATTCGCTAACCTTTTGTAATCACACACTCTCATGGCAAATCCTACAGTCATTACCGATGCGGAACTGACTGGTCTTCTCAAGAACGTCTATTCGCAGTTCCGCGAGAAGGTCCAGAACATGGTTACGCCGCTCCTTGCCCAGCTGGAGAAGGGCCGCGCTGGTGGCCCGCGCAACATGCGCTGGGGTGGTAACAACGTCTTCTTCGACGTGGTCGTTGGTCGTCCGTCTGGTTCGACCTTCTCGCAGGCTGGGTATTTCCCGCCTGACACTACGGCGCAGGAAGTGCAGGGCAGCGTTGGCGTCGTCCGCGCGTACACCACGCGCCAGATTGACGGCCTCGCGTTCGTTGGGACGCAGTCTAAGGATGCGGCCTTCACCACCATCGCCAAGAAGACGATGGAGGAGATTAAGGACGCCTCCACCCTGCTCATGCAGCAGGCGCTCCACAATAAGTCTGACGGCATCGTGGCCAACGTCAGCTCGTACACCGCTGGCCCGCCGACCACCGTGGTCGTCAACAACCCGTACAACGTGACGGGTTCTGGGCAGGGCGCGCTCCTCATCTCGGTTGGCGACTACATCGCCGTCGTGGATGGGACCACGATTGCCAGCCCGACGCCGACCATCCGTGGCCGGGCGACGGTGACGGCCATCAGCACCACCGGCGACAACTCGACGCTCACCCTCTCGGGCACTATCGCCGGGACTGTCTCCTCGGACAAGATTGTCAAGGCGACGGCGTCGGATACGTCCATCAACTCGGCCACCAACGGCCTCATTAACATCACGAACCGTGGTGGGTCGTATGCCTCGCTCCATGGCATCTCGGCCTCGACCTACGGCATCTGGAATGCGGTGCAGATGGCCGCTGGCACGGACACCCCGGATGTGAACCAGCCGACCGAGTCGGACATCTGGGTGCTTATCCAGCGCATCGCGGGCCGGTCTGGCAAGGACGCCATGACCCGTCCGAAGGACTTCCTGCTTATGACCACGCCGGGCGTGGCGCAGAAGCTCATGGAGTCGATGGTCAGCCAGCGCCGGTTCACGGCGGGTGAGTTCAGCACCACCATCAAGGGTGGCTACAAGGCCCTTGAGGTCTGCGGTATCCCGCTCGTTCAGGACTACTACGTCCCGGCTGGCACCATCTATCTCCTCCACATCCCCTCGCTGGCGTGGGTGGATGCGAAGGATTGGGGCTTCGTCGAGTTCGAGGGCGCTGGCCCGTGGCGTTGGCTCTCGGGGCGTGATGCCTTCGAGACGACCTACGGCTGGTACGGGAACCTCGCTTGCCTCGCGCGTAACGCGCACGGCAGCATCACCGGGTACACCGACACGGCGCGCTTCACGCACGTTGTCTAACCTTCATTGGGACGGGGTAGGGGCTTCGGCCCCTGCCCCAACCTGAGGATTCTTCATGCCCTATAACTTTTTTGCTCCAAAGCCGGGACGGCTTGGTACGCTTCCGGTGCCGATTAACAGCGGTCGCCTCAATACCGGTACGCTGGCGGCAGGAACGCAGACTCATAACATCGGGTCGTTCTCGGCTAAGTCGTACATCAGCCGTGCGGTGGTGTGCGCCGAGACGTTCCCGACGGCGGCTACGTCGTGCCGGATTGAGCTGTACAAGATGACGGGTGCCACGGCGCTGGCGCTGACCGCGACTGGCGCGTCGGCTCTGAGCATCAACACGGCGGCGGCGGACACGCCAATCAACATCCCGATTCTTTCGACGCTGACGGAAGCGCAGCGGACGCTGACGGCTGGCGACAGCCTTCGGGTGTCCATTGTGACGGTTGGTGCGGTGTCGGTCCAGCCGGAAGATGTTACCGTGACGGTTGAACTGCTGGTCGAGGAGTAACGGATGCCGGTGCTGCTGAACAGCGCCGGTCGGCCTGAGCCGTCGTCGGAAGTATCGCGGCGGCTCAAGGCCATCCACGCCGGTCTGCATCTCAAGTTTATCTCAGATGGCGATGGGTTCTGGTCGGTATGTATGTCGTGGGAGCCGGAGGATGCCCGGTGGGCGACAGTGCAGTCTGGGGAGATTTCTCCGGAGCGAGCGTTTGATATCATCGGGTATCTGCCGCTAGACTGCAGCGCGGACCAAGCTCCGCCATATCTAGAGCGCATGTTTCGGACATGGCCGTCAGACAAGGTCAGGACGATGGCAAACCATCTCGACCGTTATAACGCTGGTGTGGTAGCCGATGCTGTTGATGAAGTGCTTGGAGAGGTGCTGGACATGGCCAACCCCTCCGCGCCGAAAAAGCGTGGCCGTCCCAAGAAGTCCGCTTAACCCTTATCCCTCTCTTCCGTGACCGTCACCAAAGCCCAGCTAATTGCGCTAACCCGCGAGACGATGGATGCGGTCAACTCTGACCGCTGGTCGGATGCGACCATCACGACGGTACTGAACAGCGTATACGGTGATGAGTGGTCGAATATCCTGAACGCGCAGCCGTACTACACGTTTGCCCAGCGGACGGTATCGACGGATGCCAATGGACAGGTCGCGTTTAGCGCGCTGTCCTCTGGCAGTGGCGATGCTCAGCAAAACTTTTACCGGGTCTTGTCGGTGTCGGACGGGAACGTCCTGTACACCCAGACGCGGTTTCAGGACGTACCGTTGGCGACGACCACCAACTACCTGCCGAGCTACCCGCGCCTGTTCTACACGGCGGGTCAGGCGCTGCAGGTCCTTCCGGTGGCGTCGGGCACCAGCCTATACGTCTATGTCAACTATAAGCCGACCTCGTTCAATCAGCTGGCGACCGACGCTTCGGTCATTGACTTCCCCGAGGGCGGGGAGTTGATTTTAGCCAACGAGGCTGGGGCATCCCTGCTCAACAAGGGTGGGGCGGAGTCGGTGGCGGCTCGCGTCCTCCGAGATGAGGCGCAGCGGCAGCGGGCAGCCCTCCTTGATGACCTCCGGCGCTACACCATCCAGCCGACGATGATGGCCTATCCGGACCAGAAGTATGACTGGAGTGGCGGCTGATGGCGCGGGAGCGCTTGGCGGATGGCCAGCCGCGAATGGATGGTGGCCTTAACAGCGTTGCCGACGATATCTCGCTTGCGCCGAATCAGCTGCGTCAAGCGATTAACATGCGCCTGACTGACTATGGCGCGGCGACGAAGCGCGGGGGTACCCAGCGCACATCGAGCGCCGTGCTGGCGGCAGCGCCGGTGCTGAACGGATACACGTTCCAGCAGGATAGCGGGACCAATCAGGTGATGGCCGTGTGCAACGGCGCGCTATTTACGACGACCTATGGCGCGTTCCCGTGGACGTACACGAACCGTGGCGGGACGTTCAGCACATCGGTTGCCCCGGACTTCGCGCAGTTCCGTGACGGGACTGGCGCGGATGTGGTCTATATCGCAGACGGTGGGCTGCTCAACAAGTGGACTGGTTCGGCGCTGACATCGGACATCGTTAACACGATTGCTTGCGATACGCTGCAGGTGCATAACGAGCGTCTCTGGGCGTGTGGAAACAGCGGGTTCCCGGATAGCATCTTTTATTCGGCGCTGAATAACGGGGACACGCTGGGATATGGCACCGGTGGTGGTGGTCAGATTGTGGTTCGCACCTTTGGCGACGAGCGCATCGTTGGGCTGGCATCGGTCAACACCAGCCTGCTCATCTTCCACCGGCGCGGCATTTCCCGCCTGACGGGATATGGGCAAGACGACATCGTTGCATCTCCAGCTGGCTTGACGGCAGACGTTGGCACGATTGCGGCGAAGTCTATCGTGGCCAACAACAACACGGCCTACTTCATCTCAGAGCGCGGTCTATACCGCTGCAATGAGGCCGAAGTGTCTGCGGTGGGGACGCCGCAGAAGCCGGACCCAATTCTGCCCATCATTCGGCAGCTGTCGGCAGCAGACTTTGACAAGATTCGCGCGGTCATCAATCGGGCGACCAAGGAACTCTGGATTACCATTCCGGGCTTTGGATGCTATCAGTACCACACGGTGCTGGATGCGTGGTCTGGCCCGTGGAATGGGGCTTACATCAGTCCGGATACGACGGCGCTGTTCGAGACGATTAATGCCAGTGGGCTCCCGGTGGTGTTGCGCGGGGATGCCAGCGGATGGGTGAGCCTGTGCGATGCACCGGGCATCTATCTCGACAACGTGGCAGCAGCTGGCACTGGCGGTACGTCTTATGTGATGGTGGCGCAACTCCACCGGCAGTACATGGGCGACCCCGCCTCAGCCAAGGCGCTACGGTGGGGGTACCTCACCGCGCAACTGAACGGGTCGAATAACTGTGCGGTATCGTGGGTAACTGACGAAACATCTGGTTCCTATCAGTTGCCATCAAGTGCCTCTGGAACGTGGTCGCCGTCAGCGCTGTGGGGCACGGGAACGTGGGCGGGACCAAAGAGCAGAAACTATCGTGTGCCGATGGGCGGCACCGGCTATTACTTGGATGTCACCATTACGGACTCTGGCGCAGCGCTGCCGGTGTTTAGTCAGTGGCAAACCGAAACCTTCGCCTTGGGGCGTCGATAAATGGCAACGACGGTTGGACAGCATCCAGTCAGCAGTTTTACCGCGCCGCAGAATGGCGACCCGCTCAACGCCGATGTGGTGCGGAGCAATGACAACACCGTGCGGGCCGCGTATGTAGACCACGATGCGGACCCCGGCATTCACTTCCAGTCCTCCACGCTGGGCTCGCGCCCGGGTGCTGGGGTGGCTGGGCGCAAGTGGATGACGGTCGATGGGACGGTCGTGCGGTATTGGTACGATACCGGGTCGGTGTGGGTTGAGGGCACGGCGGTCGGCCTGTCTTCGTCGCAGACCATCGCGCTGACGGGGGATGTGACGGGCTCGGTATCCACCGACCTTTCCACGGGCGCGAGCATCACGACGGCGATTGCGGCTGGTAGCATCGTCAACGCAGATATCAATGCATCTGCCGGAATTGTAGACACCAAGCTGGCGACGATTAGCACGGCTGGTAAGGTGAGCAACAGCGCGACGACCGCCACCAATCTCAATACGGCGTCTGCTATTGTCGCGCGAGATGCTTCTGGCAACTTTTCCGCTGGCACGATTACGGCGACACTAAACGGCGCGGCCCCGGCTGGCTCGCTGTCTGGGTCCACGCTGGCCGCTGGCGTAACCTCCTCCAGCCTGACTTCGGTTGGCACCCTGACGACCGGCACATGGAATGCCACGACCATTGGCGTGGCCCGTGGTGGTACCGGCGTGACGACCACCCCGACCAACGGGCAACTGCTCATTGGCAACGGCACGGGGTACACGGTGGCCAGCCTCACGGCGGGGTCCAATGTGACCATCACGCCCGGCGCTGGCTCCATCACGATTGCGTCAGCCAGCTCTGGCGGTGACGTTGTCGGCCCGGCTTCAGCGACTGACAATGCGCTGGTCCGCTTTGACCTGACGACGGGGAAGCTCGTCCAGAATAGCGGCACCACGCTGTCGGATACCGGCGTACTGGCGATGGCTGGGTTGTTGGACATCTCTAGCGCCAGCGCGGGGCAAATCAAGTTCCCCGCCACGCAGGTTGCCTCTGCGGATGTCAACACGCTGGATGACTACGAAGAGGGGACGTTTACCCCGACCGGGAACGGTGTCACGTTCGCCGCTGCGTCCGGGTCATACACGAAGGTCGGTCGCGCGGTGACGTTCCGTCTGGATGCAACGTGGCCCACGACATCCAACGCCTCGAACGCTCGGATTGCTGGTCTTCCGTTTGCCTCGGCAACCGGGACAGCGTTCGCGGTCTGGTCGGATAAGGGGACGCAGGTGCAGGCACTTTCTAGCGGAAGTAGTGTGTTCCTGTACGATGTAAGCGGCGTGGAATATACCAATGCCAACATGAGTACTAAGTCGGTGTCTGTGTCTGGCGTCTACTTCGTCTAACAGGGGGGCTGGCTGATGGCACGGAAGGTTGCATTCTGGCGCACCAAGTCCCCAAAGGGGGAGAAGCCGACCACGTTGACGCCGCAGCAGAAGGCCAAGGCGAAGGCTCGGGCGAAGGCAGCGGGACGGCCCTACCCCAACCTCGTCGATAACGCGGCGGTGGCGAGGAAGGGCTGATGGCGGTCGGGGACTATGACATCGCTCCGTTTATCTCGCCTGTCGGGACTGGTATTGCCACGGTCCAGACGCGCGGGAACGATAACGTCATGCGCGACAAGTTCGTGGCGCATCAAGCGGACGAGGTGGCTCATCCGACTTATGGGCTAGATGCTGACAAGCCCACGCCCCCGCTGACCGGGATGATTTACGTCGCCACCGACACCGGGGTCATCTACTTCTACAACGGGACGACGTGGGTGTCCACGGCGGCGTTCCGGCAGTACGGGGCGTGGCAGGATACCACGAACCAGACGGCGGCAGCGGCGAACACC
>Ga0181352_1001242_pt1 | contig 10054 bp, 13 predicted proteins | sample Fa13VDMLBSN_FD_130103 | JGI IMG/M metagenome (GOLD analysis project Ga0181352, IMG submission 130103) | Freshwater viral communities from Lake Michigan, USA - Fa13.VD.MLB.S.N | ecosystem: Environmental > Aquatic > Freshwater > Lake | place: USA: Michigan | collected 2013-09-23 | reverse complement strand
TGTCAAGATCAATCCGGCGCAGCCCGAGGCGATGAAGAAGATTGTCGATCAGACGGGTAAGGTGATTGACAAGGTCTACAACCCCGGCGTCGGCAAGTACGATGTAATTGTCTCCACCGGCCCCGGCTACGCTACCAAGCGCCAAGAGGCTTTGGAAGCGATGGCTCAGTTGCTCCAAGGCAACCCTCAACTGTGGTCTGTTGCCGGTGACTTGTTCGTCAAGAACATGGACTGGCCGGGTGCTCAAGAAATGTCTAAGCGGTTTGCCAAGACCATTGATCCGAAGATCATGGCTGACGACGAGGATCCGGTGGTGGCCGCTGCTAACCAGCAGGTTGAAGCCATGAACGCCGAGATGCAGAATATGCATCAGATGCTGGTCAATGTGCAAAACTCGATGGAAGCCCGCGATCTGGAAATCAAGGAGCAGGCTAACCAGATCAAGATTTACGAGGCCGAAACGCGCCGCATCGCCGCTGTTCAAGCTGGCATGAGCGAGCAACAGATTCAGGATATTGCGATGGGTGTAGTTGCTGCTGCGCTGGAGAGCAACAACCTCATCGCGGCTGAGATGCGTGAATCTTCGATGGAAGAAATGCAGCAACCGATGCAAGAGATGCAGCAACCAATGCAAGAGATGCAGCAACCGATGCAGCAGGGAGGTATGGCATGAAAGCCGCCGAATTCGTAGGCACCTTGTTCTTAGCACGGGATGTGGCGCACTCTGTCCACCTCAACACCCGCAGCTTCTCGAAGCACATGGCGCTCAATACCTTCTACGACGAGATTATTGATCTTGCCGACAAATTTGCCGAAGCGTATCAAGGGCGACATACCCTCATCGGCCCCATCAGCCTGATGACTGCCAAAAAGACCACCAACATCACCGAGTTTCTTGAAGCCTCGCTTAAAGAGATTGAGGATGGTCGTTATTCGGTGTGCGAAAAGTCGGATACACCGATGCAAAACATCATCGACGAGATCGTCGGGCTGTACCTTTCAACCCTCTACAAACTCAAGTTTCTGGCATGATTAACTTAAGTGGGCAGATGGGTGAGTTGCGTTTTTCTGTCGAGGTAAAACGCGCCGACACTGGAAAAGTCGAGCAGTACGAACTGGTTGGCTACCTCGATGAAGATAAACTGAAGGAGTTTCAAAATGGCAGTGACCCACAGCACGGCAGCACGGAACGCAGCGACTGACGCTGTCACGGCGCTGATTAGCACCAGCGGCAATTTGGTGTTCCGCACATCCCCGTCTTCGGTGGCATCACCCGGCACCGCTGTTGCCACTTTGCCGCTGTCTGCAACGGCGTTTGGCGCATCGTCTAGCGGTACTGCCACGGCTAACGCTATCACCAGCGACACCAACGCAGCGGGTAACGCCTCGCCCGTGGCGTTTGCAACGCTACAAACCTCTGGCGGCACCATCGTGATCCACTGCGCTGTGGCTGCGTCGGGCTCGGACATCAACATGACCAACGGCCTCACGGTTGCTTCTGGCGACACTGTTTCTTGCAGTTCTCTGACCTACACTGCGCTGACGGCGTAAGTCATGGTCAAGATCGATTTTGAGTTTGACTCCCCTTACGGGGTTTTCCGGGATGCGCTCCATCTTCCGGAAGATCACGGCATGAGCGACGCTGAGATTCAGGGAATGAAGCAGCAGCGTTTTGATTACTGGCTGGCGTTTGTGACACCACAGGAGCCTGTGGATGGCGAATAGGTATTGGGTCGGAGGCGCTGGTACTTGGAACACCACTAGCACAACAAACTGGTCTGACACTTCTGGCGGATCGGGCGGCTTTTCTGTCCCTACCGTAGCGGACAGCGTCTTCTTTGATCAGGCAGGCACCTACACCGTCACGATGACGGGCGCTTTGGCGTGTCTGGACATCACCGTTTCCGCAGGTACCGTCACCTTTGCCACGGGCACATCTCCCACGCTAGACATTCGCGGCTCTATGTCGCTGTTGGCGGGGACGGTGTGGAGCGCGACCGGCGCTATTACATTTAGCGCGACAACTACCGGACAAACAATTACCACTAATGGAACGGCGCTATCTGGGGCAGTAACTTTTAACGGCACGGGAGGCGCATGGACATTAGGTAGCGCATTCACCATTGGTAGTATTTCATCGCTAACTATTTTGCAAGGAACATTTGATACATCTAATTACAATGTATCTTGCGGAAGTTTCTCTTCTTCGGGAACGGGAACCCGCGTAATTAATTTAGGTTCGTCAACAATCACATATGGCGTTTCAAGTGCTGGCGCTATTTTTACATTAATTGGCCTCAACCTTACATTAAATGCAGGTACTTCTACACTTACAAGTAACGCAAATAATATAGTTTTTAACAGTAGAGGACTTACATTTCATGATGTCGTGTTTAATAGTGTTGCTCCTATTAGCTCCGGATTTACGATTCAGGGTGCCAACACCTTTAACACTCTTAGTTTTAGAGGACGAACTAATACTGGTATTACGCTAGTCACATTTAATGCCAATCAAACAATCAGTACATTAACGCTCAACGCTGGAACCGCTGCATCGTATCGAGGGTTTTTAGCGTCCAACACTATTGGCACCCAGCGCACTCTTGCCGTTACCACGCTGACGGCTGGCGCTGCCGACTATGATTTTCGAGACATTGCCGTTACAGGATCGGCTGCGCCTTTGTCGGTTACACGGGCCGGAGATTGCAAGGGCAACAGCGGCATTACATTTCCTGCGGCCAAGACGGTTTTTTATCGACAGACGGGCGCCGCCGGTTGGGGCACTTCTGGAACCGGCTCTTGGTCTTTAACTAGTGGCGGCGCGTTTGACGCTACAGCTTTTCCTTTGGCGCAAGATACCGCTGTTTTTCCAGCGGCGACATATCCGAGTGGCGGACAACAAGTATCCATCAATGCTGCCTACAACATCGGCACCATTGATATGTCGCTTCGGACGACAAACACAATGACGCTGGCGACGGGCACGCAAACACCGGCGATCTATGGCAACTGGATCAACGGAACAGGGATAACCCTCACGGGAACGGGGCAAATAACTTTTGCGGGCCGTGGAAGTCAGACAATTACCAGCGCCGGAAAAACTTTTACACAAGGAATCACCGTTAATACACCGGGTGGATCGGTAACCTTACAAGATGCCTTTACAACATCCTCAGGCACTCAATCTGGTCTAGGTGGAGGAACTTTCGACGCAAACGGATACAACTTTACTGCAATTGGATATAGCAGTAGCAATACAGGCGTCAGAACGATTGCAATCGGCTCTGGAACTTGGACGCTTAACGGAACAGGTAATGCTTGGAATACGCCAACCATTACCAACCTAACCGTTACTGGAAGCGGCACGATCAGCCTGACCAATGCTTCTGCGAAAACCTTTGCTGGCGGCGGAATAACAACATACCCAACGCTAAACCAAGGCGGCACTGGGACGCTTACGATCACCGGCGCAAACACATTTTCTGACATCACCAATACAGCGATTGGGAACATCACATTTCCCGCTAGTACGACAACGACGGTAAGCGCCTTCAATGTGTCTGGAAACGCTACGACTCGGGTTCAGCTTCGTAGTTCTAGCACAGGAACTCGCTTTACACTTAGTAAGTCAAGTGGTACTGTTAGTGTGGATTGGCTTGACATCCGAGACAGTTCCGCAACTGGTGGCGCTGCTTGGTACGCTGGAGCCAACAGCCTTAACACGGGTAATAACTTAGGGTGGATTTTTACCGCTCCCAGCGGAACGACTCATACCACTACCGGTGCGCTTAACGGCCAAGGCACCACCGTTAATGGTTCTGCCACTCGGTTCCGTGCGTTTGCCACTACTGGTACGCTCAACGGTCAGGGCACTATCATCAACGGTTCCGCTACTCGGTTCCGTGCGTTTGGTACTTCCGGCGCATTAGATGGTCAAGGTGCCGCAGTTGCTGGCTCCGCTGCTCGGTTCCGCGTATTTGCCACCAGCGGCGTTCTCAACGGCCCGGGTACGGAAATTGTTGGTTCCGCTGCTCGGCTTCGCGCTTTTAACGCGACGGGATCGCTGTTTGGGCAGGGTGCGGCGCTGTCGGGTGTTGCTAGTCGAATCCGTTATTTCACGGCATCCGGCGCTCTTCTCGGCCCCGGTGCCGCAATCAATGGTAATTCGTCAAGACTCGTAACCCATTTCACCACTGGCACCCTTGTCGGCCCCGGCTCGGCTATTGTCGGGGTCAGCAACCACATCAGTTTGTATCCTGACCCAGCAGATGTGCGCGAAGGCGTACAATACGGCCCGGGTGGAATCTATGTCGGCACCTTGACCGTGGGTTCTGGCAGGTCAATAATCAGGTTGCGGTCATTCACCGAAGAAGGATCCTAAAATGGCGCTTACGCTTAAGGCAATTACGACCCGTTTGGGTTATCAGCAGATCACCTCGCTCAGTTCCGCGACGAGTCTGACTGTTCCGCAAACCGACCTCAACGGTCTGGCTTGCAAACCCTCTCTTGCCCTCATCACGGCAGAAAGTCAAGCTGTGCGGTGGCGTGACGATGGGATTGCCCCTACCGCAACGGTCGGTATGCCTCTGGCGTCCGGTGGAACGCTTCAATACGACGGTGATCTCACGAAAATCCAGTTCATTGAGCAAACCGCCAGCGCCAAGATCAACATCAGCTATTACGCCTAAGGGGTTGACATGGATGTTATTGACACGGGTAGCGGCGTTGATTCCGCCAAGCTGATTGAGTACATCACGACTCAGTTCCCCGGTGAACTGAAGACCCTCATCGAAACCAAAGCCGAACTGGCAAAGCGTCAAGGTGCTCTGAGCGCCGTGGACGAAGCTATTGCCGACCGTGCTGCCGCCAAGACCGTACTGGAAGAGGCCAAAGCCAGCGCCCAAGTCATGCTGGATGACGCCAAGGCCAAGACCGTTGCCGCTCAAGCCAAACTGGACGAGTTCGATCAAAAGGTGCTTACCTTTAGCGCCGAGGTTGATGAGAAGAACGCTGCCCTGTTTGTTCGGGAAAAGAATGTCTCAATCACCGAATCCGTTCTAGCGGGCCAAGGTGAAAACCTGCGCCAGCAGGAAGCCCAACTTAATGCCCGTGAAGCCGCTTTGCAAGCAAACGAGCAGGCTTTGCAAGACCGAATCAAGGCGTTCCAAGATAAAGTTGCATCTTTGACGGCTTGATGTAAGATTTCCAAAACCGTACCGGCGAGGCTCACCGGGCACTCTTACGAGTAAAAATGACTGAAGAAGTCCAAACCCTAGCGGAAGTTGACTCCGCGCCAGCCCCGGAAGTGACGGCCACTCCCCAAGCTGTAGAAACCGCGCCGGAAGTAGCTGAAGTTGTCGCCGACGACAAACCTGCGGAAAAAACATATACGCAGGCTGAAATCGACGCAATGATCGGCAAGCGTCTTGCCAGAGAGCAGCGCAAATGGGAACGCGAGCAGCAAGCAAAGCAGGCACCTATGCCCGCTGTGCCTACTGAGATTCCGACTGCTGACCAGTTTGACAACCCTCAAGCGTATGCCGAATTTATACGCGCCGAGGCTGAAAAAATTGTAAAGCACCAAGAAGCCAGTAAGCAGCGGGCCGAGATTGAAAACGCCTACGCTGATCGTGAGGAAGAGGCCCGGGGTAAATACGACGATTTTGAACAAGTCGCCTATAACCCGAACCTGCGAATCACGGATGCAATGGCTGAGACAATCAAGGCGTCTGACTTAGGGCCAGACCTAGCCTATTGGCTTGGTACAAACCCTAAAGAAGCTGATCGCATTTCTCGGATGACGCCACTTTTGCAGGCGCGGGAAATCGGGAAAATTGAGGCCAAACTTGGCAGCAACCCGGTCACCAAACCAACATCGTCAGCGCCAGCACCTATCAAACCTGTTACTGCCCGAACCTCTGGTTCACCGGCTTATGACACGACGGATCCTCGGTCTATCAAGACCATGACGGACTCGCAGTGGATTGAGGCCGAAAGGGCACGACAGATGAGAAAATGGCAAGCGCAGGCAAACCGCTAATTACCGAAAGGACTCGTGATGGCTAACAGTATTCTTACGATCGACATGATCACCCGCAAGGCTCTGGAAATTCTGGAGAACAACCTTGTTATCACCCGCAATGTGAACCGTCAGTACGACGACAGTTTCGCTGTTGAAGGTGCCAAGATTGGTTCCACCCTGCGTATTCGTCTGCCCGACCGCGCTCTGGTGACCGACGGTGCCGCCCTGCAAGTTCAGGACGACAACGAACAGTTCACCACCCTGTCTGTCGCTACGCAAAAGCACATCGGCGTGAACTTCACCTCTGCCGAATTGACGATGCAGTTGGACGATTTCGCAGAGCGTGTGCTCAAGCCGCGTATTTCGCAGCTTGCCTCCAGCGTGGACGCTGATGTTGCCAACTCGTACAAGACGATCGGCAACTCCGTCGGCACCCCCGGCACCACCCCGGCCACCTCGCTCGTGCTGCTGCAAGCCCAGCAGAAGCTGAACGAGAACGCCGCTGTGATGACCCCGCGTTATGCCACCGTCAACCCCGCTGCTAACGCCGCACTGGTCGAGGGCATGAAAGGTTTGTTCAACCCGACGGATACCGTCAGCCGCCAGTTTAAGAACGGCATGATGGGCACCGGCGTGTTGGGCTTTGATGAAGTCAACATGAGCCAGTCGATCAAGGTTCACACCACCGGCACCCGTGATGCTTCGGCAGCTACGACCGTGAAGACCACGATCACCAGCGAAGGCGCTTCGTCCATCGTGCTGACGCAAGGTTCTGTGACCACCACCATCAAGGCTGGTGATGTGTTCACCGTGGCTGACTGCTTCGCTGTGAACCCGCAAACCCGTGAGTCCACCGGTTCGCTGTTCCAGTTCGTCGCACTGGCCGATGCCACCGCCGTTGCTGGCGACTGGACTGTCACCGTGTCCCCGATCTACTCGTCGGCGACCGCTCTGGCTACCGTCACCGCTCTGCCGGTGTCTGGCAAGACCGTGACCTTCTTGGGTGCAGCTTCTAGCCAGTACGCTCAAAACCTCGTGTACCACAAGGACGCGATCACCTTTGCCACCGCCGACCTGCTCCTGCCGCAAGGTGTGGACATGGCCGCTCGCTCTGTGCATAACGGTATCAGCCTGCGCGTTGTTCGTCAGTACGACATCAACAACGACCGTATGCCTTGCCGGGTCGATGTGCTCTACGGCTTCAGCACCATCCGTCCGCAGATGGCTTGCCGTATCTGGGGCTAATCTGAATGGGGCTTCGGCCCCTTCTTCTATCTCATTTGAAAGGAATTATCATGGCTCTCCCTAATGGCGCTGGTGGTTATCAAGTTGGCGCGGGCAACCGTTCGGAAACGATTCTGAGTGCAATGGCTGCACCCCAGACTGCAACCGCTACGGCTACCCTGACCGCCGCTCAAGTGGTCAATCAGATGCTGGTTGCAAACCCGAGCACTTCTGCTGCCACCTACACGCTGCCTACCGCTGCTCTGATCGACGCTGCTGTTCCCAACGCAACCGTTGGTAGCACCTTCGACTTGAGCATTGTCAATACCGGCACCTCGTCTGGCACCGTCACTCTGGCGACCGCTACCGGCATCACCGATGGCGGCAACGCTTTTGTGGCTGTGGCTGTCACTTCGTCTGCCGTGTTCCGTTTCCGCAAAACCGCTGACGCGGCTTACACGGTTTACAAAATGGCCTAAAAGAAGGGGCTTCGGCCCTTTCTTTCCTTTAAAGGAAACATCATGCCAAATACCAAAGCAGTCGGTGTTGCGTATAGCGACCCCGAATTCACCACTTGCTACGCTAGTGAAGAAATTGGCTACTCCGCTGGCGCTCAAGGCACTGTGACTCAGGCAACCAGCAAGTCCACAGCCGTGACGCTGGACAAGTCTGCCGGTCGCATCACGATGAACAACGCTTCATTGGCAACTGCCACGAACGCCACCTTTGTCTTGAACAACTCGACCATCAGCGCCAACGATGCGGTGATCTTGACCATCTCCGGTGGTCAGGCTACTGCGGGTTCGTACAATGTGTTCGCTAATTCGTTGTCCACTGGTCAAGTCAGTATTACCCTGCGTAACATCTCGGGCGGTTCGCTCTCCGAGGCTGTGGTAATTAACTTTGCCATCATTCACTGCGCTGTTTAATAAAACGGGGCTTCGGCCCCGTACCTGACCCATGCCACTCATTCATCTATCGCACTTCATTCACGGTAGGAAAATTGCCAGCCTTGAGGCCGAAGCCGAACATGATGAGAAGAACGGCTGGGTTAGGTACAATCCTGACGAGCCTCAGGAAGACGAGGCGGTTGACAATTCGTTGCGAGTGAAACGCAAGTACACCCGCCGAATTGTCGAGGAACCCTTGTCCGAGGAAAGCTAAAAATGGCAACCGCAAACGAACAGATTAACCGGGCGCTGCGTTTGCTGGGCGTTCTTGCCGAGGGGGAGACACCGTCTGCTGCTACCTCGCAGGACGCGTTGACGGCCATGAATCAGATGATCGACTCGTGGAATACCGAGCGGCTGTCTGTGTTCTGCACACAAGATCAGATTTTTACTTGGCCTACCGGCGAAATTACTCGCACACTTGGGCCGACTGGTAACTTTATCGGCCTGCGCCCGGTGTTGCTCGATGACGCAACCTACTACCGCGATCCGGGCACGAATGTCAGCTTCGGCATCAAGTTCATCAATCAGCAGCAGTACAACGGCATTGCGGTCAAGACGGTAACCTCTACCTACCCGCAGGTGATCTTCGTGAACATGGGGTTTCCCGACATCACGATGACGGTCTACCCTCGCCCCACACGCGATCTTGAGTGGCACTTCATCTCGGTGCAAAAACTGAGTGAGCCGGCAACTCTGGCTACCGACTTGACTTTCCCACCGGGCTATTTGCGGGCGTTTGCATACAACCTCGCCATGGAGTTTGCGCCCGAGTTTGGTGTTGAACCCTCGGAGCAGGTCAAGCGCATCGCCATGACCAGCAAGCGCAACCTGAAGCGCATCAACAACCCGGACGACATCATGTCGATGCCGTATTCGATCGTTGCCACTCGTCAGCGGTTTAATATCTACGCCGGTAACTACTGATGAAAACCCCGATTCTCGGATCAGCCTATGTCGCCCGCAGCGTCAACGCTGCCGACAATCGTATGGTCAATCTGTATCCCGAGATCGTGCCCGAGGGTGGCAAGGAGGCTGCGTTCTTGCAACGCGCTCCGGGGCTTCGTTTGCTGGCTACCGTGGGCACCGGCCCAATTCGCGGACTTAACTCGTTTAACGGCAACTTGTATGTCGTTTCGGGTGAGCAGCTTTACAAGGTCGATTCCACCTATGTCGTGACCCTGATCGGCACGGTGTCTGGGTCAAGTGCGCCCGTGTCAATGGCGAACAACGGCACTCAGTTGTTCGTGGCCTGCAACGGCCCCAGTTTTGTCTACAACTCGTCCACGCTGGCGTTTGGTGCTATCACCGACCCCGATTTCCCCGGGGCACTCACGGTGTCCTATCTGGATGGCTATTTCGTGTTCATTGAGCCAAACAGCCAGAAGGTCTGGGTGACGGCGCTCAACGACCCCACATCAATTGACCCGCTTGACTTTGCCAGCGCGGAGGGTGACCCGGACGGCCTAGTGTCGTCAATCGTCGATCACTCTCAAGTCTGGCTGTTTGGCACCAGTTCCGTCGAGGTTTGGTACAACTCGGGCAACGCTGATTTTCCCTTGCAGCGCATTGAGGGCGCGTTTAACGAACTCGGGTGCGCCGCGACTTTCTCGGTAGCCAAGCTGGACAACAGCTTGTACTGGCTTGGTCAAGACGCACGGGGTCAGGGCATCATCTATCGCGCCAACGGCTACACGGGTCAGCGGGTCAGCACCCATGCCGTAGAGTGGCAAATTCAGCAGTACGACGATCTTTCTGACGCGGTGGCATATACCTACCAGCAAGACGGCCACAGCTTCTATGTGCTGAACTTTCCTTCAGCCAACGCCACATGGGTTTACGATGTGGCAACGCAGGC
>Ga0181352_1001241_pt1 | contig 10056 bp, 10 predicted proteins | sample Fa13VDMLBSN_FD_130103 | JGI IMG/M metagenome (GOLD analysis project Ga0181352, IMG submission 130103) | Freshwater viral communities from Lake Michigan, USA - Fa13.VD.MLB.S.N | ecosystem: Environmental > Aquatic > Freshwater > Lake | place: USA: Michigan | collected 2013-09-23 | reverse complement strand
GGAATTGCCGATGGTGTCATACCGCCAGTAGAGCGTCTGAGCGCCTACGGTAGTCGGGGCGTAGCTGACTTTGATCAGGCTATCCAGCGCCCAGAACAGGCCTGAAGGCGCGTTAGAACCGCCTCGAACGGGAAGGCCTTTCACAACCTTCTGGCTCGATACGTTCGTCTCGTTAGCGTCCGCGCTGTTCCAATCGAATACGTTACCCGCGGAGCAGTTCTTGATCAGTCCGTTATCCCCATAGACAAATACATACGGGTGAAGGGCTACAACACCGCCAGACACCTCGATGAAGTCTCCGGAGGGGGAGGATCCCTGAGAGTCCTGCAGCGGATACATGACGCTGCCAGAAACGCTTCCGGCCAATACCGCTGTGTTGATCGTGTTATCGATTGCCGAAAGATTCTGCCCCGGATGGGCAAGGATCAGGTTCTGATTACCACCGGTCGCATCGAAGAATCCGTCGAATTGCCACAGGTTCTGATTGCTTGGTGAGAACTGATCGTCTACGGTCGCAACGTCTACGCTGAAGCCAGAACCCGTCCCGCCGATGCTGGTATTCGGGGCTGACAGCGTATCACCTACGAGATACCCATTGCCCTCAGTGGTGATCGTAACGGTAGTCACTACGTTACCAGCAACGACAATCGTGGCTTCAGCGCCAGTCCCACTACCGCCAGTCAGCGCGACGGTCGTATACGTTCCGTTGGTATAAGAAGACCCACCGACAAGGTTGGTGGTCGTGAGGATAGGCCCACCGAACTGATATTCGGTGATACCAGAGCCTACGCCGTTGTTGTCGCATTCAAACCGCTGAACGCCGTTGTTGTATCCGTTGTAAATCCGATTCGTGCCGTCCTGAGAATCGACGTAGATACCCCGAGAGTAACCATCAAACTGATTGGTCATCTCACGGTAGCCACCGATCTTTCTCGGCCTTGCCCGCTGGAAGCGAACCCAAGTCCCATCGTTGTAGAACTGTTTATCCATAACAGTTCCGTCCCGCTGGATGCCGGACTTGGTATCAAGGCCAAAGACCTTTTTGGTCATGGGAACGTGCCTCCGGAAACCCCGCCTGAAAACGTGCCTGTTCCAGTAATGCTGACTCCGCTGGCATCCACCAGAAACACCTGATTGCCAAGAATGGATACGGCCCACTCGCCAGAGTTCGGCCTGTAGATACCGGTGGAAGTCTCCGTACCAAAGTTCAGCGCCGGAGTGCCTGCGGTTCCATCTACAAGACTGATCGAGGACGCACCCACCGCAATCGTGTTGGCGTTGACCAGATTCACAGAATCGCAGATCAGGGTAGCCTGCTGACCCGCAGGGATAACCGCATCAGCGCCACCTGCTACGTTGGTCGTAATCGTGACCGTGTAGTTGGAAACGCCGCCGGAAGTTGCGTTCTGGATGTAGTAGACCTGAATCGTCGGGGGAACGACAATCGTCACGTTACCGGTTAAATCACCAACGCTGACGTATTTCTGAATGACGTTTGACGCCTCAGAAGCGGTCAGGGTGTAGGTTCCGGTATCTACGGTTTTAACGAGTTGTGAAAAATTAAACTGAGTATTTTTTCCCAACCCGACCGAGTAGAAAACGGTTCCGGAGCAGGCAATAAAGCAGGAATCCGAAGGCTGCAGCGTGACGCTGGCAGACCCGTTGAATACGTCAGACCCGCTACAGGCTACCGTCAGAAGGCCCGTCCCGGCGTTCCTGACCTGCGTGAACCAGTTATTGCCAAGGGTCGCAGCAAGACCAAGGGTCAGTGTTCCAGCGCCGCCAGTCCAGACCAGCAAAGCAGCCCTATCAGTAACCCCGGCAGATCGGTCAGTAGAAAACGTAGTGACCGCCGAGGCTTGATTTAGGGTCGTGCCTGAAGCCATCAGACCATAACCGGCCAGCGTAGCCGCGTCAGCATTGGAAGTGCCTACCCCGAAGGAAATGATCCCCCAAGTGCCTTCCTCGTCCGGATTGTCCGTGATGTAGATGTATTTCGCTTCACCAGCGGCTACCGAGATGATCGTATTCGCCCCGGCATAATCCTTCACCACGAAGGTATTGGAGCCAACGTTCCGGATCAGGGCATCATTACCCACCGAAGTCTGGTTCGCCGGGGGCATATACAGGTTCAGACTTCCAGAGGAAGCCGTGACCTCCATGATCCTAGCGGCGTAGTCGTTCGTTGCGTTCCCGTTGATCGGCCACTCCAGTTGAGTGTTGGCCGAGATCGTGAAGGCCCGATAGGAAACGTCAGTCGGCTGGACTACGTTCCCGGTGAATGGAGAGTTGTAGCTCATGTTCAGGTATCCAGAGCGTTAGCTTGTCGGTCGGCAATCCTCTGGATGTCCTCGGACTTCAGAGAATTGATCACTTGCGTGTATTGCGCTTGCCACATCGGGATTCGCTCGTCGTTCTTCAGGAACGGCATCGCCTGCAGCAAAGACCCATACAGCAAGGCCTGCGGGGCGTAGACGGTGAACCAGTTGGTCTGATTCGACGAGTCCAGAGGCTGAACCCGCTCGTAGTAGACCACCTCGAAGGCGTAGTCATCAGCCGGAGTCGGGGCTACCAACCAGTGGGTGTAGTCGTAATCTGCGTAATATTCCGGTCGGCCTTCCGCGGTCGGATCAGGCGCGTATTCCCGCAGATACTCGTATTTCCTGAGCAGGACAGGGTATCGCTGGCCATCGACCGTGACGTTCATCGAGACAGTCTTGCGCCACCTTGCCGGCTTATCAATGACCGGCTGGCTCTGCGTCATGTTGCTTTGCTGGACGGTCAGGTTGCCCAGAAACTTGATATCGGAGGCAAGAACCTGCTCCGCCAGCATGATGAAGGTCGGAATCTTGTCGATGGTCGCGGTATCCGTCCGCTCCAGATAAGACTGGATGTCGGCCACCAGAGAGTCATACGTCATTACCGCGGCTACGGTCATTTTCTACCCCTATACGAACGGTCTGGTGCCTTGCTTGTCGATGATCAGTTTAGACCCTCTCGGCTTGGATTCAGGCGTATTTGGCACCGAAATATGCGTCCATGAGTCAAATTCTAGGATAATCTGGTCGAATGGGATAGCGGCCTTGATGCAGGCTTCCACCACCTCCCGAGGCCTCATCCCCGGCACCCGGATGTCCGCAGCGCAGCCCAGACGGTGCTGGCTGGTGTCCTTCGATCCTACCGAGTCGTTGACCTGCTTCGACCGGAAGCCCGAGTTGATCATCACCGGCTTCCCCCCGACCGCAGACTTGACCTGCTGGAGCAGCGCAGCCAGCCGCTTCAGGTTCTCAATCTCCTGCTCGTTGGGGGTGTTGTCCCAGCCGTTGCGGTCAGCCGCCTCGGAGCGGGTCAGCTCGGCAAGGGAGAAGTTAGCGGTCAGTTGAGTCATTCTTTTGCCTTCTTCATGCCGATGATCTTCTCAAGGGTGCGGCCACCGAAGTAGAACGACATGATCAACATCCCCCACTGCCCGAGAAGCTCGACGTAGTTGTTGTTCACCTCGATGTCCCACGCCGACATCAGCCCGAAGACCGTGTAGGTGACAAGGATAAATACAAGGGTCATTGGTCGGATGTTCTTCGACAGCCAGCTATCGCTGCCCATATCTGCCTTGAGGCGCTCGGTAAGCTCATGCTGCTCCGTTACGTCAGCGTTAAGTTGAGCAAGATCACCGTTCTGCTGCATCTCCAGCAGCTTCAGCTTGGCAGCTTCCGCAGCCTGCGCGTCCGGGAAGAACTTGTCTATCAGCTTGGAGCCGATGGTCAGTAGGGCAGGGATCGGGATCATTCGCCTTCCTTCTTCATGGTTACGGTGTCATGGCCCTTGGCAACGGTCACCTTCTCGCCGTCCACCTGAACCTGCATCGGGGGTTCTTTCTGGTCGAGGCGCTGGATCAGGTCGGCAATCACCTTGAACTCAGGCTTCTCTTCCTTTTCCTTCGTGCCTGCCACGCCGTTCATCATGGAGATCAAGGCAGTCAGGGAAGCGCCAAGCAGCCCCATCACCGCAGCCATCTTGGTCTCTTCCAGCACGATAGAGGCCAGCACCCCAACGCATACAATCAGCGTGATGTAGGCCAGCCCCTGACGGCCAATCGCCTTACCTGCAACTTCCTTTGCAGTGTCTTCAGCGCTCATTTGCCACCAACCTTCGCAACGATGCCAGCCCAGATCGCAGCGCCAATCGCCACGAAAACAGCGGCAATCAAGGCCATTGTCCCGTAGTCGGAATACTTCCGGAGTCGCTTGCCGAATCGAAGATCCTCGCGGAATTCCTCAACCTGCTGCGGATCGTCAATGTCTACCCCTAGAATCGCAAACACCTTCTTCACTGACTTGTCTGCAATCTCTTGGCACTGAGGATTACTCGGGCATTCCATCCTTTTTCTCCTCGACGATAGATTTTTCTGCCTCCTTTTGGATTGCAAGGATCAAGTTTGCAACCTCAACATAAGGACGATTACCGAGATACTGAAGAACAGCATTCACGGTTTCTGTAGAAAGATGAATGGTTTTCATGTTATTGAAAGAGAGAGAAAAAGTTGCCAGTTGCGCCAGCAGATGGTGTGTAGGTGATAATGATGACGCCCTGCCCGCCAGCAAGACCCGCCGAAAGAGTCCCGGTAGTTAATACAGCACCACCCATCCCACCGCCACCGTATAAACCGGGAAATGATAGGTTAGTGCCGCCATCACCACCGGCACCGCCACCGCTGCCATTTCCAAATATTTCAATACCGTAGCCAGCATAATCATTGCCCGTGAAAGATCCTACCTGCCCCCCACAACCGCCACCAGAATCACCGCTGTTATTGCTTGTACCACCGCCAAATCCGGAAGAATTATTACCACCAGTGCCACCTGTTGCTGATGAAGCATTGCCGCCAGCAGTGCCGCCACCATTACCACCGCCACCGCCACCAGCAACATTATTCTGAGTAGTGGAGCCAAACCCATTGCCACCGTTACCACCTGCTCCGTTAGGGCCACCAGCACCGCCACCGCCACCACCGCCATTACCAGTAGATGCCGCAGTAGAAGTAGAACCGGCGCCGCCAGAACCGCCGTTATAAGTCGTTCCAGTTCCAGCAGTCCCGCCTGTAGATGTTGGAGTAGTCGTTGCCTGACCACCACCGCCACCACCAGCGGTTGATGCGCCAGAGTTCCAAGAAGTAGTGCCACCAGCGCCACCGTTTACGCTTGCAGTGCCAGCGGTGCCAGCAGAACCAGCTTGGTAAGTGATGCTCCCACCAATGGTAAGCGTTTGATTGGTTAGTTTTGTATAACCACCGCCACCACCACCGCCGCCAGCAGCACGATTATTACCAGAGGCATAACCACCAGCACCGCCACCTCCACCGCCTATCAAATGGATATTGTTTGAGGAATTGTTCCAATCAGAAGGAACAGTCCATGTGGTAGATGATGTGGAATTTAGAATAACAACAGCATTTGTTGCCCGTTGCGTAGTAAATATACCTCTAGAAAGGTTTGGGCCTGATGCAGTAATTACAGAATTTGCACCAACATACCAAGTATCTGATATGGGAGAACCAACCATATCTCTTACAGATAAATAATCAATGCCGGTTAAAAAACCACCACCAGCTTTTGTTAGAGTCCTTGAGGCTCCACCGGAGACGCCGCTATTTATCGTAACTACATTGCCAGCAGTGCCAGTAATAGACCAAGTTGTTACTGTAATGCCGCCGCTAAATGTAACGGTATGGGCAACCGTTTTAGTTGATGCTAATTCGTTAAAAGTTCCAGAACTTATAGTGGTAGTTGAAATTCCTGTAGCGCCACCAATCGTTAATTTATTGTATGTTTTGTTGCTAGCAGTAAAAGTTCTAGACGTAGTGGATGTGTCAGACAGCAATATGTTTGCAGTATCTTTATTTAATGTTGCTGCAGTAGCATTACTTCCTGCCCCCAAAGTCCAAACGGTTCCAGTTCCGGTCAGCGTCCATAAACCAGAACCCATTGTGATTGTTCTTGTGTTTACGCTGTTTGAAGAAAATGCTGCGGCAGTAAAGTTGTAGTTATTGGCGTTAAACGTGCCTTGCGTCAGCGTTACGGTGCCGGATGAAACAAAAGAGTCGCCAAGCGTTACTGTCGGGTTTGTAACCGAACTGCCGATTGTTACTGCACTGAAAGTTTTTCCTGCGCTAGTAATAGTTCCTGTTGCGTTTATCGTCAAGGTTCCAGTATAGGTATAGGTCATCCCCGCAACGAGCGTGACACTACCAGAAACAGTAATTGCCGCAGTGCCAGTAAGCGTTCCTGTAAAGTTACCAGCTCCGCTAGTACAGCTAATGCTTTTTGCGCCGGTATTGCCCGTCGCTATGGTGACGGTATTTGCACCAGAATTGGCATCAAAGTAAACGTCATCCGCGCTGGTAGGGATAGCCTGACCACCAGCACCGCCAGACGTAAGCGCCCACTTGGTTCCAGCAGTGCCGTCCCAAGAAGCGGTGCCACCAACCCAATAACGATCTGCCATGCGTTACTCCTGAACCTGTTCTTCAATGATTTCTTCTTCAGGAATCGGATTCGGGTTGGGAGGAGGATTCTCGATAAAGTTGATCCAAGCATCCCGCCGAGCGATCTTCATCGACTCAATATCGGCATCACTAGGCACGTTGCCATCATGGAAAACAAGGGCATCCTTGAATACGCCGTGTTGAGTATCGAACTCAAAGTCAATCTTGACCACAGTTACACCTCCTGAGATAGAGCAACAATCTCCCATCTGCTGCTGGCCGTATTGTAAATGCAGCCGAAGTAAGTGGTCTTGGAGGCAGTCAGGGTGTAAGTGAAGTCACTACCACTGGTCGTGAGCGTAACGCCAACCGGCTTGAATGCCTTGGAAGCGCCGCCAGTAAAGGTCACAACCCTCGGGGTAGCATCGCTGGTGATCCTGAAGATGATCTTCCGGCCATTGGTAGGAGTTCCTGAATCCGCATTGATCGTGAAGTTTCCAGCCTGAGCAGTAGCCGCATACAGGTCGTAGTCATCACTGGTAAATGCCAGTGGAGAAGTAATGCTGGTGGTCGAGCTTACCCTTGCGGTAATCGTCTTGTTGGTAAGGGTTGCGGTGCCGTCAGTAGTGGTAAAGCCACTGGTCGCGTTCGCATTATTGGCAAGTGCAGTAGCGACGCCTGTCCCAAGTCCACTGATACCGGTAGAGACTGGCAAGCCGGTGCAGCTCGTCAGGGTTCCAGAAGAAGGGGTGCCTAGAGCGCCACCATTAACGACAAATGCGCCAGCGGTTCCAGTATTGACGGCAAGAGCAGTAGCTACGCCAGTGCCAAAGCCAGAGATGCCGGTTGACACAGGAAGGTCAGTGCAGCTTGTCAGAGTGCCGGAAGCCGGCGTTCCCAATGCACCGCCATTCACTACGAAAGCGCCAGCAGTCCCGGTATTGACTGCAAGCGCCGTAGCAACCCCGGTTCCAAAGCCAGAGATGCCGGTCGATACCGGAAGACCGGTACAGCTTGTCAGCGTGCCAGAAGAGGGGGTGCCTAACGCTCCACCGTTGACTACGAAAGCGCCAGCAGAACCTGTATTCACGCCGAGGGCAGTAACCACCCCATTCCCGGTCGTAATCGTCGAGGGCGCTACACCAGCGCCACCACCGACAACAATCGCATTAGACGCAAGGGCCGCTGAAGTCGCCCAAGTCGAGGAGCTGGAGAAGTAAGGAATACCGCCTGAAGTTCCGGCTACGGTCAGAGCAAGCGTGCCACTGGTCGTTACCGGAGATCCGCTGACCGAGATCAGGCCGCCAGTAAAGGTCTGCGAAACAGAAGAGACAGTCCCTGTTGCCGCAGCCTTTGCCGCCAAAAGCTGCACGTTACCAGCGCTGTCCTTGTAGTAGAGCTTCCCGTCAGCCGTATTGATGTTGAGGGCCAGTTCGCCATTGGCCAGATCAATCGCAGCAGGAACCGCTGATGCGGTCGTGCTGTGGTAAGTGATGATTGGAGTGTAGCCGGATTGAGCCATGATATTTCCTCAGAAAGTCCCTCCGGAGATACCGCCTGTGGAAGTCAGCGCTCCAGTCGATGGATTAAAAAACAGCTTGGTCGATGTTACCTTTTGCGGAAGATTTCCGGTATTTGCGGTGACCCAAGTCGGATAAACAGTCGCGTTCGTGCTGGTATCGTCAGTGATCGCCGTGTTGGTGGCATCCGTAGCAGAGCCTACGGAAACGCTGGAAGAAGCAGTCCACTGCGGTGCAGTTCCGGACGAAGTCAGAATATTGGTGGAAGTACCGATTGCCAGCTTGGAAATCGTTGTTGATGCAGACGCATACAGCAGGTCACCGGTAGCGTATGAAGTGATGCCGGTTCCACCAAGCGCTGCCGTTACCGGGACAGTCAAAGAGAACTGCGATCCAGTCAGCGTCAGGCCGGTTCCGGCGGTATAGGTGCCTGCGCCAGAAAACTGCGACCATACGACCGGATCAGTTCCAACGATCAGAACGTCATTGGTCTGAACCCAACCCGTATCTCCGTAAAGCGTGCCGTTCGATATGAACGTGAAATCGCCTGAAGCAATCTCTGCGGGGGTGTCAAAGTCCGTTGCTCTGGTCAGGACAGTGCCGCCTGTCGCCCAAGTGTAGATGCCGTTGTTTGCTTGGGTCGCCTCGTCCTTGACGAGAATCCGGTTACCGTTCTGAAGGGTATAGCCGTCAAGAGTAGTCAGAGCAACGCCAAGCGTCAGGGTAGCCCCTACGCCAGCGGTTCCGTTGTTGTAGGTGACAGACCCACCAGTGATCGAGGCAAGAGTGCCGGTCGTTGCCGCAGCGCAGGATGCGTGAACGTGCAGTCCTTCAGCCACCGCATCAACGTATTGCTTCGTGGCAAGCTGTAGAGCAGAGGCCGGATCTTGCGTGACCGCAACGGAAGTCAGCCCGCCGAGAGTCGTTGCCGTCCCGCCAAGCGAGAGGCTGGTCGTGCCAATCGTTACCGATGAATTGGCAAGGTATCCATTATCAATCGGGGTGGCATTCCACGTTCCACTGGTAACAGTGCCAACAGTAGTAATGCTGGAAGAACCAGCAACAGGAGACGCGCCAATCGTGTTGTAGCTGACAGTAACGGTCGCAGAACCGTCAAATGTTGCGCCAGACGCATCACCTATCCCACCGTTATTGAAAACGACAGGATCGCTCGTAATGATCGGAATTGTGCCGGAGTTGCCGAGACTAACTGTTACGCCGTTGAACGTGACCGATGAGTTGGTCAGGGAAGAATTATCGATGTTGCTTAAAGTATTGTTTATCCCCGAGATCGTTTTGTCCGTCAGGGTCTGAACGGCGTTCAATCTGACTACGGTCGAATCAACGCTGATCGTGCCGGTAACGGTGATCGGGCCGCCAGTCAATCCGGTTCCGGTATTGATTAGAGTAATACCGCCCGTCGCAATATTTACCCAAGATCCTAATGTATATAGCTCAAAGACCTGATCATCGCTGTTGTAACGGATCATCCCGTTAACACCAACTGGCCTTTGTGCGGTCGTTCCTTTCGGAACCGTAAAGGAGCCGGTTCCGGGCAGGATTGGATTGCTCGAGATCGAAATAATCGGGCCGCCAAGCACCCCGCTGCTGTCCGCAACGTCAATTTGGTTCGCAGTGCCGCTGACAATTGCCCCGCCAACGTTCCCACCGCCCTGCGCGACCAAAAATCCAGTCCCGCTGTAGTTGGCAAGGGATTGCGCCAGTCCAGATAGCGAAACTGTAGGATTTCCTGACACTCCATCGCCATTGGTGACGGAAATACCTGCCCCAGAGGACTGAATAGAACGCGCTGTAACGGTTCCGAGCGACGTTTTGGCTACCAGACCATTGCCAGCCACCTCCAAAGAGCCAGAAGCGCCGTTTAACGTGATCTGGAGGGTGCTGAGAGCGCCCGCATCGGTCAATCCGAGTCCAGAACCTACCGTCAAAGCCCTCGAATTGGGCAGGGTAGGCTCCTGATTGAGCGTCAGGAAGGTCTGGGTCAGCGACGGAGAGGCCGCAATCGCTGCGGTGGTCGCCCGGACGGTGATACCG
>Ga0181352_1001240_pt1 | contig 10059 bp, 10 predicted proteins | sample Fa13VDMLBSN_FD_130103 | JGI IMG/M metagenome (GOLD analysis project Ga0181352, IMG submission 130103) | Freshwater viral communities from Lake Michigan, USA - Fa13.VD.MLB.S.N | ecosystem: Environmental > Aquatic > Freshwater > Lake | place: USA: Michigan | collected 2013-09-23 | reverse complement strand
AGTTTAGAACATTAAGTATACCCAGGTAGTTACACTATCTGGGTTTTTTGTTTTAAATGTGTAAGGTTTAAACTTTTGTTCTATATTTGTGTAAACTTAAAATATAGAAGTTATGGAAGAACAAGTAAAAGAGATGGAGTTAACTCCAGAAGAATTGCAGGAAAAAAGAGATCAGATGTTGCAATTTTACACAGAGTCAATGCCTTATCTTAAGGCTCAAGCTGAGTATGAAAAAACATTGCTAGAGATTGATGAAGCACGTTGGAAAAGAACCAATATTCAAATGCAGTATGCTATGATGGCTGCTCAACAAGAAGAGGCACAGGCAGAATCTCCAGAAACACTGAGAGAAGAAATCAAAGAAGAAGGTAGAAGACTTAAGAAGAATTAATCATGGCTTTAGTAAATCAAGTACAGAAGCGTGTAAGAATGGCCAAATGGGACGTTGTTAAGTTTCAGATCTTGACTCACTGTTATATTAACCGTATAACAGTGAGCGAGTCTGATCTTAATTGTTTGACCCTGTTGAGTTTTAATCAACCCATAGAACTTACACATTTTTGTTATGATGCATCTACTGAAGAAGATTGGATATTCAAGACACCACAGACTGTAAGAAACTGTATCAATAAGGCTGAGAAAAATAACTTAGTTGTTAAAGATCCAAATAACAAGAAGGTCATAATGTTAAATCCCTCACTACAGATACAGACATCCGGTACCGTATTACTTGACTATAAATTTTTAGGAAATGATACCAAAGAAACCGGAAGTAGTAATTAAAGTAGTAGCCGAGGAGTATGATCTTCCAGTGTCAACAGTAGATGATATTGTTACTTTCTATTACAAAGAAGTCAGAAAGAACCTCTCAAGTTTAGAACATATCAAAGTAAACTTACCAGGTTTAGGTGATTTTGTAATGAGGAAAAGAAGTGTAGAATCTTTGATTAAGAAGTACAAGAACCTTAATAACAAGTATGACACTCAGACATTCATCAATTATCATAACAAAAAAAACGCTGAACAAAAGCTTTTGAAGCTGAGTGCAGCAATCATAAAGATCAATGAATTCCTAGAAACCAAAAAAAAGTTTAGAGATGGCAAACAGAATAACAACAATTTGGAAGAATAGAAAAGAGATCATGGAGGGTGTTAAGAACTCAATGATCCGTGATGAGTTTGTTGAATCCATTGCAGAACACAGAAATGAGATTTGCACTTCTTGTGAACATATTGATCTTAAAGGAAAAGAATGTGCAGTACCGGGGACACAACCATGTTGTTCCCCGTGTGGCTGTTCTTTGAAGTTTAAAACAAGAGCCTTATCAACTGAGTGCCCAGATGGCAGATGGTTCTCCCTGATATCAGAAGAAGATGAGGATAAACTAGACGCACTATGAGTATAGTATTTAATGCTGCTGATCATAGCTACAAAAGCATTGATGCAGAAGGTATAGACTGGGTAAGTGTTACATCCCTGCTATCTAACTTTAAGAAGCCGTTTGATGCTGAGAAGGTAGCAGCTAGTGTAACCAAGAAAAGTAGATCTAAATGGTTTGGTATTCCACCGGAAAAGATTCTAGAGCTATGGAAGGCGGAAGCGGATCGGGCTACTACACTAGGAACATTCTACCATAACCAAAGAGAAGCAGATCTATGCTCTCTATCTTCTATAGAATTAGAAGGTATTCCAATCCCAATCTACAAACCAATTGAAGAAGGAGCTCTTAAAAAGGCACCTGAACAAAAACTTACAGACGGGATTTACCCTGAGCATATGGTCTATCTTAAGTCCGCGGGTATATGTGGGCAGTCTGACTTAGTAGAGGTAGTCAATAGTAAAGTAAACATTATTGACTACAAGACTAATAAAGAGATTAAGACAGAATCATTCAAGAACTGGGAAGGAATATCTGATAAGATGCAGCACCCGGTAAGTCATTTGGATGACTGTAACTTCAACCACTATGCACTACAGCTTAGTATTTATATGTATATTATACTAAAGCATAACCGTAAGCTTAGACCAGGTAAGATATACATCCATCACGTTATCTTTGAAGTAGAGGGAACAGATGAGTATGGATATCCTATTACTAGGTATTCATCAAATGGAGATCCCGTAGTCAAAGAAGTTATACAAATGGAAGTACCATATCTTGCAGATGAAGTTATCTCAATCATCAACTGGCTATATGATAACAGAGACCAAATTAAAAAGAAATAACTATGAGATTTTATAAGATTGAAACCAATTACTTAGGTAACCCTGCTTGGTTTAACTATGAAGAAATTAAAGCTGTTAAGATATTCAAATACAAGGGTAACGTATTTTGTTATTTTAAAAAGAACAGTACTCAGTATAATGGATATATAGTGTGTAAAGACTCCCATATAATTCGCAGTGCATATTTTGCATCTGGCTTTTGGGACGGTCTAAGAAACTTATTAGGCCTACCAAAAAAAATACAAAAAGGGGACTTACCTTTTTAAATTAAAAAGAAATGATAGTAAGATTATTTGACGTGCAGAACGGGGTAGTGGTACCTACTGAGCATTGTTTTACAATGAAAGCGCTTAAAGATATCATGGATAACTATCCAGAGGATTATCTTAAGATCTACCAGTACTTGTTCTACATGACATGTCCTAATCCTGATTTGAACATATTCTTTCATACTCCAGCAATGGATAAGGAGGATCTAATCTTAGATCAGATAGAGGCAGAGTTTTCCCCAGAAGACAAAGATATCTATACTGCGCTGCAATTCTGCTCTAGATTATATGAGACACCAACATCCCGCGCGTATGATGGTATGCAGAAAGCACTAGATAGAATAGCAAGATACTTAGCTACTACTCAGATTACTGATGGTAAGGATGGTAACATAGGTCAAATCAGAGCTATGGCAAAAGACTTTGACTCAATCAGACAATCATTTAAGGGTGCCTACAAGGACCTACAGGATGAGCAGCAAAGCAAAGTAAGAGGGGGACAAGGACTAGCATATGACTCATAATGGATTTTTGGAACGACATACCTACCTGGGATAATGGTACCTGGACTACTACTGACTTTGCTTCAAGAGATGACTTCAAGCTTTTTATAGTTAGTATATTCAAAGAACCTGGTCAGTACAACTTTAATGAAGATAGCTCATTGATATTTAATGAGCAGTCTAGATTATTCAATCAAAACAAAGTATACTGTACAGCCCCTTATAAATCCAAAGACTTTATTAAGTACTGGGATGATCAAAAGGAAAGATGTAGAAAAGGTGTTATTGTAAAGTCCGGTAAAGAGATCTGGTTCCTAGCTAGAGAGTATTACATGTGGCTTAACTTCCTGCCTATCTTTAACAAAGAGATTCAAGCATTTGGATTTGCAGATATACGGGATGCTCAGTATCACATGGCTCTTTATGAGCTATTAGCTGAGTTACACTACAAGCATTCAGCTATCCTTAAGAAACGTCAGATAGCCTCTTCATATTATCATGCCGGTAAACTGATAAATCAGCAGTGGTTTGAGGCAGGGGTTACACTTAAGATGGGTGCATCACTTAAAGATTACATCAATGAGAAAGGTACATGGAAGTTCTTATCTGAATATGCAGCCTTCTTAAATGAACATACCGCATGGTATAGACCTATGTCACCAGACAAGGTCATGATGTGGCAGCAGAAGATTGAGGTAAGAAAAGGGGACCGCAAGACTGAGGTTGGTCTCAAAGGTACTATTCAAGGTATGTCATTTGAGAAAGATCCAACAAATGGTGTAGGGGGTCCGGTTAAATACTTCTTCCATGAGGAAGCGGGAATTGCACCTAAGATGGATACAACCTTTGGATATATCAAACCAGCACTTAAGTCAGGTATGATGACCACGGGTATGTTTATTGCTGCAGGATCTGTGGGAGACTTAGATCAATGTGAGCCACTGAAGGAAATGATACTTAATCCAGAAGGTCAAGATATCTATGCAGTAGATACAGATCTTATAGATAAGAAAGGTACTGTAGGTATATCAGGTTTGTTTATTCCTGAACAGTGGTCTATGCCGCCATATATAGATGCATATGGAAACTCCCTGGTAGAAGAAGCGCTTCAGGCTCTAGATGATTACTTTGAAGAGTGCAAAAAGAAAATGACTCCGGAAGCATATCAGCTTGAAGTATCACAGCATCCAAGAAACATTGAAGAAGCGTTTGCACATAGAAAGGTATCTATATTCCCGCAGCATTTAGTTGGAGCCCAGCTCAGAAGAATAGAAGACAAAGAATACTCATATGAGTTCTTAGATATCTACAGAGATGAGCAAGGTATACCAAAGGTGAGAGAAACAAATAAACTTCCTATATCTGAATTTCCTATATCTAAGAAGACAGAAGATAAAACAGGGACGCTTGTAGTATGGGAAAGGCCGGTGAAGGATCCAAGCTTTGGGATGTACTATGCCTCAATTGACCCCGTGTCTGAGGGAAAAACAACTACCTCAGATTCCTTGTGTTCTATATATGTGATGAAAGCACCAGTAGAAGTAACCAAAGTCACCGGTGTTGAGACAGAGAATTACATAGAACAAGACAAGATAGTAGCTGCATGGTGTGGTAGATTTGATGATATCAAGAAGACTCATGAGAGACTGGAGATGATCATAGAGTGGTACAACGCCTGGACGGTAATAGAGAACAACATTTCCTTGTTTATCCAGTACATGATATCAAGAAAGAAGCAAAAGTATCTAGTACCTAGAACACAGATCATGTTCCTCAAAGATCTAGGTGCTAATGCAAATGTATTTCAGGAGTATGGTTGGAAGAATACCGGGATATTATTTAAGTCTCACCTTCTAAGTTATGTCATAGAATATACTAGAGAAGAATTAGATACAGTTACTAGGGAAGATGGAACTATAGTCAAGACCACATATGGTATTGAACGTATTCCTGATCCTATGTTACTCAAAGAAATGAAAGCCTACACAGAGGGACTCAACGTGGATAGACTGGTTTCATTCTCCGCACTGGTTGCATTCATGAAAATTCAGCAATCAAATAGGGGTTACCAGAAGCGTGTAGTCATGGATGAGGCTGCCAAAAACTTGCAAAAGTCAGATAATTTGTTTAAATTACCTCATAGCCCTTTCCGGCACATGGGGAAAGGTATGCGAAGTGGGGGCCAAACAATTAAGAGATCACCATTTAAAAACTTTAAATAAAGGGTATGGAAATATATAATGCAATGCAGCTCAAGAAAGGAGCTAAAGCGCAACATAATAGAATGGGTAGTATTACCCAACCTTTACAATTTATCCCCAAGAAAGACAAAGACCAGGAGTGGGCAGCCTGGAACCTAGACTGGTTAGAATGGAACGGGTTAAAACAAATCCGTAGAAATGCCCGCAGGTTTATGAAGAACTATAAACTTGCTAAAGGTATCATAGACAAGTCAGACTACATTATTGAAGAGGACAATGAGTACAGAGATATTGTAGAAACACTTACAAAAGAAGATTACTCTGCATTAGAATTAAAGTTCTATCCAATTATTCCTAACGTTATCAATGTTCTAGTAGCTGAATTTGCTAAGAGATCAACCAAACTTACTTACCGTGCGGTAGATGAGTTCTCTTACAATGAAATGATGGAACAAAAGCGTGCAGCTGTAGAAGAGGTTCTTATGGCAGAAGCACAGATGAAGATTCAAGGTGCTTTGGTTAAACAAGGACTTGATCCAAATTCTGAAGAAGCTCAGCAGCAGTTAACACCTGAAAATATAAAGTCACTTCCTGAGATTGAGATGTTCTTTAAGAAAGACTATAGATCTTTAATAGAACAGTGGGCATCTCACCAGCATAAGGTTGACGTGGAAAGATTCCGCATGGATGAGCTTGAAGAAAGAGGATTCCGTGATAGCTTAATTACTGACCGTGAGTTCTGGCACATGCGTATGATGGAAGATGATTATGAAGTAGAGTTATGGAACCCGGTTCTTTGCTTTTACCATAAGTCACCAGATGCAAGATATATTTCTCAAGCTAACTGGGTTGGTAAGACAGATATGTTTACTGTAGCTGATGTAATTGACAAGTACGGTTACATGATGACAGAAGACCAGATGCAGGCTCTTGAAGCAATCTACCCAATTAGATCCGCAGGATACAACATTGGTGGACAGCAAAATGATGGTTCTTTCTATGATGCTACTAAGACACATGAGTGGAATACCAACATGCCGTCACTTGCATACAGACAGTATACATCAATGGTTGCTGGTAATATCACAGATGCTGGGGATGTAATCACGCAGATCCTATCTGAAGGTGAAGACTTCAATGTAGCTGGTACTGCTTATCTATTGAGAGTAACAACTGGTTATTGGAAGTCACAGCGTAGAGTAGGTCACCTTACCAAAGTAATGGATAATGGTGAAGTTATCACTGAGGTTATTACAGAAGACTACAAAGTAACAGATAACCCTATCTATGATACTAGACTCTTTAAGAACAAAACAAAAGATAATCTAGTATTTGGAGAACATATTGACTGGATCTGGATTAATGAAGTATGGGGAGGTATTAAGATTGGACCAAACATTCCTTCATTCTGGGGTATGAATAACCCGGGTGGTTTCTCATCTATTTATCTTGGTGCTGATAGAAATCATATTGGTCCAATTAAATTCCAGTTCAAAGGAGATAATTCAATCTATGGATGTAAGCTTCCTGTAGAGGGTGCTGTGTTCTCAGATAGGAATACAAAGTCTACTGCACTACTTGATTTGATGAAGCCATACCAGATTGGATATAACATTGTAAACAATCAGATAGCGGATATCTTAGTAGATGAACTAGGTACTGTAATCTTATTAGATCAGAATGCATTACCTAGACACTCAGCTGGAGAAGACTGGGGTAAGAACAATCTAGCAAAAGCATATGTAGCAATGAAGAATTTCCAGATGCTACCGCTAGATACATCTATCACAAATACAGAGAATGCACTTAACTTTCAGCATTTCCAAAAGCTAGATCTAGAGCAAACAAACAGACTAATGTCAAGGATTCAGCTTGCCAACTATTTCAAGCAGCAAGCATATGAAGTAATTGGTGTGAATCCTCAGCGTATGGGGCAACAAATTGCACAGGAAACTGCGACAGGAGTAGAGCAGGCTGTGGCTGCCTCATATGCACAGACAGAAACTTACTTCATTCAGCACTGTGATTACTTGATGCCAAGAGTACACCAAATGCGTACAGACTTAGCTCAATACTACCACTCAACAAAACCTTCTGCAAGATTGCAATACATGACTACTGCGGATGAAAGAGTAAACTTTGAGATCAATGGTACTGACTTATTGATGAGAGATCTAAACATTTTTGCTAGTACAACAGCAAATCACCGGGCTATTCTAGAACAACTTAAGTCAATGTCTCTAAACAATAATACTACAGGAGCTAGTATATATGACTTAGGTAGAGTAATTCAGTCAGACTCAATTGCTGAGCTTAACTCAGTGCTTAAAGCATCTGAAGATAAAACAAATCAGATTAAACAACAAGAGCAGCAGTCTCAACAGCAAATGCAAGAGCAACAACTTAAAGCACAGGCTGAACAAGAGAAGCTTAAACTTGATCATGAAGCAATGGAAGCTGAGAAGAATAGACAACGTGATATTCTTGTGGCTGAAATTAGAGCAGCAGGTATGGGTGCTATGACAGATGTGAACCAAAACCAAATGTCAGACTACCAGGATACAATGAAAGAGATCCGTGCTACTGAACAGTACCAGCATCAAACTTCTTTGGAAAGAGAGCGTGATACAAACAGAAACATGCTTGCTTCAGAGAAGAATCAAATAGAAAGAGAGAAACTTCAGGTACAGAGAGAGCTAGCTGACAAACAACTGCAAATTGCAAGAGAGAATAAAAATAAGTATGACAAAGGAAAATAAGATTAGTGTTTAGCTATATAATGCAAAAATTCAATTTTCCGTTTTAAATTTCATAAGTTTATTTTTACAATTTTGCTTATATTAAATTAATAACCAACAAAAACCAACAACATGTCAGAACCTAATGATGACGCACAATTACTTGACAATACATCAGTATCACAAGTAGATGTAAACATTGATGAAATCTTTGGAATGCCTGGTGCTGAAAACATCATGCTTCCTGAAGAAGAAGAAGAAAAACCCAAATCTATTTTCTCAAAGGAGAATGTAGATACAACGTTCCTTGACAACCCTACTAGTACTAAGACTACAGTAGAAGAGAAACAAGTAGTAGAAGAAACTATTGCTGAACTTGATGGACTTATTTCACAGGAAGAAGATGCCGGGAATAAAGGAAGACCAAAGATTGATAAATCAGGTCTTGCTGAACTAGCATCTAAAATGATTGAAGAAGGAACTCTTGTGCCTTTTGATGATGATAAACCGCTAGAGGATTACACAACAAAAGACTTCAGAGAACTTTTTGAAGCAAACTTCCAAGAACGTGAGAATGCTATTAGAGAAAACACTCCTAGAGAATTCTTTAATGCACTTCCAGAAGAACTTCAATATGCTGCAAAGTATGTAGCTGATGGAGGTCAAGATCTTAAAGGTCTGTTCAGAACTCTTGCTCAAGTAGAAGAGATGAGAACATTGGATCCAGCTGATGAGTATGATCAAGCAGAGATTGCACGTCAGTACTTACACGCTACACAATTTGGCTCACCTGAAGAGATTGAAGCTGAGATTGAAGAGTGGAGAGATCTTGATAGACTTGAGCAAAAAGCTAATCAGTTCAAACCAAAGTTAGATAGAATGCAAGATGAAATCATTGCAAGACAACAAGCTGAACAGGAAGCAAAGAAAGAACAACAAGAAAAAGCAGCAAGAGCTTACACAGATAATGTGTATAACACACTCTCTAGAGGTGAGATTGGTGGAGTGAAGCTTGACAAGAAATTGCAAAGCATGCTTTACTCAGGATTAGTTCAACCAAACTATCCATCAATTTCTGGTAAGCCTACTAACTTGCTTGGTCACTTACTTGAGAAGTACCAGTTTGTAGAACCTAGACATGACCTGATTGCAGAAGCACTTTGGTTACTAGCAGATCCAGGAAGCTACAAAGCTAGAATTCAAGAGCAAGGTGGTAAAGCTGCTACTGAAAAAACAGTAAGAGCACTTAAGACTGAACAACAAAGAAAGATCAGTTCTTCTGTGCAACACGAAGAAGAAGAAAGACCAAGAAGCGGTAACAAAAGTCAAAAAACAATATCAAGAAATAACAACATATTCAGACGCTTTTAACTAGTAACAATTAACAAACAAATACAAAATGGCAACTCCAGTTTTAAACAATGGTATATTCCTGCGTGATACTGCATACAATGCATCGTCCCACGTAGATTCATACCACCTTACAAACATGTTGAAAGATGCAGATCCTATGGATTTGGGTCCGGTAGACCTTTGGGCAATGGCTCAAAAAGTTGAAATGCCTCTTTATCAAATGTCTTCATTTGGAGGTAAGAATGTAATCATGGTAGACAATGCACGCGGTGAATACCGTTGGCAGACACCTGTGTCAATTGACCTACCTTATATCGTTGAAGATATTGAGCCACTCAATGACTTCAAAGGTGTAGATGGTACTACATTCAAAATTAAACTTAACAGACGTGAATTTGGACATGGTGATATCCTTACCTATGACAAGTACAACGGAGTTGAGATGTACATCACACAGGATGATATCCTTCCTATTGGAGACGGATTCATCTATACCGTACAGTTGGTAAACAATGACAACTACAAGTATCTTGACAACAAGTATCTTGCTAGTGGTACTAAGATCTTCCGTAAAGGTTCTGCAAGAGGTGAATATGGTGAAAGATTCTCTGACATCATTACTAACGCTGGGTTCCGTGAATTCTACAACTACGTAGGAGGAGCAGAAGCACACGTTCACTATTCTATCTCTAGCCGTGCTGACTTGATGATTAAAGGTGGAATGAATGCAGATGGTACAGTTCCTGTAACTGAGATCTGGAGAACATT
>Ga0181352_1001239_pt1 | contig 10061 bp, 19 predicted proteins | sample Fa13VDMLBSN_FD_130103 | JGI IMG/M metagenome (GOLD analysis project Ga0181352, IMG submission 130103) | Freshwater viral communities from Lake Michigan, USA - Fa13.VD.MLB.S.N | ecosystem: Environmental > Aquatic > Freshwater > Lake | place: USA: Michigan | collected 2013-09-23 | reverse complement strand
AGATGTGACATTGAATGACTTCCATCTATGCAGACATTTGTAATCCAAAGTTAGTGCAGACTTTAAAACCAGGTATTTTACACGTAGTATATTGATAGAGCTATGTGAGTTTAATTTAAACTACTATATATTATTTCCGCCTGATGGGCCAATGGTGTAATGTATATAAACTATCTATTCTCCTCCACAAAGATTCCACTTGGGAGAATACAGCTGACTGAAGTGGAATTCAGTGTAATTCGGGTGATGACTCAGCGGTCTAATAGCAATGTAGGATATTGTTATACACTTTGAATATTATGATACTATTTTACTAACAATCAAGTCCTGTGTACCTAGCACAGGCAAGTCCTCAACATTAAAACTTAAAGCTATGATTGCTAAACACATTATTAAACAGATTGCTGATCTCTCAGTGAGATTAACAGGAGATGACTTAACTCCACAGGAAGAACAAGTACTTCAGAATAGTTCTATTGAAGAACTACAAGCTATTAGAGAGAATCTCTTATTAGCATTACAATTCTAATACTATATACTATGTATTTACTATTAGCAAACTTGATGTTTGTTCTACAGTTACACTCGGGCGTTATTGTACCTACAGGTGATGTAGATGGCAGAGCAATATACTCAGTTCCTTCTGCGGGAATTGAGTATGCTTACAAAGCAGAGATTATCCAGTATCTTGAAACTGGTAAGTTTAAGTATAATGAAGACTTAGAAGATTGATTATGACTTTTTCTAATTTAGAATTTGAAACTGATGAGTTAGGGGAACATGCCTTTCACATCTTTGACAACCATTATGGTGTGTCAGTAGTACGTGGTCCTTATACATATGGTGGTAGAAAAGGACTATATGAGTTGGCTGTTGTATACATGGCTCCTGAAGATAAAGAATCTCAGTTAGTATATGATACTCCGATTACTAATGATGTTATGGGATATTTAACTCCTGATAATATCACAGATGTAATGGCTCAGGTAGAAGCATTACCACCAAGATAATTAAATACTCTCATCCAAGCAGGTAAATGTGGGCCATCAGAAATGATGTCTGCTTCAAATGTGTCACATACTTCAAGGATTGCAACCTTGTGAGAGTACGAAGGTAGGTATATGATATTAAACCCACTACATACAAAGTAACACTGGCTTGGTAATAGTATAGTACTCAGCTATTCTATTACTATAAGTTAAGAACTATAGGGTAATATTACTGTAGTAGAGTGACTATAAGCCTGAGAAACTTATAGAAGCTCTGCTACTTTTATTAATGCACCATAACTCACTTCCCAAGGGTGAGCAGTTGTAATAGTTTTAAACTGAGACTCTTTAAGAGGTAGTGTAAGACTGTAGACAAGCCTCTACTATGTAACTCCCAAGGAGACACTTTATACGTAGGCTATAGTAAGCTTCTTTAGTTAAACTATTACAACTGAGTGCAGAGGGGTTCTGATTGTTACACTTAAAAATTAATTAATATGACAAAAAAAACTTTAGAAAGACTTCTTAATGAAGCTTGTGAATTGCTTATCATTTTTGAAGATGGTAATGTAGCAAATGATGAAGATAAAAGCAGAATATCTGCAATCTTTAATGAAATAAAGTATTCTGATAAAATAGATTCAGAAATGCAAGCTAGAGCTGACGAAGAGGCTCAAGATTGGGATACTTTTGGACCTAAGAAGATCTAAAAGCCAACACTATTTCTGATTATTAAACTTAAAAATATACTTAAAATGAAAATTCACTTAAATTCTAGAGCAGGTCTATATGAAGTAGTAACCTATGGTAGAAACAGTATTACTTGTTCTACTAAACACAATACATTCTCTGTACCAACAGATGATTTTAAATCATTTGCTGGTGGTAATTGGAATACTTCTGTTACCAAAGATGAGATGGATTTGTTTCTATCTGTTGTTCAACCTGATAAGTACAAGTTACAGGTAAAACAAGAGAATGAAATAATCACTCTTTTAGAAAGAATTAATACTCTTGATGCACTCAAAGCAATGCTTCAATCAGAACCATCTCAACCTGAAGTGGTTTATGAAGATGTGGATCATTATGAGGATGATTATCCTTATGAAGAACCAACTGAATCTAACTATGAAGAATGGTGGAGACAAAAGTGTGATGAGTATGATGAACTTCGCAATAAAATGAGAAATACTGCTAAAGAAGTATACTCTCAAAATCTTGACTTTAGCAACTTTCAGATGCATAAAGGCATCAAGTTCATTATACAGCAAAATCATTTTGATGACTCATACAGATTCTGTTGGGATCCTTATGGATTTGTTTCCAATGGTCATAGTGATATCAGTAGCATCTACCGTGAAAATGGTTGGGGTACAATCAACGGTGGTTGGATCAAGATCATTGAAGATGATGTAATTCTATATGCTAAGTCAGGTGACTATGGTGTATATGATGATGCAATTGCTACTGAGTGTGCAAAGAAACTATTCCCTAAAAAGAAAATACATTCTTTTGCAGGAAGACAATGGGATCAAGAACTTGGTGATAAGTTCTACGAACTCCCATTCTGATGATATGTCCTGAGCATGACAATAAACTGCTCATTTAACTTATTTATTTATTCAAACACTTCTAAAACCAGTCAGATGAAAAATCTATCTACAAAAGGACTTTCTATGTCCCAAGCACAGTCTATTTCTAATCTGTGCAACCAACGTGCACAGGAAATTACACGTGAATTAGATTCTTACAATGTCTCTAGTAAATCAATTAAGATTGCTGGTGAGACATTTGATCTAGAAACTGCATATCCTATGCCAATAACAGTCCTTGAATTACTCAAGGAAAAAAGTAAATTGCATGCTACTCAAGCATTCTTAATGGAAGCTATCAAAGAGAAGAATGGTCATATTCATTCTTTGCAAAATGCAAGATTTGATGACTCTCATCTTAAGGAGCCTGTGCGTCCAAAGTCTACTGAACTTGACATCAATTATGGTGTTGATGAAGATTGGGGTTGGGCACAACTTACAGCAAATGAGCATAATGAATACTTAATGGCTGAAGCATATGCTTCTCATCTTGGTCAGTTTATCCACAAGAGTGGTAAATTAACTAAGATGCGTAAAGAGTTGGCTGATCTTCCTGCTATTGAGTGGATGAATGTTAAAGATGGTGAGAAAACACCAGTTAAGATTCAGAAGCATCATAGCCCTTCACAATTACTTACTATTCATGAGCAGATTGCTAATGAGCATAGAGTATATGAGCAACGTGTAAACTATTACAAAGCCAAAGTTAGAAACTTGGTAAGTGATGAGAATGCACGTATCCAGAAGGAGAATTCTGATAAAGCAGAAGCACATAGACAATATGAGCAGAAAGTTACTGAAGAGTACTTTGCTGCAATGGACTCATACAGATCTCAGTTAACAGCTGAGATGTCATCTTTTAATGCCAACCGTGAGAAGGCAATTAAAGATGCTGCTGCACTAAGGATTAGTGTTGATCCTAGATTTCAAGATGTAATTGATATGTTCATTACTCCGGAAAACTAAGAGCTTATAGGTGAGCAAGAGATAAGTACAAACTGATTCTCTTGCTCTTTACACCTAGTGATAAAGACTTTGACATATAGCAACTTCGGGTATGTTAACCCTTACATTAAAGATTCGCTAATTATCTTAATCTTACCGCTTCTCTTCAAACTTTACTGAGATAGAACTCTCCGTCAGACAGGTTATTGCATATAGAACTGCAAATTGGCTGACACACTCTAGACTTAGTTTTTGTTTTTGCCTTTGAAGAAGAGAAGGTCTTTGACTTAGATTTTGAATTTGTCTTTGGCTATATATCTTTATCACTAGGAGACTATTTATTTACTTATAAAACCTACACTATGCGTAGAAAAGAATTAAAACAAAAAATTGCTCAGCTTAAAACAGAAAGAGCTGAAATCTTATATGCTAAATATGATGGCATAAATGCTGACTTAGCAGCAATTGCTATTTCAGATATTGACTGCAAAATAGTTGCATTAGAAGATTTACTTGATTTTGAAAGAAGAATGCTGCCTTTCAGAATTACTCTTTATGCATTTACAGCAGCATGTATAGGCTTAGCGGCTTTTCTTATTTATTCAGTAACATTTAAAAATTAATATAATGTCAAAACCAGAAAACAACAACAGAAAAACAAAAAAAAGTAACCAGGGTTTAACTTTCTTAATCATTGAAACTCAAAAACCAAGATATAGAAAATATAACTGGAGAAAACATGTTAAACCAAAGACTGCACCTCAAAACATTCTGCATGCAGATGCTATTGAAGCAGAAATCAATATAGTAAGACATGCTCTTACTGATCTTGAGCACGGTGGTTTAGGTATCACTTCAAATGATGTTAACTATCATTTAAATATACTTAGTAAGAAATTACAAAACTATTTAAAGTAAATTTCTTCTAAATTTGCGTGCACCCTTTGACCGCATATTACTAACAGATAAAGGTGTAATAATCTGTTAATTTGGTTCCATAGCTCAATTGGATAGAGCAACACACTTCTAATGTGTAGGTTACAGGTTCGACTCCTGTTGGAATCACTAAAGTCTCTAAGTAATTAGGGGCTTTTTTATGTCTTATTTATATATTTAATAATCTGATTATGAACTTATTAGGAAAATTATTCAACAGAAAAAAGAAATTAGTTAACTCTTCGGAGTTAAAAGTGCTTATCATTGATGAAAGCACAACAGATTTGTGGACCACATTTGGTATCACAGAAGAAAGACGTGATGAACTTGTACTTATGTGTAGAAAAGCATTTGAGTTACATAGTAATAAAGCAAATTGTTATGTATATATTGTAGATAACTGTAAACATGTCAATGAAGTTGTTACAACTACAATAGTATTTGAAAGAATGTGTGAAGTTGCAAATGAAAATCCATTTGCTGGTTTAATGAAACTTTTTCAATCATGAATATAATTACATCAGTTATTGGTTTTGATTTCAAGTCAAATCTAGTAGACAATGATGGTCAACCTATTAGAACAGGAGCAAGGAGGATAGATTACTTATCCTCTGAGACTCCTGAGGTAGGTACCAAAATTGGCGGGGAAATGTGGTTCACTAACTTTAATGAACCTTTGTTAAATAAAATTAGAGATTACAGAAGAAGAAATGACTAAAATTAAAGTAGAACTAGAAGAAACAGATATATTTAATGCTATTAAGAAGATCATTGATCATCCTAATAGAGTAGAAATAGCAAAAGCATTAACAAGTATTATTGCACCCAATGAAAGGCTATCATCTATATTCTTTAAAACATATTTTATGGGTAATGCACCAGAAGTGCTACTTAATGGTACTATGATTACAGTAAATCCACGTGATTTGAGTTATAAAGCCAATGTAGAGGGTATGAAAAAACTTGGTCTGCTTAATATTAGTGGACATGCTACTGCTCTAATTAAGGAGTTTAAGGGTTTTGGTGATTACACTACATATCTTGTAAACTTTATGAATGTAGATGATAATGATGAAACATTTGAAGATACAGGGTTTGTAGCTTACAATCAAATACTAAGCGTTGTAGAAGAGCTTTAAAGATAGTATATCTGTTGGTATGCTTTTCCTAACAAAGGAGTACAGAGAGGGACTAATTATCCCTCTCTTTATCCTTGTTTAGCTATATACTGCAAAATATTATTTTAGAAAGAATTAATCTTAATAAATATACTGTACATTTATCTGCATATTATATGCCTAAATGTTGTATCAACTCCCAAACGGGAAAGTAATTAACCTCTCAATAGAAGAGTACTTAGATCTTACTAATGAAGATATACAGTATCTCATATCTATTGATTTTGGTGAACACATAAGAGATCCTTTCAAAGGTTCTGCAGTTGAAAAGAATACCAAAGAAACTATTTACGACTTTGAATTTCTGTCTTCAGATGATGAAGACATAAACAATATTACATCAGATGAAGATCCATTTGATGATATTGTTGATTTATCAGACAACTTGGATATGTAATCTTTACAGATTACTTTACTTACTGCTGGCTTGAGTGACCAGCTTTATAGTATTTCTACTCACAATTATCTATTTATTTATTTATTTATTTTAAAACTTGAAATTATGAATTCAAAAGTTTTTGTACAAGCAGATGAAACAGGTGCAGTTATTAACGTATCAGAAAACAATCCAGAGTTTGGATATGTACGTGTTCAACAAACCAGAACAATGATTGATGACAACGGATTTGTCCGTAGAAGAGAAATCAGTGCTCTAATGCCAGGTTCAGTTGAAGATTTGAAAGCATTAAATCTTTATGGTGGACAAGCACTTGATGGCAAAATTGTAATTGAAGAGTCTCTCAATCCTTTTAACAAAAAGAATCCTGAGCGTGACTTGAAAGTTGCAGGTGAAACAGGTATTGTATGTACATTAGGTGGATTACCAATTTACCGCAGAACAAAGTTCAGCTTTAATGAATCTACTCCAGATACAACAGTAGATCATGATAATGTTGACCAATTGCGTGCTGCATATGCTGCACAACAATCTAATGCTGCTCTTCAACCAGCAGAAGAAGATTTTACAATTGAGCAATAAGCTATAAAAGTTGTTGATTGATGACTAGGGGGTAGAGATACCCCCTTTTCTATTTTATGATTAAACCAATGTATATTATGGAAAAGTTTAAAAAACAGGTAAGAAATTACCAACTGTATGCGGATAAAACTTACATACAGTATGAACAAGATGGGTTTACAGCCTATCAGAATTATCTCTACAAGAGAGCACTTTATGGTTTAGATGCTCTCACAGAGAAAGAACTTGCTACTATGTGTAGTAAGAAAAAGCAACGGATTATTAATGTTTACAAGCGTGCTCAAGTTACACTTAATAAGTTTAAGCAGCAGGTAACCATTCAATATTCCAATGCAATTTTTAACACTTTTTTCCCAAATAGTCCCATTACTCAGTTTTTATTAGCTGATACTGAGACAGATGAGAAGTTTAAAAACACTTTAACTTTTAAAGATTTAGGTATTGAAAAGCAAGATATTATTGCTATCTTTATTGCTGAAGGCATCTTACCCAAAAACTTTTTGGATTTAAAAGATGCTCCATTAGCATTACCTAGATTAAAATATGAAGTCAAAGCTTAAAGAATGTGACGGCTGTGGTAAACAGACAGTCATATGGAAGAACCATGAGGGATTTAAATACTGTAAATATTGCTGGAGTTGCCAAAAAGCCATTAATAGTGACAGTACACAGAAACCAAACGACTACAAAGTCCCTCAGGTTTCTTCTAAAAAGAAAAAGAAAGATCTTGAGTATCTCAAACTGAGAGAAAGATTTCTTACTGAAAATCCAATATGTCAGGTCTCTGTAGCCGGTTGTATGAATGGTAGTACTGATGTGCATCATACATATGCCGGCTCCAACAGAGATGCTTTCTATTTGGTGCAAAGTACATGGTTAGCAGTATGCAGGAACTGTCATAACCATATTCACAATAACCCTGCAGAAGCCAGAGTATTGGGCTGGTTAAAATGATTTATTTACTGATTTAAAATTATGATTATGAAAAATGAATTAAAAGATGCATTAGCATTATTGAAGAAAATTAAGTTTAGCAAAAATTACAACAGATTTCACACACTTGATGGCATTAATAGAATCCCTGATTCTAAGCATATCCAGAAAATGGTTGCTAGTATCAGAGCTATGGGTGTTATTAGACCTGTTATCTGTGTTCAAGTAAGATTTATGGACGGTACCAACAAGTTATATATTGTTGATGGTCAACACTTATTTAAAGCTTTATGTGCAGAAGGATTGGAAATTCCATATGTTATTATTGAGACCCCAAACAAAATTGATCTTGTACATAAAATGGCAATGCTTAACAATTCTTCTAAGCCTTGGACATTGTTAAACTATGTTAATGCATTTAAAATGTATATTCCAGACTATAATCAGTTGTTTGAGTTACGTGAGATGTATGACATTGAACCATTAATGTTAGCAACAATATGCACACGTGGTAATTCTTCTGTTGTTTCTGGAAGTCAATTACTAAAATCAGGTAAGTTTAAAGTTACTAATCCTGAAGCACAGGGAATGGCTAAAGCATTTAATGATTTCTTCTTAAAGATTGGTAGAGCTGACCGTTGGGTTAAGAAACAGTTTTTACAAGTATTCATACGTGCCTGGGGTACTTATGACCACAAGAAGTCATTGGCTAACCTTGATAAACATATTAAGACTATTAAAGCTATGAGTGATACTTCTTCAGCTGAAGAGTTTATTAGCGCAAACATTTTCAATTTAACTAAATAATGGAAAGACAAGAGATTCAAGAAGAAGCATTAAAAGCAACAGAAGGGAAACGGAGATGTTCCGTAGTATTAGGCACAGGGGTCGGTAAGACCCTTGTTGGCTTATTACATATTGAGAGAAATACTAATGCTATGCAAAATGTATTAGTAGTTGCTCCTAAGAAATCTATCTTTCAGTCTTGGTCTGATGATGCTGTGAAGTTTGGTAAACAAGATTTATTACAGAGAATTACTTTCTCTACATATATTGGATTACCAAAAAGAGATCCAAATGCATATGATTATGTATACTTAGATGAATGTCATTCTCTTCTTGATTCTCATAAGGTGTTCCTTGATGTGTACAAAGGTGGAATCCTAGGTTTAACCGGGACTCCACCTAAACACAGAAGTTCTGAGAAAGGTATGATGGTAGGTCAATTCTGCCCTGTTGTCTATACTTTTAAAGCAGATGATGCAATTGAGAATGGTATCATTAATGATTACCAAATCATTGTACATGAGCTTCAACTGAACAAGTGCAAGGGTTATCAAGCAGTAATGAAAAACAAGTCTTTTGTTACTTCAGAGTATGATAATTATGTTTACTGGTCTAGAAGAATTGATGTAGGTTCTGGTAATATACATATGCTCAGGGTCATGAGAATGAAAGCTCTTATGGAGTATACTACTAAAGAGAAGTATACTAAAGCACTAATGGAAAACATTCCTTCAAAGTGCATTGTTTTTGCTAATACTCAAGATCAAGCTGATAAACTATGCAGATATAGTTATCACAGTGGTAATAAGAGTTCTGAAGATAACTTATTACTATTCAAAGAAGATAAGATCAAGCAACTATCTTGTGTACTGCAGTTAAATGAGGGTATTAACATACCTGACTTAAAACAAGGTATCATTATGCATGCATATGGTAATGAGAGAAAAGCAGCACAGAGAATTGGTAGATTGCTCCGCCTTAATCCAGATGATAAAGCTATTGTACATATACTCTGTTATATGGATACTGTGGATGAGAAATGGGTTAAAGAGGCTCTTGAAGGATTTGATCAGAGTAAGATAATGTGGAGAAACTTTGATGTAAAATTATAATTATGGAACTACCAGAAGATCACAAGTTAATATTATTTAATGATGACTCACATAGCTTTAGTTATGTTATGGCATGTCTAATTAAATTTTGTGGACATGATCCACAACAAGCAGAACAATGTGCTTTAGTTGCTGACTTAGCTGGTCAGTGTACTATAAAGCATGGTTGTTGGGCACAGATATCAACTATGGCAGAATTCCTTGAAGGAGTTGGTCTAAAAGTAAAAATGGAACCGTATGAAGGTAATTTGCATTAACAGCAGTAATAAACCTGCTAAAGTTCCTATTGAACAATGGGTTAAAGAAGGAGAAACTTATACTATTATCAAGCTAGTAACAATGGGGTTGCAGGACGGTAGACATGGTGTGCTTTTAAAAGAGGTACAGATGTCTGCTGACTGTTTTCCATATGAGTACTATGATGCTGATAGATTTGTGCCATTAGACACCAGAGTTGCTAACATGGAAGAAGAAGTTGTTAAAGAAGCTGACTTAGAATTAATTTAATTATGGAAGATTACACAAAGGAGGAAGTTATAAAAGAACTTAGTTCTTTAGATCAGAAGACCCGTAAGAGAAATGTTGTTGATCAAAGAAGCTATTTAATTGGT
>Ga0181352_1001237_pt1 | contig 10081 bp, 6 predicted proteins | sample Fa13VDMLBSN_FD_130103 | JGI IMG/M metagenome (GOLD analysis project Ga0181352, IMG submission 130103) | Freshwater viral communities from Lake Michigan, USA - Fa13.VD.MLB.S.N | ecosystem: Environmental > Aquatic > Freshwater > Lake | place: USA: Michigan | collected 2013-09-23 | reverse complement strand
CTTAGATCAGTAGGTATATGCGGTCAATCAGATTTAGTAGAGGTAGTCAATGGTAAAGTAAATATCATTGACTACAAAACTAATAAAGAAATTAAGAAAGAATCTTTTGTAAATTTTGAAGGTAAGTCTGAAAAGATGAATCCTCCGGTAGATAGTTTAGATGATTGTAACTTTTATCATTATGCATTGCAGTTGAGTATTTATATGTATATTATACTAAAGCATAATCCTAAACTTAAACCAGGTAGAATATTTTTACATCATATAACATTTGAAATTGAAAATGAAGACGATTGGGGATATCCAGTAACTAAACTAGATGAAAATAAAGAACCAATTGTAAAAGAAGTCATACCAATTTCAGTACCTTACTTAGTTGATGAAGTTATAGCTATTATGCATTATCTTCATGATAACAAAGACAAAATAAAAAAGAAATGATTTTAACTAAACTATTTGATGTTCAAAATGGAGTAGTAATTCCAACAGAACATTGTTATACATTAAAGGCTCTTAAAGATGTCATGGATGAATACCCTGATGACTACCTTAAAATATACATGTATCTTTTTTATATGTGTTGTCCTAATCCCGATCTTAATCCTTTTTTCTTTACTCCGGATGTTGATAAGGAGCACATGATACTAGAACAAATTGACGGGGAATTTTCTACCGAAGATGAAACAATCTTTACAGCACTTAGGTTTTGTGAAAGGATGTATGAAACACCTACCTCTAGAGCATACAAAGGAATATCTTCTATGCTAGATAGATTAGCTAGATATATGGAAACAACAACTATAACTGCAGGTAGAGATGGAAACATTAACTCTCTTATTGCTGCTGCTAAAAATTATGAAGCAATCAGAGCATCTTTTAAAGGTGCTTATAAAGATCTTCAAGAAGAACAATCAAGTAGAGTTAGAGGTGGACAAGGATTAGCATATGATATGTAATGAGTGAAATTTATCAAGATATACCAACCTATGACAATGGAAACTGGACAACTACAAGTTTTGACTCCAGAGAAGACTTCGGTAACTTTATTAGGGAATTATTTAAAGAACCAGGTAAATACAAGTTCAATGAAACTACCAATACAGTATTTATATCTGAGTCCCTTAAATTTAAAAAAAATGGAGTATACTGTACAGCTCCCTACAAATCCAGAGACTTTATAAACTATTGGGATGACCAAAAGACAAAGTGTAGAAAAGGTATAATAGTAAAAGAAGGTGATGATACATGGTTTCTTGCAAGAGAATACTACATGTGGCTAAACTTTCTACCAATCTTTGACAAAGAAATTCAACAGTTTGGTTTTGCTAAAATTAGGGATGCACAGTATCACTTAGCATTATATGAACTTCTTGCAGAAATTAACTATAAACATTCTGCAATCTTAAAGAAACGTCAGATAGCATCTTCATACTACCATATGGGTAAGTTTATAAACCAACAATGGTTTGAAGCAGGGGTCACTCTTAAGATGGGAGCTAGTCTTAAAGATTATATCAATGAAAAAGGATCCTGGAAATTCTTACAAGAATATGCTGCATTCTTAAATGAACATACAGCATGGTACCGTCCAATGTCTCCGGATAAAGTCATGATGTGGCAACAGAAAATTGAAGTTAGAAAAGGAGATAGAAAAGCTGAGGTAGGTCTTAAAGGAACCATACAAGGTATGTCATTTGAGAAAGATCCTACAAATGGTGTAGGGGGTCCGGTTAAATACTTCTTTCATGAAGAGGCTGGGATTGCACCTAAGATGGATCAGACATATGAGTATATGAGACCAGCTATGAGATCAGGTCTTATTACAACTGGTATGTTTATAGCAGCAGGATCTGTGGGTGACTTGTCTCAATGTCTTCCATTGAAAGACATGATCTTAAATCCAACATCTAAAGATATCTATGCTGTAGAAACAGATCTTATAGATGATAAAGGTACTGTAGGTTTGTCAGGTTTATTTATTCCTGAGCAGTGGTCTATGCCCCCGTACATAGATGAATATGGTAATTCACTTGTAGAAGAAGCAATAGATGCATTAGACAGACAGTTTAAACAATGGAAAGATGAACTTGCTCCGGAAGATTATCAATTAAGGATTTCTCAGCATCCACGGAATATTAAAGAAGCATTTGATCATAGATCAGTATCTGTATTCCCTACACATCTACTTGCTGCACAAGAAAGAAGAATTGAAGAAAAAGAATATGGTTATGAGTTTCTAGATATATCTACTGATGTAGATGGGAAACCGGTAGTTACTAAAAGTAACAAGAGACCAATAATGGATTTTCCAATAAATAAAAAGACTGAAGATAAAACAGGATGTCTTGTTGTATGGGAAAGACCAGTTAAAGATCCTACATTTGGAATGTATTATGCTTCTATTGACCCCGTGGGTGAAGGTAAAACTACAACCTCTGAGTCACTATGTTCTATCTATGTAATGAAAGCTCCAGTACAAGTTACTAAACATACTGGTTCTGATACAGAAACATACATAGAACAAGGTAAAATAGTAGCGGCTTGGTGTGGTAGATATAATGATATTAACCAGACTCATAAACAATTAGAATTAATAATGGAGTGGTACAATGCATGGACACTTGTAGAAAATAACATATCACTTTTTATTCAGTATATTATATCAAGAAAAAAACAAAGATACCTGGTGCCTAAAAATCAAATCATGTTTTTAAAAGATCTTGGATCAAATAACAATGTGTTTCAGGAATATGGTTGGAAAAATACAGGAACTTTATTTAAAGCACATCTACTTAGTTATGCTATAGAATATACCAAAGAGGAATTAGATCAAGAACTAAAATCTGATGGTACTGTTGTAAGGACAACCTACGGTATAGAAAGGATTCCGGACCCTATGTTGATCAAAGAGATGAGGGAATATGCAGATGGAGTCAACGTGGATAGACTAGTTTCATTTGCTGCATTAGTTGCATTTATGAGAATTCAAGAATCAAATAGAGGATTTGCAAAAAGAACTATCATGGATGATACGGCTAAAAACTTGCAAAAGTCAGAAAATTTATTTAAATTAAATAAGAGTCCATTTAGGCACATGGGTAATGGTATGAAATCAACAAGAGGAGGATTAAGAAGATCAGCATTTAAAAATATTAAATAATAAGTTATGCAAGTATACAACGCATTACAACTTAAGAAAGGGGCTAAAACAGAACAGAATAGATTGGGTAGTATTACTCAACCTTTACAGTTATTACCTAAAAAAGACAAAACAGAAGAGTGGGCAGCTTGGAATTTAGATTGGTTAGAATGGCAAGGATTGAAACAAATCCGTAGAAATGCCAGAAGATTAATGAAGAATTACAAACTTGCAAAAGGTGTAATTGATAGAACTGACTATATCTTAGAAGAAGATAATGAATATAGAGATATAGTTGAGACACTTACAAAAGAAGATTACTCAGCTTTAGAATTAAAATTTTATCCTATCATTCCAAATGTTGTTAATGTTTTGGTAGCAGAATTTGCTAAAAGAGCTACAAGATTAACATATAGAGCAGTTGATGACTTCTCATATAATGAGATGCTTGAACAAAAAAGAGGAATGGTTGAACAAACTTTGTTAGCAGATGCTGCAACAAAGATGTTAGCAGCAATGTTAGAGCAGGGATTAGATCCAAATTCTGAAGAAGCAAAACAACAATTATCTCCAGAGAGTTTAAAGACATTACCAGAAATAGAACAGTTTTTCAAAAAAGATTATCGGTCCATGGTAGAACAATGGGCTGAACACCAACATAAAGTTGATGTTGAGAGATTTAGAATGGATGAACTGGAAGAAAGAGCTTTTAGAGATATGTTAATTACTGATAGAGAGTATTGGCATTTCAGAATGATGGAGGATGACTATGAAGTAGAACTATGGAATCCTGTACTTACATTCTACCATAAGTCTCCGGATGTAAGATATACATCTCAAGGTAACTGGGTTGGTAAAACTGATATGTTTACTGTATCTGATGTCATTGATAAATTTGGACATTTACTTACTGACGAACAACATAGAGCTCTTGAATCTGTATATCCTATTAGATCTGCAGGTTATAATATTGGTGGTCTTCAAAATGATGGTAGTTTCTATGATGGTACTAAGTCCCATGACTGGAACGTAAACATGCCATCACTTGCCTACAGACAGTATACATCATTTATGTCAGGGAATGTACTTGATGGATCAGATGTCATCACTCAGTTGATATCAGAAGGAGAAGATTACTATGATCAAGGTACAGCATATCTATTAAGAGTTACTACAGCTTATTGGAAGTCTCAGAGAAAGGTAGGTCATTTAACAAAAATTACAGAAGAAGGAGAAGTAACTAATGAGATTGTTACAGAAGATTATTCTATAACAGATAAGCCTATCTATGATACAAGACTTTTTAAAAATAAAAATAAAGACAATCTATTATTTGGAGAACATATAGACTGGATTTGGATTAATGAAGTTTGGGGTGGTGTAAAGATTGGACCAAATGTACCTTCATTCTGGGGTATGAATAATCCAGGAGGATTTTCTCCTATCTACATTGGAGTAGATAGAAATCATATTGGACCACTTAAGTTTCAGTTTAAAGGTGATTCAACACTTTATGGTTGTAAACTTCCTGTAGAAGGATCTGTATTCTCAGACAGAAATACAAAGTCTACAGCACTTATTGACTTAATGAAACCATACCAGATTGGATATAATATTGTCAATAATCAGATTGCAGATATTCTTGTAGATGAACTTGGTACTGTAATTTTGCTAGATCAGAATGCATTACCTAGACACTCAATGGGTGAAGACTGGGGTAAGAATAACTTATCTAAAGCATATGTAGCAATGAAGAACTTCCAAATGTTACCATTGGATACTTCTATTACAAATACTGAGAATGCATTAAACTTCCAACATTTTCAAAAACTTGATCTAGAGCAGACTAATAGACTTATGTCTAGAATTCAACTTGCTAATTATTTTAAGTCTCAAGCATATGAAGTAATTGGTGTTAATCCACAAAGGATGGGACAACAGTTATCTCAAACTACTGCTACCGGAGTAGAACAAGCTATGGCAGCATCATATGCTCAGACAGAAATATTCTTTATACAACACTGTGATTACTTGATGCCAAGAGTACATCAAATGAGAACAGACCTAGCACAATTTTATCATTCTACAAAACCATCAGCAAGATTAACTTATATTACTTCTGCTGATGAGAAAGTTAACTTTGAAATAAACGGTACAGACTTATTACTTAGAGATCTGAATATTTCTATTAGTACTAATGCTAATCATAGAGCTGTTCTAGAACAGTTAAAACAAATGGCTGTGCAGAATAATACTACTGGAGCCTCTATCTATGACCTTGGTAAAGTTGTTCAGTCAGATTCAATTGCTGCTCTTAATACTGTTCTTAAAGCTTCTGAACAAAAACAACAGGAGATGAAACAACAAGAAATGCAGCAACAACAACAAATGCAAGAACAACAAATGCAGTCTCAACAGCAAATTGAACAAATGAAGATTGATGCCACTGCAGCAGAGAAAGAAAAAGATAGACAAAGAGATATACTAGTTGCAGAAATTAGAGCATCTGGTTACGGAGCTATGGCAGATGTTAATCAAAATCAAATGTCTGACTATGCTGATGCAATGAAAGAAATAAGAGAGACTGAACAATATCAAGAACAGACGGGTCTTCAAAGAGAAAAAGAAACAAATAGAATGACAATTGAAAATCAAAAAACTCAATTGGAAAGAGAAAGACTTCAGACTGATAGAGAGATTGCAGATAAACAATTACAAATTGCACAGGAAAACAAAAATAAATATGATGTAAATACAAAGAAAGAAAAGTAAGTTAGCCATATATTACAAACTTTTTTTCTAAGCTATTTAAATTTTTAAAATTTATTTTGTATATTATAGTATAACAAAAAACCAACAGAATGGAAACAACCAACACAAAACCTGAAGATCAGGTACAAGATTCTACAACGGTAGAACAAGTAGATGTTAATATTGATGAAATCTTTGGAATGCCGGGAGCAGAAAATGTAATGCTTCCAACAGATGATGATAAACCTAAGTCTGTATTTTCTGGAGAAAAGAAAGTTGATACATCGTTCTTTGACAAACCATCTGGATCTACAAAAGATGCTGATGATGATGAAACTAAAGTTGTTGAGATTGAAGAAACAATCAATGAGCTTAATGAACTTATTACTCAAGAAGAAGATGCAGGTAATAAGGGAAGACCAAAATTAGATAAGTCTGGTCTTTATGATTTAGCTACTAAAATGATTGAAGAAGGTAGTCTTATTCCTTTTGAAGATGATAAACCTCTAGAGGATTATACTACTAAAGACTTTAGAGAATTATTTGAAGCAAACTTTGCAGAAAGAGAAAATGAAATAAGAAGAAATACTCCTAGAGAATTTTTTGAAGCACTACCAGAAGAACTTCAAGTAGCTGCTAAGTATGTTGCTGATGGAGGACAAGATCTTAAAGGTTTATTTAGAACCTTGGCTCATGTAGAAGAAATGAGACAACTTGATCCATCAGATGAGTATGATCAAGCAGAAATTGCAAGACAGTACTTACATGCTACACAGTTTGGTACTCCTGAAGAAATTGAAGAAGAAATCAGAGACTGGAAAGATTTAAATAGATTAGAACAAAAAGCCAATCAATTTAAACCTAAGTTGGATGCAATGCAAGCTGAGATTATAGAACAACAACTTGCAGAACAAGAACAAAAGAAACAACAACAAGCAAATCAAGCTAAAGCATACCAAGAAAATGTATATAATACATTAGCAACCGGTGCAATTGGTGGAATTAAACTTGATAAGAAAGTTCAAGGTCTTTTGTTCTCTGGATTAGTACAACCAAATTACCCGTCTATTTCAGGAAAACCAACCAACCTTCTTGGACATTTGCTAGAGAAGTATCAATTTGTAGAACCAAGACATGATCTTATTGCAGAAGCACTTTGGTTACTTGCAGATCCAAATGGATACAAAACTAGAGTAAGAGACCAAGGATCTAGACAAGCTACAGAGAAGGTAGTAAAACAATTAAAAACAGAACAGTCAAGAAAACTTGCTTCTTCTGTAACAGAACAATATGAAACAGAACAAAGAAAACCATCTTCTACATCACAACCTAGAAAACTTTCTAAGGGGAATAATATGTTTAGAAGATTTTAATAAATAGTAACAATTTAAATAACAAATAAACAATGGCAACTCCAGTTTTAAACAATGGTATATTCCTCCGGGATACCGCCTATCAAGCAAGTTCCCATGTGGATTCCTACCACTTGGTTAACATGCTGAAAGATGCTGAACCTATGGATTTAGGTCCAGTAGACCTTTGGGCTATGGCTCAAAAAGTTGAAATGCCACTTTATCAAATGTCTTCATTTGGTGGCAAGAATGTAATTATGGTTGACAATGCTCGTGGAGAGTATAGATGGCAGACTCCTGTATCTGTAGATCTTCCTTACATTGTTGAGGATATTGAACCAAATACTGCATTCAAAGGTACAGATGGTTCTACATTCAGAATTAAGTTGAACAGACGTGAATTTGGACATGGTGATATCATCACTTATGACAAATATAACGGAGTTGAGATGTACATTACTGATGAGGATATTCTTCCTGTAGGTGATGGTTTTGTCTACACTGTTCAGTTAGTGAACAATGATAACTACAAGTATCTTGATTCAAAGTATTTGACTAATGGTACTAAAGTTTTCAGAAAAGGTTCTGCTCGTGGTGAGTATGGAGAAAGATTCTCTGACATTACTACAAGAACTGGTTTCCGTGAATTCTACAACTTTGTTGGAGGTGCTGAAGCTCACGTACATTATTCTATCTCATCTCGTGCAGACTTGATGATCAAAGGTGGAATGAATGCAGACGGTACAGTACCTGTAACTGAGATCTGGAGAAACTTTGGTGCAACTAATGATCCTTCTGTAACTTCATTAGAAGACATGATCAAAGTTATGGGTAAAGATAAAGTTAAGAAAGCATTTGATAATGGTGATCTTTCTAGAACTTTCTTAACTCAAATGGAAGCTGCTCACTTGACTAAAGTTGCTACTGATATTGAGACTTACTTAATGTGGGGACAAGGAGGTAGAGTACGTCAAGATGGTCCAGATGATATCAGATTGTCTGTCGGTCTTTGGAGACAGTTGGATAACTCATTCAAAAGAGTATACAACAAAAATAACTTTACATTGGATTTGTTCCGTGGAGAAATCTACAACTTCTTCAATGGTAAGGTTGAGTTCCAAGGTCCAGATCCAAAAAGATCTCTAGTAGTTCAAACTGGTATGGGTGGAATGAGAATGGTTAACGAAGCTATCAAGAGAGAAGCAGTTGCTTCAGGTCTATTGATTCAGGCTGCTGATATTGGTGCTATCACTGGTAAAGGTATGGACTTGAACTTTGGATTTGCTTATACTTCATATGTAATTCCATTCTTGGCAAATGTTAAGTTTGTATTGAACCCTGCATTTGACAACATTCATACAAATGACATTGAGAACCCAATCATTGATGGTTTCCCATTATCTTCTTATTCATTCATTATCTTTGATATCACTGATAATACTAACGATAACATCTATCTATTGAAGTTGTCTTGGGATAATCAATTGAAGTGGTGGTATCAAAATGGTACTATGGACTATATGGGTCGTACCCAAGGATTCCAGTCTTCTGGACAGTTCAATGGATACCGAGTAATGATGTCTCAAACAATGCCTGCAATTTGGGTTAAAGACCCTACTAAGGTATTGAAGATTGTTATGAGAAACCCAGTAACAGGTGGCTCTTTCTAATCCATCATATATAAATTAGGGAGGGGGAAACTCCTCCCTTTTTTTTAATTAAATTAATAACCAACAAAAATAAAAACCAACAAAAATGGAAACAACAGATTTTACAATGGTCGAAGTAGGAGTAGGCAGCATTAAGAAAACATCAATTGCTGTTAGACCTTACTTTGACAAACAAGCTTCTAATATGGGATTAGAAGAATATGGTATGAGTCTTTTTGACGGAGTAACACATAATGAACAGTTAGCATGTCTAGAACTTAATGGAGTTATTAGATATATAACTGGATTAAATGAATTTGCTCCAGAGATTAAGTTACTTGATCCAGAAACAAAAGAGGCACGTATTAGAGAGATAAGAACATCTATTATTGAATTAGAAAGAGAACTGGCAGCAAATATCATTGAGATAGATGATAAAGATTTCTGGAATAAAGTAAAACTTCTTAAACCAGACAATAAAGAATTTTGGAATAAGATTGACATGGCATGTGGAAATGAACCAGTTTACTTAGATCCAAATAAACCATTTGATAGAATTAAACTTCATGCTATTGAAGCAGGAGGATTTGCAATGATTGCAAAAAGTTTTGATGATGCAAGATCAAAAGCAGTTCCACCTAAATTTTATCTAGACAAAGAAGAAGAAACTGTAATGGTAAGAACTGAGTACAAGAAACTTAGAAACAAAGCTTACTCTGAATTACAGAAACTATATGATAAGAATAGTACTAAGTTATTCTACATTGCTAAAGTAGTAGATGCAAATAGTGCACAATATAGAAAGTCTACTCCACTAGATGTCATCTATGAAAACATGGATAGATATATTGCAGGAGAAGGAGCAGAATCTAACAAAGAAAGAGCTGCAAAAGGATTTATTGATGCAGTAAATCTTGATATGGAATCATTAAAAATTAAATCAATTGTTCGTGATTCCAGTTTTTTTAAGTATATTATTAATAAGCCGGATGGATATATTTATCATTCCAAAACAAATAGCTTGTTAGGAAGAAATGTATCTGATGTAATTGAACACTTAAAGAATCCTTTAAATGAAGATATTCTTAAAGATTTAATTGCTACCTGTGAGAAATATTGGAACACGTAAATTTATATATAATGAAAACAAAAATGGCAAAAGCTCAATATGGTATCAGTTTGAATGATGG
>Ga0181352_1001236_pt1 | contig 10081 bp, 21 predicted proteins | sample Fa13VDMLBSN_FD_130103 | JGI IMG/M metagenome (GOLD analysis project Ga0181352, IMG submission 130103) | Freshwater viral communities from Lake Michigan, USA - Fa13.VD.MLB.S.N | ecosystem: Environmental > Aquatic > Freshwater > Lake | place: USA: Michigan | collected 2013-09-23 | reverse complement strand
TTGACGGTGGCGATGCTGCACAGGCCTGGTGTTGATATAAGTTACAACTTGCTCAACAGTTTCTGGGTCAACAACATCAGCGGGTATCAGGTCAAAGACTGCGCCAAGTGGAAACTTAGGCTTAGCCTTGGTAGCCTTGGGAGTCTTATCACGTTGAATCTGCTTGAGCTTAGGGTCGTAAGCCAGGAGTTCTGATTGAAGGCTCGAAGGTAATTGAAACTGCATGGTGAGTTCAGAGTGTGTTCAGAGTAAGTGGACAGTTTAGCGTCATGTCCAGGACGTGTGATGTCAGTCGTTATCTACTGGGAGTAGTTCCCAGTCAGGGTTGAGCAGAGCAAGATAATCGCAGAAGCCATCTTCGTCAAGAGGAATCTGTTCTCCCTCATCCAGTTCGAAGCTTGTTCTGCATAGTGCAGGAGCGTACTCATCAGGGTCGAGGTAAGTCGACTTATGGATGAGACGCATCTCGTCAACCACTGCTGTAACTGTGACATTGTAACCGTCAATGAGTGTGTGTTCAATGGCAAGGACTTGCATGAGTTACACCTGTGTGAGTTGTTTGGCTTGGGCAAACTGACCTTGAGGTCCATACTTCTGGACAAGGTCAGGGAATGCATCAAGCAACGTCTGCCGATTCTTTGGATCAGCAAAGCGTAGTGCTTGTGCAATTGAGGATACGAATGATCCACCATAGGTGTCCATACGGGCAATCATGGCGTGGAGTTCGGTCGGGTTCATGAGATGAAGTTGAGTTGGACTGGATGAGTTTAAGGACATCCCAGGTCCATGTATCAGAACAACTTGATGTTACGTTTACTCAAGCCTGTGCCAGGCAATGAGATAGATCCACGTACACCAGATTCTCTGGCGTTAAGTGTTACTTGGAACGGACCAAGTTGAATTGATTTGGTGAATGATTTAATACCATGCTCGGTTATGTTAAACCCAGCAATGGTCTTATCGAAGTTGATGGGTGATTTGTCAGTCATTGTAGGAATCTGCGTGATGAAGTACAAACTTCAAGTCAAAATACTCAGACGTAAGTTCGTCTTTGGGATGGTATGTAGCTACAAAACCACCACTGCTAACTTGTGTGTCAGCAAAGGATTCACGTAACAAAGTACGTGCCATTGCTTTAAGTCTGGGCAGTGTTGGTATTGCATATCCATTACCTTCCGTTGTTGCCCATTGCCAGTCAAGTGCTGACATAGCAATGTAAACCTTTTCAAAGTTGAACTTATCAATGATTTCATCAATCATTAATTCATGTACTGACTTAGTCATTTAAGGTTGTCAGGCAGAAGGGCTTGGGTATCTTCATCATCCATATTTGACATGATGAATTTCTCTCCATTGGGGGCAATAAAGCCCCCAATGAAACCAACCCCATGTTTATCAGCTGATTCTTTCATCTTGGCTACAAGCTGCATAGCTTGTAGACGCTGGAGATCAACTGAGTCTGGAATGCGAATACTGTCGGACATGGTGTGGTGTCAAGTGTGAGCTGAGTGTGGTCACGGCAAGTCTACCAGGTGGCAGCAAGCCATGACCAGTGGTCTTAATGATTCCTTAATGTTGCGGTAGGGCTGTTAGCTATGCAGCTTCTGATGCTGACGCCAAGCTTCTGCAAGCATTTCCTTGGATGACAGTGGTGGTTCACTGCCATAGCCAAGGTCTTCATCTGTTGGCTCATAGTCTAGTTCATTCTCAAGCATGGGAATGATCTCGTCATTTAGTAGAGAGAGCATGGATGGAGTCAAGTGTTGATCCATTTCATGCCTCTTGCTCTCACGTTGGGACATAGCTTGTAGTTCTTCAAGAATGTCTGTGAGTTTGTGGTACTCATTAAGACTGGGTTGACGATAGGTAGGTGTCATGTCTTGGATTGGTAAGTGAATGAATGGTGTGTAGTACAGAGGTATCTCTTATAAATTAAGGTGCACCTCTGGTACTTCTTGCGGGGGTGTGGGGGTAGGCCAGTAGTTATCTGGCAATACCCTTGGTACCTACTTCATTTGTTGTAGTCTAATACTTTTTCAAGCATGTCAATAATATCTAAGACAACCTTTGAGGTTTCTGAGGTGAGATGTTGGTCTAGCATGGAACGCTTTGCTTCACGTGCAGTAACATTCTTAAGGATAGACCTTGCCTCTTCTAGGTGCACATATTCATTCTGATGTATCTCAAACTTAACTAACAATGCTTCTACTTCTGCTAATGCAACAGGTCCAATATGCTTTATGTTCAAAATATTCTTTGGCTCAAGGTTGATAATGTCTTGAATAGTGTTCAAGCCACCTCGGTACAAAGCGCATTTTGTCCTCATACTAAGATCAGGGCAATCGATAATTTCTGTTTGTAAAGTACAGAGTTTCATGGTTGAGTAAAGTCAGGTTAGTTTGAATCCTGGGACTTACACCACATAAGATGTGTGGATGCCCAGGGTTGATGCTGGTACCTACAGTTCGCTATTTGCAAATAGCGAATCTCATCATAACGCTAGTGTTATGTAAGGTAGGTTAGATCAAGCCGAGAATCCTAAGCCAGGAGTCCGGGTGGTCTGGTTCGACTTCGTCTCCACAGGGAGTGAGGCAGCAGCTATCGAACGTCCACTCCTCGATCTCTTCGTTGGTTGGGATGTCGTACCATCCTTCAAGATCTTCCTTGTCCTGCGCTGAGTAGTTGCCACCGGCTGGGATCCAGTAGCAACGGAGCACTCCACGCTTGGTTCGGAAGACGTTACCAGTGCAGGCGATGGCGCCTTTCGGTGCGTCTTGGAAGTCTGCGTAGACTTGGTACTGTTCTGAAGCTTCGTCTGGACCACAGGGTTCGTAGCCGAAAGCGTCTGCGATGAGCAGTTGTTCAGGTTGAAGAGACATGAGATGAGATCTCCGATGAGTGTGATTGAGATTGAGATGAGTGTGATGAAGAGAATGATTGGGTCTTCATCCCACACTTCAGTGCGTTGAATTGATTTGGCCATGGTTAGTCACCTTGGTAAGTAAGTGGATGTTCAACTAGAATCCATTCTTCTTGATTGGATTCAAACATTGCTTGCTCCTGTTCATAGGCAAGGTCTGCCAATGCATCAAGCAAGTCAGCGTCGTAGTTCTGATCAAGTTCAGTCATGGTCTGAGTTGAGATGGAACGGTGAGCAGTTTAACGTCTTACTCAGGACGTGAGTAGGATCACCCCATTGTGGGGTGATTGATAATACGGAGGTACTTCTTCTACTTGGAATCCTAATAACCGTTGTTTATCAAGAAAACAACTAAGCCTCTTCCTCCTTAACAGCCTTTACCTGTGGTGCTGGCTGTTGCAGAGGGGGCCGGGGGGTTGAATCAAAGATGATGCCACTAGTCCTAGTCGGAATACCAATGGTTACATCAGTTCCATCCTTGGAGATGGAGATAATAACCTTGTTGTTCCTGGTAATCACTGAGACGTGATTAGGGTTGGCAACATCGAATTGATTGAGGAGTTCCATGGAGTTGGGTTGGTGAGTAGTTAGGTTACATGCTGGTTGCTAGCTATGCAACAACGCATGTGGTGTGGTGCTAAAGCGGTACGCTACCTATGGTGTAACTACAGGTAGAGGTACGCTCCAGCCCAGTCTGCTTTCTCTAGACACCTAGCAAATGATGTGTCATCTAGTAGCTGGTACCTGGCATGTTTCGCTGGTGCTTTCCATGAGGCAGGCTTGTATACAGTCCCTGTTTGCCTTGCGACAAATGCATGGACTGACCTGCCTTCATACCTGGTACCAGGGCTATTAACAAGGATGATCTTGTAGTATTTAACCCCACGCTTAACTTCGAAAGCTACGGGGCTGTCGTACAGTTCGTAGAACTTATCTCGGAGAGCATCACAGAGTTTCTGGATGCGGTCTTCGATTAGTGCGGTGCTAGCGCTGAGAGTTGTCATAGTGAGTAGGAGTTGGGTTGGTAATGTCCATGCCGACTAGTGCACCTGCGGTGAGTGCGGCAATGGTTAGTGTCAGGGCTGCCACGCAGATCTTACTAAGTCGAGTCTCATGAGACACATAGTAAGAATCGAGGTGGACAAATCGCCCTGGTGACAGACGTACTGTGTGTTTCATTCAGTTGACTGCAAGGATGTACTTAACGCATGCGTAGCTTGGTACTACGTAATCACTAGGGATTTCGTGTTGATAGTACCATTCACCTTTGCAGTCAATAGATATGCAAGAGTTTTGAGTGACAAGCTGCAGTGCTTTTGCTCCTGTAGTGCACCAAATCATGTAAACATTCGTGTCAAACAGTAGATAGTAATCATCCTGTTTGATGTCAAACTCTTTAAGTGCAGCTTGAATTTGACCGTGGTCAAGTGTGATTGGCATGGGTATGCAGTTGGGTTGAGTGTGTGCAGACGGTGAGGTCTGCAGAAAAGGGCCAAAGCCCCTTAGTGCAAACGTCATCGAATAAAATACTTCCTTGAATCGGGGAAAATATATTCTTCATGTTCCATAGTTCTTGGATTCCAACGTGTATAATCAATGCCAATCCTATCCTCTAACATAGTTGTTTCTCGCTGAGCTAATTCATCAGCCATTTGAACTAACGATCTTGGATTAATTGGCATCTGAAGATCACGTAATTCTTCCTTGGCTCGCTGAGCAAGCACAGGAAGATTAAATTGTAGTTTGTACTTGGCACGCAAAGGTGCAAGTAGTGCAGACTCGGCTACACCTTGTGTTAATGATAAAAACTTTCCAGCAATGTTCATTGTGTAGTTAACCTGCTAAGTTGATTTTAATCGAAGCAGACGGTGAGGTCTGCAGAAAAGGGCCGAAGCCCCTTAGTGCAAACGTCAGAGTGTACGCTTATCTAGGCAATAATACTTATCGCCTAGCATAAGATCTTTCATGTAGACAAGCTGATGCCCTGCTTTCGCTGGGCAGTGCTTGACATAATAATTGTTCAGAATCTTCTGTACTCCAACACAGAGCAGCAGACCTGCTCCTGTGCCTAGAACATAAGTTAGTACGTAGTCTTTCATGTCAGGAAGGTTGAGCGATGCTTTGGTAGTAGTCAGACATAGCAATGACCAGTTCCTTGGTACTACATGGGATACCTCCCATGAGTGTCTGGGATTCACGGTCAATCCAATCAGGATCTCCCTTGTAGTCATCTACTTGCACCTGGTAGTGGAGCATGGTTGATTCCCCACCATGCCAGGTAATGCGCTCAGTCGCTCCTTCGTAGGGATAGTAGCAGAGCATTGAGTTGAGTTAGGCCACCCTCAGTGGGTGGCAATTGCTGGACCAGGGTTTGCACCTGGTCACCCGCTTTGACGGATCAGCGCTTACTGCGAAGCTCACAGTGCTTGGCAAGCCGCTCTACAGCGTTACCAAGATGTTCTGGTCCTACGCATTCTTCCTCTGAAGTGCAAGAATATGCCATATCGTACAGTTCTGCTATCACAGCCTGTACTGTTTCGATGGGGACCAAGCGATCTCCGCAGTAAGTTGCAGGTATTGAATAGTTACTGCAATCCATGGTGCTCTTCTATTGTGCGGTGCCTATCTCCGCTGGAGGCAATAACCAAGCCAGGCATTGCACCTGGCAGGGAGCTATCACTCACTTGGTTGGGTACTTAGTAACCTTCGGCATAATGGCTTGGGCAAGACCAATGCGTACTGCAATGATTGTCTTACCAAGCTTCTCTTTGGTGCGGTCTTCCTCCAATGCCTTGGCGGCATTAGAGAGACCCTTAGCAATGTTCTTACGAATAGCCATGATCTGTAGGTAACCACTCTCAGTGAGTGGTAATAACTGGACCAGGGTTTGCACCTGGTCACCCGCTTAGACGGATCAGTCTGTAGGCTCAAGGGCGTGGGTGTAGCAGAGCCAGCGCTCCAGTACATCCTTGCGCTTACCCCGGACCTTATAAACAACTTCGCCATCCTCGATCCATTGACCGATGATGTACCAATCAGTTTCTGGCTTCTGTGCCACTGTGGTGGCCCAGTCTAGTACATCAGATTGGTTGTACATTGTCCAGGTCTGCCATCCTTTAGCCCTTGCTTCCTGTGCAGCTTTCTCTGCAAGCCTGTTGCAAGTCACCTCGCGACCCGACAGACGAGTGCGGCGAATCTCCTTGGTTACCATTGAACTGAACTCAGGTGTGTGGTGCCTATCTCCACGTGAGGCAATCGCTGAAGCAGGGATTTGATCCCCGGCTCACGCCTTGTCTTCAGCTAAGCATCTACAGTCACAATCAGTTCTCGCTCCACTAAAGTGTAGGCGAGCTATAATTGGGAGCTTTAGGGTTGTGGTTGGGGTGTGCTGACGTTACGGTTAGGTTACGGTTAGGAAACCCTAACTCATTACGTGTGAATCTTCACACTCTCTTAACCTTTCAACGTAGTCAGGGTCGGGTGGGTGGGCGGCCCGCAGGGCCTTAACGTAGTCAGGTGCTACGCTCGGCGCTTCATCCCAGGGCTCTTACGCTTAAACTCCCTACGCTTACTCCTCCTACTAAACTTTCACACCCCTCACCCTTTCTTTTTTCTATACGCATCCTCTCTCGGGTGGGTGGGTGGAGAAGCGTTTAGTTACCAATAACCCAAATGGGGTTAAAACTTGGCGCCTGCCAAAGGCGCTGCAAATACTACAAATATGTAATTTAAAAAGTATGTTAGGTAAAGTACCAAAGATCAAAAAATTCAAATTTACAATAAAACAAACAACGGTAAACACTAGAAAGTAACCGATTATACATAAAGTACAAACGGTGGATTCCCCTGGAACACCCCTAAAAATATTTACGGCAAATTATGTGGCTTTCAAAACACACAAAAAAATAAAACCCCTAAATGGGGCTAGAAATTATGATAAAAATGTAATGAAGTACCCTAGTTAGCCCAAGTTTTTAGCCAAAATCCCCTATTAGTTACTTATTTTTCCTTACTTGGCGGGCCGCAGCGCGGGCAGCCTTACGAAATGCTTCTTCATCAGGGTGTTGAAACGCAAGTTGCTTAGCACCTTCGTTAATAAATCCACGAACGGTGAAAGCATCAGCCCCTTCAGACGCCATTTTCTCGGCACGGGACTTAATTGCCTCTAGCCCTTCTACTTTTTTGACCTGATCTTGAAGATCCATGGGGATCTTTACCCGATTCATCAACTTTTTACTACTATACAACAAATATTTTTAGGTTTTTGTCGCATAGAATAAATCAAAGACCAAACATAGTGAGTAATAACCCAGATGTTGCTGTCTCCTGCTGATTTTGACGCTTATTCTCGGGCAACAGGGCGTCCAGTACCAGAAGAACCGGAGGAAAGGGCCCACCTGGTACCTGAAGTCTCTGAGTTTCGCCGTAATCAGCTCAAGTCACCTGAAACACAACGTAGTGAGGACTCTGGCCTCCTACAAGCCCTTGGTATTGGTGCAGCGGTACTTGGTGGCGGCGCATTATTAGCGCGTGGCCTGGGTCGGAGGGGCGGCATTCGGATGGGCAACGCCCAACAGGCGGCAAAAGAAGCAGTACAAGAGGTTAACGTTCAAGATTTTGGGAATGTGTACCGTGCGGCGGGGCGTCCTGCACCTTCTCGCCCAGCTCCCACCCCAACTTCTACGCAACGTACCACTCCAGTACCTACACCTACTCCTCGTCCGGCAGGTTCCAGGCAAGGTGGCATCCGCTTTGCAGACTTAAATGAAGTCGAAGGTTCTCAACCCAAAGGTTTCTTGCGTGGTCGTGAGCCTGGCGGTGAAATTACCCAAGTTGGACCTAGTGGGGGCTTAGCTGACCTCAGCATCACTGAAGTACCTGTTGTTGATATCACTGCACTAGCAGGTCAACCAAAACTTGGAAGTGCCAAAGATTTTATTGCTGGTTACTTTAAGCAATCTGCAACACCTGCAGGTTATTTGACTGAGGCTTTTGATGAAGTTGCACCATTAGCTGATCGCGCTGATGAGCTGCTTCAAGAACGTGAATTAAATCGTCAACGTGATATTGCCCGCAAAATGCGTGCAGAAGAGTCCACCATCATTGGGAGAGGTGAACGTCTCCTGGATGAACTCCTTGCTGAGTCACGTGCTAGCAAGCAGCCTGTTGTTGCAGTCGAAAAAGTTATCCCCGAATCCCTGGTAACCAAACAACAAACTATTGGTGGACGGATTGCGGATCAAACTGCAAACGCAATTGATTCGGCAGAAGACCAGATGACTGGTCGCGTCAAATCTCAACTGCAACGCAACGAAGATCTCGATATCAGTCAGATCGACTTGCTTGAAGAGATGGCTGAACAAGACCGTAATTGGATGATGGAGCAGGATGAGCCCATCAATCGTGTGGCAACTCAACTTCCTGATGGTTTGCCTATTGATCAGGCAGAAGGCCTGGCAAAGTCAAGCGCCCAAAACTTCCTGCAACGTGAACGGGATGAAATTGCATCTCTCTTAGGAGAGCAAAATATTCCAGCAACTAATACACGTATTGAGCAAGAACTTAATCGCCGTCTTGGTAAAGAAGCTTCTGAGTATGGCCCTAAGTACACACGTCGTAAGCAGGCGCTACAGTTAGGTGCCACTTATGGCGGCGACTTTTTTAATAATTTAAATGCCCAAAGTGTTAATGTAGCCGGCGTTGATTTTCCTGTTAATTCTAGTGATTTTAAACAACTAGTATTGACAGAAGATACTGCTAGGCGCGCAGAAGATTATGTAACAAATCGCAGAAACAAACAAAAAGATTTCCTTGGAAATATTCGTTTAAAAGTTGAACCTAAAATTAATCAAATTCTTGTAGAACGTCAAAACATTGCAAGGGCAAATGCTGAAGAATTAATAGAACAGCAAAATGTTTATTTAGCAAGTGGCTCAAGAGGAGATGTTGAAAGAGCCAAAGCCCTGGAACCTAAAATCCAAGCAATGCGTGAAATCTGGAAAGATCCTTTTCTAGGCAAGCATCGCGAAGGTGAACTGCGTCAATTAGGAGCGTATATTGATGCAAACTCTTCAACGGTGTATCGGAATATGGAAGGAATTCAAAAACGATTCCCAACCGCATTAACTAGTGATATAGATGAAAATAAACGCATCTTTTTCCAAACTGGTAGTAGCCCTAAAGGCACAAAAGCAGATGTCTCACAACTTGATCCAACGTGGGATGATGTTAACGAGCAAGTGGAAGATGTTGTTCTTTCTCTTGGTGACATCAATCCTTACACAGTAGAGCTGCGTTCAGGTAGAAGGCCAACTATTGAAAACGTTGGTACTTATGGTGAAGATCTAGAGCCAGATAAAATGCAAGCCGCAAGTGGCACATCTATCCGTGGCGTTGGCGGCATTCCTTTTATTACTGAATCAGATGCTGAACCAATGAGTGCCAATGCAGCAAGAGAAGCTGCAAAAGCTGCATATGTAAAAAATCTTGAAACAGATAATAAACCGCAAGCTTTTGTTGATAAATACAAAGGTGGAATGGGCCTATATGGTGAAGTGACGGAAGGTTATCCAGAAGGAGCCCAAACCAAATCTGGTGAGTATACAAAAATTTACTCACAAAAACCATCAATGGTTTACAACCGTCAAGGCGAACTAGATCCTATTGCCAATGCTCCTTCTGTTTGGAATTCTTATTCAGACGAAGTCTTAGGCCAAATCTCGTTAATGGCAGATTCTCCAGATATGCGCAATATGGCAGAAAAAGTTCTTGCTGCTCGTGAGTCTGTTCGTTTAAGTGAAGATGTGAGAAAAGGCTTGGTTCAAATGCCTAAGATGCAGGGACCTTCTGAGCCTTCAGCTCCGACTTGGATACAGTTAACACGTCCGCAAGCACCTCGGCTTGCTCGGCAACCCCAACAGTTAAACTTACCTTCTGACATTGTTCCTTCAACAGCAGCTGCTGCTAGAGTACGTACAACTCCAGCGGATACTGCTGCACAACAACTAGGTGATTACCTTACAAAACTTCAGCGTGGAAGGTTAACGCCGTTAACGTCTGCTGCAGTTATCCAACCTAGGCTTTTTTAATCATGGCTGATAAAAAGAAAAAAGATAAAAAATGGATTCAGGGTATGAGCATGAAGGAAGGCGCCTTCACTGC
>Ga0181352_1001235_pt1 | contig 10081 bp, 1 predicted proteins | sample Fa13VDMLBSN_FD_130103 | JGI IMG/M metagenome (GOLD analysis project Ga0181352, IMG submission 130103) | Freshwater viral communities from Lake Michigan, USA - Fa13.VD.MLB.S.N | ecosystem: Environmental > Aquatic > Freshwater > Lake | place: USA: Michigan | collected 2013-09-23 | reverse complement strand
CAGACGCAGTTTGGCCAGAACCTTGCGCTCAACCAGTTGCAGTCTCAGTACGGTCAGCAACAACAGCAGCAGATGCAGAACATCTTGGGCGCTCAGTACCAAGACTTCCTCAATTTCCAGAACTACCCGTACAAGCAGTTGGGCTTCATGTCCGACATCATCCGTGGCGTGCCACTGACGCAGACTGGCTCGGCGCTGTATCAGCAGCCGCCTTCCGCGATAGGTCAGATTGCAGGCGCGGGCATCGCGGCCAAGGGTCTGGGGCTGTTTGCCAAGGGCGGCGAGGTGGAAGACGCCGAGTATCGGGACAAGCCCGGGGGTCTGGCTGATCTGGCAATCTACAACATGGGTGTTTGAACATGATCAACATCAACCAACTCACCACCCAACTGCGCATGCTGCCGGATCAAGCCCTGCAGCGTGTGGCAATGATGTACAAGCAAGACCCGTACATTTTGCCGATGGTTGTGTCTGAGGGCATGGCTCGCAAAAAGATGCGTGCGGCCTCGCAAGCGCAGATGGCGCAGCCCCAGCCCAAGGTGGCAGATCAGGCCGTAGCCTCGCTGGGCTACACGCCAGAGGAAGTTGGTATCGCGCAACTCCAAGCGCCCAACATGCAGGGCATGGCTGATGGGGGGATTGCGGGCTACGCCGAAGGCGGTGTGGCCGATAGCGCAGAGGACTCGTTCTCTCGCGGCGGCATGTTCGATTTCACCCAACGCAGCGAGCCCGTCGTGCGCATGGCCGATGGTGGCGTGGCTCGGTACCAGAAGGGTGGGGATGTTAAGTCTCGGTTTATCGAACAGTACCGTGACGTGGCAGAAAAAGTTGGTGCTGAGCTTGGCGTTGACGCCGACATCATCCTGTCCCAGTGGGGCCTTGAGTCTGGCTGGGGCACCAAGACGGTTGGCCAGTACAACCTGGGCAACATCAAGGACGTGACCGGTAAGGGCAAAAAAGCCTTTGACAAACTGGAGGGCAGCGAAGCCGCCTACAAGAGCTACAAGTCGCCTGAAGACTTTGCTCGCGACTACACGGACTTGGTCAAGCGCAACTTCCCCAAGGCTGTTGGTTCAGGCCGAGATGTTGGCGCGTTTACTGAGGGGCTTTCTTCGGGCAGGATCGGCACGTACGCCACTGACCCGGACTACGGCAAAAAGCTGGCCGCTACGCTCACCAATTTGGTCCCCGTCGGTTCAGCCCAGGCTGCGCAGGCGGCTCCTGCACAAGCGGTTTCCGGTGCACAAATTCCTGGCCAAGCGGTTCAGGCGCCCCCTGCCGTGCCCGAAGGCTTCTTCAGCCGGGTGGGCTCCAGCCTCGGTATGTCCGAGGAAACCAAGCGCAACCTTGGCAACATTCTGATGGCGCCCACGCCTATGGCAGCGGTGACCGCTCCTGGCAAAGCAGCAGGTGAAGCCTCTGGTATTCAGCGGCTGTACGAAGGCACGCGTCGATTCTTTGGTTCGCCGTCTGCTGCACGCACGCTCACGCCGGAAGAGATTCAGGCCATGCAGGTTGCCGCTGCCGCCGGTAGAAACACCAAAGCCGCAGAGGACGCCGCAGAAGCGGCGCGCATGGCAGGCGCCATGTCCGGTGAGGCGCAAGTGGTTTCGCAAGCAGTCATGGCGGAACGTCTTGCCGAGCAAGCAGCCAAGGCCCCGTCAGCGGCTGAGCGCATTCAACTTCTTCAGCAGGCAGAACGTGCGCGGGAAGCTGCCCGGGCAGCTACGGTGGCGTCGCCGAGGGTTGCTGCGGCGCAAACCGCCAAGAACCTTACCGCCGCTGCGGTCGCAAGCGAAGGTGAATCCGGGCGTACGGCGCTGCCCACAATGCTTGAGCAGGCCAGTTACAGCAACGAAGGCCGGAACTATCCCGCACCCATCAAGCGCGAAGACTTGCCCAAGGATGTCAAGAAAGAAGCAATTGCTACCGCCAAGGAAGAGCTTCCCAAGAAAGACCGCAAGGGACTGTCCAACGACGATCTGGTTGAGATTGGCCTGCGCATGATGGCTGATCCGGGCCGAAGCGGAGAAGGGTTTGCCGGGTTCTTGGGTTCTGCAGGACGTGCCGGTCTTGGTGCCCTGGCCGCACGCAAGGAGCGCGAGAAGGTCGAGCGTGAGGAAGCCAAGGCGCTGTCTGAAGAGAAGTACCGTGCAGCCCTCACGCGTGAAGCCGAAGGCAAGGCTGCGATGTACGAGGAAGGTACCCGGGGCAAGACTGCTGCACTGCAGCAAGCCAACGTGGCGTTTGCCAACTGGGAGAAGGGTCTGTCGGCCCTGCAGAAGCTGGAGATGACCGAGGAACAGCGCAAGGCTAAGTACGACGAAATCCTGCGGCAGACCTTTGCGGCGCTTGGCCTGGAAGCCCCTGCTGGAGTATCATCTCGGCCAGCCGGGGCGTCCGTTGATACAACCGGTTTCAAGGTTCTGGGGGTACGTAACCCCTAAAAATTAGGAAGCGCAGCAATGCCCATTTACAGCGTACAAGGCCCGGACGGGAGAATTTACGATGTGGAGGGGCCAGCAGGCGCTTCCGAAGAACAGATCATTGCTGTAGTCAAGCAGCAGATCGCGCAGCAGCCCAAGCCCTCAGAAGGTGTTCTTGCCGCTGTCGGCAAGGGTGCAGAGTCTGCACTGAGCGCCTTGCGCGCAGGTGTCAAAGGCGTCGTCGCCCCCGAGGAGGCGGCAAAAGAAGCGCGTCTTCGGGAAGAAGACATTCAGCGTCGTTACGCTGAGCAGGTCAGCCTTGACCGGGTCAAGAAAGCCTACCAAGAGCGCGGGCTGCTGCCCGCTGCCGGAGAGGTCATTAGCCAAGTGCCCTACGCCTTGGCTGAGCAGGCTCCCAATATCGCCACCACGCTCGCAAGTGCGCGCCTGGGCGCTATGGCCGGTGCACCGTTTGGTGTCCCGGGGGCTATTGTTGGCGGTATTGCCGGTGCTGTTGCGCCATCGTTCTTCCAACAGGCCGGAGGCAACATTCAGCGCCAAGCCGCTGAGGGCCAACCCATCAGCCGCGCTGCTGCCTATGGTGCAGCCGCTCCGCAAGCCGCCCTGGACGTCGCTGCTACCTTTGTTCCGCTAGGCCGCACTCTGGCCGGTAAGGCGCTGGGCCCCGGTGTTGCCAAGATGCTGGAGAAAGGCGCCGAAGAAGGCGCTGAAAAGCTCGCCAAAGAGACGCTGCTCAAGACGCTGACCAAGGGCACGGCGGTTGGCGCACTGGCCGAAATCCCCACCGAAGTCACGCAGCAGATGCTGGAGCGTGTGCAGGCAGGACTGCCGCTGCTCAGCGAAGACGCGCTCAAGGAGTATGGTGAGACGGCGTACCAGACCAGTCTGCTTGCGCCTATCGGTGCTGCCGGTCGTGTGGCCGAGCGTGGTGCAGCCCGCGAGCGGGTCGAGGTCAGGGAAGAGCTTGAGCGCGGCAAGGCTCTGAAAGAGCAGCGCGAGCAGGAGCGTCTGTCCGAAGAAAAGGCTGCGGCGGAGAAACAGACGCCCGAGTACGCGCTCAACTTCATGCAGCAGCATGACGCGCTGCAGAAAGAGTACAACGACCTTGGCGAACTGCTCAAGCAGAAGCTGCCTCCCGGCGCTTCGTTTGCTGAGAAGCAGGCCTATGAGGCCCAGAAGAAGCGCCGCAACGAACTGGCGACGCAACTGAAGGAACAGGCGCCCGAGTACAACCGGTCCAAGGCGATTGCCGCGCCTCTGCTCCAGGCACAAGCCGCCGCGCGCGCTGCAGAACAACAGCGTGCAGCGCAGGAGCAGCAGACTCGCATGCAGGAGGAACAACTTGCTGGCCCGATGCAGCAGTTGTCGATTCCGGGCATGGAGCCGCAAGTCCTGGGCGAAGCCCCGGAAGCTGCGCCGGAAAGCGAGGCGATTGACTACGCTGCCCAGGCAAACAACCTGCGCAACTACCTTGATGAGTTGCGCACCAAGGCGCAGACCACGAAGGTGCTGTCCGAAAAACTGGCGCTTGGCGAAGAGTTCTCCCGAGTGCAGAAGGCGCTTAAGGAAGCCGAAGTACTTGCCAGTCAAACCCCGAAGCCTGCTGACAAGCAGCTTGAGTTGCTGCGCAAGAAGATGGAGGTCGCCGAAGAAGAGGGCGACATCGACGCGCAGGTCAAGCTGGCCAAGAAGCTGCAGGAAATGGGCATCACCGACCTGTCGCAGATCGGGGCACAGCAAGGGCTTGATCTCGGCAAACCACGTGAGTTGCCGCCTCTTGAGACGCGTTCTCAATTCGCTGCGCGGGTGTACAAACCCGGCGCTCCTGATATTGAAGCGCAAGAGCAGGCGTTGCGCGAGGAAGAAACGCGTGCTGAAGAACAGCGGCTTGCCGATGAGCGGCGCCAGCAGCGACTTGCACCGGAAGTCGTCGCACTTCGTCGTGTGGCTGAGCGCCCTGTGCCCCGCATGCAGTTTGCCATGCCGGTGGAAGCGGAGAAGCTGGTTGACCGCATCATGGCGGCGACTGATCCTGCGCAGCAGAACCGCGTGATGGCCAGTCTGACGCAGCAGCTTTCAATGGCTCCGGCCACCATGCGCTACGACCGCGCGACGGCACTCCTGCGCGATGTGCAGGAGAAGGCCAAGACTGCCGAAGGCGACGAGAAGGTTCGCCTTGAGCGCCGCGCTACTCAACTTGAGCGTGCACAGAACGCGCTTGGCAAAGAGGTCAACCGCAGGCTGTTCGACATCACCACCGATCTCGGTGAGCAAGGGCTTGTCCCGCGCAACGTCCTCAAGCCCACGGGCGAGGCTCGCCGCGTGCCGGGTGGGTTCCAACTGTTTGGTGAGGCTGAGCCTGCTGCACGTGAAGTTACCCGTGAGGAACTGCAAGAGCGCCTCACTCGGGCGATGGCCAGTAACCGCCTGTCTGACGAAGCGTACGATTTCCTTAGCCGCGTCGAGAACGTGCTGCCTGAGCAAGATCGTGACGGCTTCTACGGGCAGCTTGATGCGCAGCTTCGTCGCATCGAAAGTGGCGAAGAGGGCATGGCTCGTCCTGGCGCAGGACGCGTAACCACGCTGCAGGCATTTCCCGCTGAAGGCCGCGCGGACGTGGCCGGTGCTACCTTGGCCAACGCGGAGGATAGGGCACGGCGCGATCTGTACCAAAAGAAGCTCAAGGAGGGCATGGCGCCTGACGCTGCAAGTGCTTTAGTATTTAAGGCGTCTCGTGAGGAACTAATTGCCGCTGCTGAGGCGGAAAATCCCGCGCTTGCCCGCACCATCAAGACCGCCAGTGCGGCAGTAACAAAGCGCCCCGCACGTGATATTGGCGAGGACACACTGCGTGGTCCAAGCGCGAAGGCGGTGCCGCTGTCTCTTCAGGCTGAGCTTGAGCCGTTTGTGGAGCAGGCTGAGCGTGCGCGCGAAGAAGACGCGGGGCAAATGGCGCTGTTCCCCAGTGAGCAGAAGAAGCTCGCTGTGACGCGGGCAACACCGGAAGAGTTTCAGCAATATCTTGGCGGTGAGGCGGCAGAACGGTTGCGCAAGCAGGCCGAACCGGTCGAGAAGAAGGTTGCGCGTGCAAGAGAAAAACTTGACGCTGTTAACGACAAAATTTCTGAACTCACTGGCACGGTTAACGAAATTGAAGACGCGCTGGCCAACGCCTACCCGTTCTTGCGGCTGAATGCGCTGAGAGAAGAACTGGCTGCGCTTGAGTCGCTTCCTCGAACAAACTTAGGCGAGTACTCTGACGGCGTTACGCAGCGCATGGGTGCGCTGCGCGAAGCACTTCGTGTAGCCGAAGAGCAAGAAACCAAGCTGATCGAAGCGCGCAGCAAACTGAAGACTGAAAAAATTCAGTCTCTGCAAGACGAGCTTGCCGCAGTGCAAAAAGATTTTGGGAGCGTTTTGCAAGCCGTTGCGCGTCGGGGGCAACTCAAGGCTGCGGTTAACGAACTCCAGTTGTCTGCTAACCAGACGAACGACTTCATCGACACGATGAAGGTCAGCGACGAAGACAAGCGTTTGCTGAAGGAACAGTTGGCTGACAACCCGCTTGGTAAGCATCTCAACTCCCTCAACACCCAGTTTTCGTCGCTTAGCACGGCCCTTGCCCGCGTTGATGCAGTTGCGCGTGTTTCGGAAGCTGACCGGCGCGTGCGCGAATACGAAGCCCAGAAGGGTGGTGATCGCACGGTCTTGGCGATGGCTAAGCGCGAACTGCGCGCAGCCCAGGCAGCAGCGTCCAAGCTCAAGAAAGATATTGGCGCACTAGAAGCCAGGAGCGCGGCACAAGAAGGTGTTAACCGCCGTGCGCAGGCGGCGCGCAACAAAGCCGAAGCTGAACTCAAACGCACCGCGAAGTACAAGGCGCAGCAAGCCACGCTTGAGCGACAGCAGAAAGCGCCCGAAGGCGTTGATCAGTTTGGTCAGCCCCTGCGGTCAATGGCGTACGACCCCATTACCGACGCGCAGCGCGCGGCACGGGAAGACGACACGCCCACCATCTTGGCCGACGAGATGCGGCAGGTGCGGGGCAACCCGCAACAGGTGCTCAAGGGCTACCGTGCGTACATCAGCACGCTTACGAAGAAACTCCAAGAAGCCTACGACACTGCGCGTAGGCAGACCGTCGAGGGTGTGAAAGAGCGCGCGCCTTACGAAGCTGCTCTGCGTGCATACACGGAAGCCAAAACATCCGAGGCCCGCGCCAACTTGATGCCCATCGTAAACCGGCTTGAGACGGCGTACAACGACGCGGTTACCAACGCGCTCAACGCCCGGGTAATGCCCAAGGGTTTGGTTGGCTACCAAGAGGCGCTGACAGAAATGCTGCGTCGTGAGGCGTGGCTGAAGAACCTGATCGACACTGGCACCGTCGAGGTGGCTGAACCACCTAAGCCGCGCAAGCGCAAGACCGACGCAGAACTCAAAGAGATTCAGTCGGTGCTTACGGAAAAAGAGTTTGCCGAAGCTGCAGCGCGTGTTGGCGCCCCTGCGCTTGACATCACTGCGACGACCAAGTCTGAGATTGAGGCTGAGCGCAAGCCCAAGGGTACGCTGTACAGCAGCAAAGGCGTTGGGCAAGAGACTCTCCTTGATGAAGATGCCATCAAGGAGCGGAAGGAGCAACAGACACTGTTGCGCAAGACGCTCACGCCTGAAGAAAAAGCTACCTTCGAAACCAACACCATCATCAAGCAGGCGATGGATAAGGTGCAGCGCAAAGAGCCGCTGACCGAGTTGGAGCAATTGCTTCTTGGTGACTACAACCGAAGCCGCCTTGAGAATAAGGCTGCGTTGCTCAGGCAAAACAAATTCAAGTTGGAAGCCGAGACGGCTGTCGCCAAAGGGCGCACCGCAAAGGAAGAGACAGCGGAATCTTTTGAGGACATTGCGCAGGCTGAGCGCGAAGAAGCTGACCGCGAGTTTGCTGAAGTCGAAGTTGCTGAGCCAGACATTGCCGACCTCTTTGGCGTTGGACGCAAGTCCAAGGCTGAGTATCTGGCAGCGGTGCAAGAAGAGATTGGCGCCAAGGGTGAGAGCATCCTTGGCCGCGTAGCAACTGCCCGAGGACAACTCAAAGACATTCAGCGGCAGCTTGACTTCATTGAGGCCAACAAGCGTGGGCCAGAAGTTGACGGCAAGCCTACGCTGTCACCCAAGCAGGAGGCCCGTCAGAAAGAACTGTTGGCTGAGAAGGAAGCAGCCACCGCTAAACTGGCCAGCCTTGAAGCGCGATTGAGCAAGATCAAAGCCCCTGCGCCCGACACGCTGCAGCAACTGGCTGCGACTGCGTCGCAAGGGCCTGCGTTGAAAGAAGAAGTTGATAGTGAGAAGAGCGCAGCGGTTGTCATGAGCAACATCGCTGAGTCCACCACTAACGACCTCACCCGCGCAGTGGCAGACCGCCTGAAGCTGCTCCTGGGCAACACCCGCGTTGAGATCGTCAATGATCTGCGTGACCCGGATGGGCAGGCAGCATACGGTCAGGCTGCGGCTGACGGTTCCTTTATCCGCCTGGATGCCAAGTACGGATTGAACGAGCGCACGGCTGTCCACGAAGGTGTGCACGCCGCTACCGAGCGCGTCATTCAAATGCCCGAGGATCAGCTTACGGATGATCAGCGCCGTGCCAAGCGGGAACTGGAAGAACTTTTCGAGGCGTATAAGAAGTTAAAGGGTGCGACAAACGAGAACGCCAAAACATCTTTGAGTGAGTTTGCGTCTGAGGCGCTGTCCGACGACGTGATGCAGGCAGAGATGCGGCAGCAGAAGTGGACGCTGCGCCACATGTGGGACTCGTTCAAGAGCGCGCTCTTGCGGATGCTTGGCATTAAGACGCCGGAGAACATGCTCGAAGCCACGTTGGCTGCGGTCGATAACCTGATGACGAAGGTGCCGCGTCCGACCCAGGCCGACAACGCGCTGTTGGCCCCGAAGGTACTCAATCAGCCGCGCAATCTGAACCCGGCTTTGGCCGAGGCGGATGCGTTCGGGCGTAGCATCGTTGCGGGCAACCAATCTTGGTGGCAACCCATCCGCGCCAAGTCCAGCGGTCTGGCGATGGAGACGGGTCTGGTAGATCGTTTTGCCGGGTTCGAGCGCCTGTCCAAGTACATGGACAAGCTCAAGGGCACGCAGATGATGTACTACCTGCGCATGTACGACCAGCGCATGAACTTCACGGCGCAGTCTGTGGCCAACGGTGCACTGGACGTCCGCGAAGTCCAGCGTAGGGATGGTGAGCGCGAGTTCATTGTCGAGAGCCAGACCGGCCCAAGCCTGCGGCAAGTGGCCGTTACGCTCAAGGGCGCGGCGCGCCTTGTCGGCGATGTCGATGCTACGAGCCGTCTGTTTACCCTGTATCTGGCCGCAAAGCGCGCTGAGCGTGTGGGCTTTGACAAGCTCGATCTGCGCGACCCCAAGATCACTGAGCAGAAGCTGCGGGATACCGTGGCCCAGGTTAGGTCTGTCGAGGGGCTGCAGGACATCTTCGACAACGCTCGGGACATCTACAACCAGTACAACGAGAACCTCGTGCGTTTCGCCCAGAAGGCGGGCGTGTTGAGCAAGAAAGACGCAGACGCACTGCTTGCATCCAAGGACTACATTCCCTGGTACCGCGAGCGCAACGGCGTTGCTGAACTGGCGCTTGGTGGGCTGACTCCGATCAAACTGGGCAACGTCAAGGACATGCCGCACCTGCAGGAGTTGGTGGGTGGCGATAAGCCGATCCTCGACTTCATGATCAGTTCGGTGCAGAACACCAATATGATGGTGGACTTGGCGCTGCGCAATCTGGCCACCCGCAACGCGATGTTCGAGTTGCTTGATCTGGGCATGGCCAAGATCACATCCAAGCCTGTTGACGGCCCGGAGGTTGTGCGGTTCAAGCACAACGGCGAAGACCGCTATGCGGTTCTTGAAACCGATACTGTCGAAGTCGGCGGTAAGAAGGTCAACACGGGCGTCAACGCGGACATCCTGGTCAAGGGCATGGAGGGCATCCCGCTCCAGACCACGGGCATCATGCGTGCGCTTACGGTTCCGACGCAGTTGCTGCGCCGCGCTGTGACACTGAACCCGCTGTACATGGTGCGGCAGTTGATGCGTGACTCACTGGCCGCTTCGATTGCGTCTGGTGCTGACTTCCCGCCCGTGCTGGGTGCGCTCCGTGAGATCGAGAGTTCTGCCAAGGGCACGCTTGAGCGGCGCGGCATCACCGGTGGGCAGATGTTTACCGGCACACAGGAAGACCTCAGCAAGATCATGCGTGATCTTGTCGGGGGCCGGTCAGCCATTACCAAGACCCTCGGCGCGCTGGAGTGGGCGGGTATGGAAGCTGACGCTCTGACTCGCCGCGCTCAGTACAACAGCTACATCAAGCAGGGCATGTCCGAGATGGAGGCCACGCTGCTCTCGCTGGAGTCGATGAACTTCAACAAGCGCGGTGCGTCGCCCAGTGCCCACATGGCGAACTCCTTGTACCCGTTCTTCAACGCACAGGTGCAAGGTCTGAACGTGCTGTACCGGGCTATGTTCGGCCAGATTACGGCAGGCGAGCGTGCTCGGATCAAGGCCAAGCTCATCACGCGCGGCGCCATGCTGATGGCGGCTACCTT
>Ga0181352_1001234_pt1 | contig 10082 bp, 4 predicted proteins | sample Fa13VDMLBSN_FD_130103 | JGI IMG/M metagenome (GOLD analysis project Ga0181352, IMG submission 130103) | Freshwater viral communities from Lake Michigan, USA - Fa13.VD.MLB.S.N | ecosystem: Environmental > Aquatic > Freshwater > Lake | place: USA: Michigan | collected 2013-09-23 | reverse complement strand
ACATGTGGTAGAAACCAAGCGGCAATATCAAGCAATGGGGGATGAATGGGAAGCGTATGTGAATGATACGAATAGCACCTGTCATCCGTTGTTGAATCAATCTCATGGGGTGCTGAGGGGTAAATGGTTGGAGCTTTACCCAAGGCCGACAGCTACGACGCAGGTTGTTGTTGATGGTTACTGCTGGTGGCCGAATTGGGAAAGCGGCTGGGGTGCTGGAGAAGTTCTCAGAACCTGGAGCTTTACTGAAACGGACATTGACTTGACGGATGCTGGGATTTACCGCATTGGGTTTATTTGCTATACGGAAGATGGTGTGACGTCTTCGTTGGCACATGTGAACTGGTTGGATAAGCTGGGGGATCTAGCAACGATTGTAGAGACTAATGAAGGTTATGCTTCGGTGTTTTCTGCTACCGAGTCCTTAGCTGATATTGTTGCTGCGGTGAATACAGCCTGGAAGAATGGAAGTGTTACACTTGATGGTTCGACAGTAACTGTGACAAAAGAAGGTGTTGATCCGACATTGGAAATTGTAACGTTGGACAACACTGTAGCTGCCCTTGATTCTCATAGTCCTACGGTCGTTAGTTCAACACCACTTCCGACGACCACTACTTCTGACTGGTGGACTGAAAACGCCGAGGAGTTTTTGATACTTCGGACGTTGGTCGAATGTAATCGACTTGGCCACGTGTTTACTGGAAACAAAGAAGGGAACTTACCTTCGCCAGAGAAAGCTGCCGAACAGGCGCTTCAGGTTTTGATTGATCAAGATAACGCAGGAGAACTTGCTGGAGGACAAATAGAACTATACTAATATGGCTGCTGACTACTATGTTTCAACTACTGATGGACGTGTACATCCTATCGTCGGTGTAACGTCTATTGAAATTGTCGTTAATGACGACGTGGCGACTGTCGTTTACGATGGCGTTTGGCGGAATGTGTTTCCGTTTTCACTGACTGGGGATTCTACGGTCCCGACGCTTGGACGATATGGTCCAGGGTGGAGTGGTCATCCTGTCATTTCAGGAACCACGGCGACCGGTTATGACATCTTTGAAGATGATGTTTATACTGAAACTGCACCTCGTCATTTGGAGATTAAGATTTCCATGTGGAAGTTCACCACGCCTACCGGTTCGTTCTTTATTCCGGTAAACAATGTTGTTGCCATGAGCAACACAGCACCTACATACTAACATGGCCGCAGCTTTTCAGACTATACCCACGGCTGATCCAGCTGAGAGCTCTTTCGTGGTTACGATTGATGATACGGTAATCAACCCTACGAACATTCCAGCCGCTGGGACTACGTTTGCCGATTGGGAACTGGGGCAAAAGTTTCGTGACGACGCAGCGCTTTGGGCTGACTATGTATTTGTGGATGCAACCAACTCATCTCCTGGAACCAGAGCTTTTGTATTTGGTAAAAAGAAAACAGCTGCTGAAAAGCTAGTACCTTTTGAAACGTATCACTCAGCTGAGATGTATAGCTGGCCAGCAGTTGTGGAAAAGATCCGCAATGTGTCATATGAAGACGATGGTTCAGTTTACTCCTCGCCTGATTATGCTATCAAGTCAGCTGTGACAGTTGAAAGTGTTATCAAAGTTGAAATGTTCCAAGACGCTGAGCCTTGGGCACATGCTGACTTACGCCAGCGCCGTCCGATTCCTGACGACTTGATGCTTAACAACAGTGATCGTCCAATCACATGCTTACATCCAACAATCACAACACGCATCGGCGGCAGTTTGTCTGGTGAAAACGTTGGTGGTTTCGTCAAAGAAGATCCACTTCGCGGGACTAATCTAGTCAAGCCTGCAACCAACTTTACCGACTGGGCTCCATTCGTCATTCGTGACAGTCAGAAAAAATCTAACGGACTTTGGGTCCGCGAGAAAGTTACCATCTACCCACCAATTCAGAAAACCAGAAAATTCTTTTAAACCTATGCAAGACAAAATGCAACAAGCCATGATGGCGATGCAGCTGTTACAAATGCTGCGTCAGCCACAACAACAGCAACAAGAAGCTGATGCACAGCAACAGGCTTTGGCTATGCGCCAGAGACAGTTCCAGCAGGAACAACAGATGAGTCAACAACAGATGGATCAACGCCAACAGCTTGCAGCCCTGGCCGCTTTGTCTGATGTCTCTCGTGATCCTATGACTGGAACTGTTGATCCAACGATGGTGCTTGATTACCTTCGTCAAAAGATGGGTATCAATGTTCAAAGACCTCAGGCACAGGTAAATCCAATGGCTCAATATTTCCAATCTCAACAAGGAGGACAACGATAACAATATGGCAATGCTAGATTTCTTTGGTTCCGGTATGCTGAACGCTGCTGAAGAACTTGTTCGTAAAAACAAAGCGACTGATGGTATGACTAATCCAAACGCCAAACCTGGTAAGAAAGGTAAAAACGCCAAGTCTAACAAAGCTGGCAAACGTGCCGCCGACCGTGCCATGCAACAGCAAATGCAGGCTGACCAGTTCAAGTTCCTCCAAGACAACATCTTCGACCGCACTGGAGCTACTCGTAGAACCATGTCCGGACAGATTGAACGTGATGTCCCACATGGTATGGACTACTTCAAGAACACTGGACCAGATCGTCCAGAACTTGTAGATCGTCAGAACCGACTAAACAACCAAGGGCTTAAAAACCCATGGTTCGAAGCCAACGCACGAGAAGCCGTTGACCTTGCACGTCGTAAGCAGTCTGAACCTGGGCTTTTTGGTGCGCCATCGCAACCCGGACTGGACCAGATTCTTCGGCAGAACACACGTAACGTGGATGTATTTGATAATCCAGCGAATAATGTGACGAACCCACGCACTGGTTTAACTACCAATGATGGACCATTTGTTCGTTCACGGCCCAATCCGTATGGAACTGCTAGAGCTTTATTCACACCCCAGCAGCAACCTTCTGCGCAACAGCCAGCTCCAGGTCCTGTGCAGTCGTTGTTTACTCCTCAGCAAACAGGGCAAGCACCAGCACAGACTCCTTCTTGGGACACAAGTTTCTTGAACAACCTGTCGATGCTACCCCAGGCTCAACAGCCACAGCAATCACCTGGAGCTCAAATCACCGAAGAACAATGGATGCTACAAAACCCTGACGCTGGAAACCCTATCGAGTGGCTTAAAAGCTTGTTCCTCCCAGACCCACAGTCCTTCCGACAGCTTCCACCGCCAGACAAAGTTCCGTTCCAGTTTGCTCCAATGCTTTAATCCACAACCAACATGACCATCTCCGAACTATCGACCCTTTTTGAAAACGCCAAGGCTTCACAACCGTGGGCGCAAAACATGTCGTTTGAAGACTTCGCGGCTGAAGGTGCGCGCGCTACTGGTGATCCAGAAATGTATCGCATTTCCCAAGCTGGGCCGATTGAAAACACAGTTCGGGGATGGAATCAGTCGTTGACTTCTGCTGTCAACTCCACACCGCTTGACGAGTTCTTAGGCGAGCGCACTGCGGACCTAGGTTCCATCTTTGGTATCGACCGTCAGACGGCATACAACGTAGGTCAATCACTCCCTCGTCAGGTAGTCAACCTGGCTCCCATGCTCATACCCGGTCCAGGATGGCTAGCAACTGCTGGCATGGTTGGCGGCGCTGGACTTTCCGCGGTTGACACCTATGACCAAACAGGCTCCACCTGGCAAGCTGGCATCTCCGCCGTTGCACCGATGGCAGTCAGCAAAGCTATGTCCGCAGGAGGTAACGCAGTCCTCAACGCTGCGGCTAAATCTCCAATGTTTCAACGTCTAGGTGTCACAGGTGTCACCAAACTACCTGGTCGGTTTACCGATCAAACCGTGAGTGGTGCGATTGCGCGACAGGGGCATAAGATTGAAGAGGATATTGTTAAGGGTTTTGCGAACAAAGCGGTGAGGTATGCTGGTGGTCAGGCGGCTGGACAGGCTGCAGGATTGGGGTTGGATGTGGCTGCCCAAGGGACGGATGCGGTGTTTAATAAGGATTATTTGTTTGCGAATGTGGTTGGTAACCTGGCATTTGCTCCGCTTGATGCTGGTGATTTCATTGGCACGAAGGTGATCGCTAGCCGTGATGTGTTCCCGGATCGTGCTCCGGATGTGAGAAGTCCAGCGGAAGAACGGGCGTTTAACTTTGAAAAGATGATTGCTGAGTTGGATCCGGCTGAACAGTCGCTGGCTAAGAAAGGCGCCGGATTGGATATCGCAACACAGCTGGTTCAAGAAAGACGACTGGCTGGGTTGGAAGATAAGTTTGATCAGACGAGAGCTACGGCTCGTGATGGTTTTGTTGCTGAATGGAGTGCGTTGAAACAGGCTAATCCTAACTTGCCAGAACTTAAAGTAGCCATGACGACGCCGGAAGCTGTGTCATTTGAGCTGTTCCCTGAGGCGAATTTGAAGTTGAATGACTACAAAGAAAAGCTGAAAGCTATCGACGGGCAGGAGAAAGCCGCTTGGAGTCAAGCAATGATGCGGCCTAATTTGGAAAGTTTGCAAGGCGTGGCGATTGATGAGCTAAGACTCCCGGAGACGCTGCTCAACAAACCAGTGGAACAACGCACGTTGAAGGACTACCAGGATGCCTTGGTAGATAAAGTTCGTGACCGTGGGATCAAGGCGCTGTATTCGATTCATAAGATTTCTGCCGGGCAGGAAGTTGAATTGCAGGCGCGTGGGGTTGCTGATGAAGTTAAGAAACTTTTAGCTGGAGAACCTACAAAGTTTGCTGAAGACAGAAGTTTTGTCGCGATGGCGCTTTGGGCTACAGGTAAAAAACCTAGGGCTGAGAAAGTTGTTGAGGCTAAGGTGAAGAAAGATGTGAACGAAGGTTCTACGGTTAAAGCAGCTTTGGCTAAGCAAAACAAAAAGGACCTTAACAAAATCATTAAACCACGTAAGAAACGTGGAGCTGACCTTAAACCCAGAAAACTTGACGCTGAGGTCACTGCAGCCGTGGCTCGCGTCGAAGATGCTATCCAACAAGCTGGCATAGCTAAAGATGCTGGCAAAGCGACACCAGAGCAGAAGTTTTTGCTTGAAGCTTTTCAAGCCATGAATCGTGCCACTGATGGCAGCGATGCGCAACGGCGTGCGGCTTATAGCTGGCTGGCTGAAGTGATGGATTCAGGTAAAAGCCTTAGTGAAAAGCTGGGAAGCTTTAAGAAAGGTTTGACTCGTTTAGTGGCTAACTTCAAAAATGCGAACGCGCAGAAATTTCAATCTATTGATGCAAGTCAACTGGATAGTGATAAGGTTTCTATGGCTTCAAGTTTGTTTGATGGTGAAGACTTAAACGTTCGCTTTGACGAAGAAGGCAATCCGATACTGGCAGATGAAGATACTCAAGACTCGTTTGATGAGGAGGCTGTGGGAGAAGCTTTGATTGATGAAGTTGACGTTGAGGAAGCAGCGAATGATAATCCTGTGCCAACACCGATTGCTAATACTGATGCGGTCAAGGCTGTAGCTTTACAATTAATCGAACAGCGAGCTGGAGTAAGTGCTGGCGAAGCTGTAAAGGTTTTTGATAGTATGCCAGAATCTACAAAGAAAGATTTGCTTCAAGCTGCTGAAATGACTATGGCTAAGTTTGCAAAAAGCAATGCTAACCCTAGTGTTCCGCAAACTGGATTGCAAACTTTGATGACATTTGACAAATGGACAGATGTGCTGCTTGCGGATCAAGGCTTTAACGATCGCGAAGTCACCCAGCTTAAAGAACACTTTGCAAAGGTTGTTGAAATTTTCTACAGTCCAGAAGTTAAATACGGTTTCTTGGACGAATTTCCTTTGGAGTCAAAGCTGGCAAAAGGTTACGTTGGCGTTGTTGGTGAAGGTGGCGTTCGGTGGAGATACGGTGAGTTGAATCAAATGGTTCATGATGATACGCCGGATACACGACCACGACTTGGTGAGACGAAGTTTCGTTATCGTGATGACACCCAGACACTTTATAAGTGGGGACACATCACCGAAGTTGAAATGGAGAATCTTACCGCAAAGTTGGAAAAACTCGGTAAGAAAATTAAAGCAGTTAAACTGATTACTCAAAGCAACATTGCTGAAGCTCACGGTATTACCACATTCTTCGGCCCTGAACCTGGAGGTTCTGTAAAGTGGGCAGCCGGGATGGACTATTACCGTCCGGCGGTGAAGCTCAACGGTGTTGTCGTTGAAGCTCCTACGCATCTACAAGCTTGGGAGAAACATTTTAAAAAGCCGTACTCTGCCTTTGGTCCTGCCGAAATGGAAGCGATGAAAGATTCCGTTTTGAAGGAAGGGTTTGTTACGTCCAAAGGTTTCGCTGACCGTAAGCAAGCGGCGGTGAACTTTAAAGCCAACGGTGGTAAAATGGATTTGACTCCAGGCGAAACGCGTGATTGGCTTGATTCCAGCGATGTGAAGTTTGCTAGGGCATCTGCAGCTGCTGGAACTGATCTTAGAAGTCTTTCAAGCGGTTACGAAAATGTTTCAGACGCTTTGATGGGTTTTCGTAAGAACCAACCAAATAAACCGTTTGATGAAAGAAACTATAAGTATGTATTACCAGTAGAAATTTCTGTTGATAATGGAATCACCTGGGAAGCAGATGCTGTAAAAGGTTTAAACTATCCACATGCTTTAGAAGTAGCTAAGCGAAACTGGGATGAGTCTGTCAAACTACGAATTCCTTTCAGTCAAGGAACTACACTGTTCGCTAGAAAAGCTATCCCTGGTTCACAAGTCTACGCAGCAGCCATTGAAGCAACACGCCAAATCTTCCTGAACCCAAAAGCACTAGAAGGTTTATCACCACTCGACCGTGTCCGTGTCCAATCCTCCCTCCTTGCCCACGAAAATTCCCACATCCTAATCGACAAAGCTCGCAACGGCCTCTTCGGACCAGAAGCAAAGGCCATCATCGACAACATGGATTTGTGGGCTAGTTCAGCTAACCCACATGAGATTGAGGTGGTGGTAGATACGATGGCGGATGTGTTCTTAGACAAAAGAACACGTGATCTTCCTGGCGTTGCGGATGTTATTAAGAACCTGAGAGATAACTCAGGACGTATGTATAAGGATGAAGTCCTTGCGAATATGTATGGAATTTGGACTACTGGGTTACATCAACTCAAGGACCCAGGTAGGTTCTATACATTCATGCCTAAGGTGGTTCGTGATGTTTTCGACTGGATTTCGGAGAAGCTGCAAGGCGTTGTCAGAGCTGCACAGATGTATGTGCGGTTTGGCGGGGATAAGGAAAAGCTGGGAAGAATTCAACAAGTTCGTGATGTATTTGCAGCTGTGCGGAAAGGAGCACGGCAAGCGGAGGAGAATCTTGGAGAGCTTAATCAACTAGCTAACCTTAGTCAAACAGACATCTTCGATCTAGCAGATGCTAAGTTTGCCAAAGGGGTCTATGGTTCGACCGGTAAACTTGGTGCCAGTATTATGAATAAGTTTGATAGCTGGGTGGTTCGCATGGGTTCTCTGGCTGCGACACATGTGGGTTTAGAGAAACCATTCAGAGCAATGGCAGATACTGTGCCATTGATTAATGATATTGTTGCTCAGGCTTACGCAGGCCTGGGATGGGGTGAGTATAGCCACACAGGGTTGAATGTGAAGAAGAACACAGGACCAGCGAGGATACGTGACAGCGAGTCGTTGAATAAAACGATGAGTAAAGTTAACGTGGAGTTGCAGAGGTTGATGGATACGGCTGTGGTGAAAAAGCCTGATGGCACTGTGGAGTTTGATTTGCAGAAGCTGAGTCCAGAACTTCGTGGGGAAGTAATGTCTTATAACCCAGAGGCTCAAAGGATACTTGCTGAGTATGTAATCAAACGTAGCGAACAGACAATGCCTATCGTCCATGGGACGATTGTCAAAGCTGAGTGGGATAAACAAACGGATAATCTTCATAAGATTTTGTTCCGTTATGAATCTATGAAGATGGACTATAAGCTCGCTGAACAAGTGGCGTATGAGTCTATGCAAGCTGCGCGTCAGGGGGATATGGTTAAGCTGGCTGAGGTGTTGAAAAAGGTTCCTAGTCCGGTGGAAGCTGCGCAAATTGGAAAGTTTGTCACAGCTATGGGTGAGAGGATCAAGAACTTGGAGGCTGATTATAAAAAGAATCCTGCGTTTGGTAGCTTGAGAAGGTTCCAACCGATTAAACAAAAGTGGACTAAAGGTACTGAAGAATATAACATGCAAGCGCGTAATGCGAAGGAAGCTGAGAAAGAATCAGCGCGTTTGGAAGCCGAAGGCTGGACTCCAGGCATCCCCCGAATCGCGGACTACAAACCCACAGACGAGTGGGTCATGGATAGCGATTCCAAAAAACGTTTGATTGATATGGAAGATAGGTTGCATACCGCTTTGGATGAACTTGGTATTCCTGCTGACGTCAAAGAAGCGTTAAAGAAAGACATGAACTTCGTGGCGATGCTTGAAGAAGATGCTGCAGGGAAGAGTGTGTTCTCGACGCAGGTTAAACGTAATTTCGCTGAAGGGACGGATAGACTGAATGTGTTAGAACAAGATTTGACGTTTGTCCACAGTGCGATCTCAGGTTCGTTGAAACGGGCCTTGGATGCAAAGATGGCTGTGGCTATGTTGAATCCTGACTTGGATGGAGTGAAGGATGCAAAGGATGTGTTCCAACAGGGTTATAAGAACTTTACAGAGTCTAACAACCCTTGGTTGAGTAAGCTGTCAAAAGCCAATGCAGCTTGGTTTATCGGCTTGAATATCCCTGGACATGTAGCTGAGTTGATGCAGCCAGTGATGACGCACCTGGCGGAAATGAGAAATATTGGGCTTCGCACGGGTCAGGCGTTGAGCGTTCTGATGTCTTCGTCGAAGGACATTACAAACTTCTACAAACGTAACTTCAAGAAGTTTGCCACCGGCCAGACGGTTCATCTTTGGGACGACTGGGCAAATGCAGAAGAAAGAGAAATGCTGTTTGAGTTGAAACATGTTATCAACGCTAATCCGCTGAACTATGCGTTTGACGAAATTGGATTCAAACAACAACAGTTGATTTCGATGACAGACGGTGGGAAAAAGAAGTCTTTAGCTGAGTTGGCTATGTCTCCAGCGACGGCGTATGGTAACTGGGCATTGAAGTTTTACAACTTGTTTACTAGACATAACGCAGTGATGGGTCTTGTTGGTGGCTACCGTGCATATCGTCAAGCAGGATTCAGCCATGCAGAAGCAAAGGAAAAAGTACGTCTGTATGAAGTAGTTGTAAATAAATCCGGAGGACGTGCTGATCGTCAAGCTGCACCGTTTAAAGGTAACGCAGTATTAGGTCATCTGTTCTACGGACTGCAGGGTTACACGACAGGCTGGTTCAGCCAAGCGTTAACATACGCACGGCATGGGTACAACAGCAAAGATTACATCGGTTTCAAAGACAATCCAGCCGCAGCGAAGAATGCTCGCGCCGCTTTGCACACAATGCTAGGCGCGCAGCTTGCAGCCGCTGGTGCTATTGGTATGCCATTCGTCGGAGCTTTGATGGCGTTAGTCGAAGACTTAACTCGTGAAGACCTTCGCGGTGAGATGTATGAAAACTTGGAAAACGTCACAGGTGATCCGTTACTCGCACAAGCTGCTTCACACGGCATTGCCGCAGCACTCGCTGACAAACTTGGCATCCCAGCAGACTTACATGGACGTTTCGCCATAGGTGGTTTCTTAGGATTTAATGCCTACGACGGTTTCTCTCCAGCTTCACTCCTTGGTCCTACCGCAGGTATGATCAACGGCATGTGGAAAATGGGACAAACTTATGCGGATGAACACGACGTTCGTAAAGCTCTAGCCTCAGGCGGACCCACTGGCATCCGTAATGTCGCAAAAGCTCTAGATCAAGAACTCCCAGCATCCGACGACTCCCCCATCGCCACCGCTCTAGGTTTCCGCTCAACCCAAGCGCGTAAAGAAATCGAATTCGAACGTATCGCAAAACTACGCAACGAAAAAGCCGCACGAGAAATATCCCATGCGGCTAGGCGTGTCCAGGAAAACCTTGGACGAGGTAGTGCTGTGGTTCAGCAGATT
>Ga0181352_1001233_pt1 | contig 10094 bp, 20 predicted proteins | sample Fa13VDMLBSN_FD_130103 | JGI IMG/M metagenome (GOLD analysis project Ga0181352, IMG submission 130103) | Freshwater viral communities from Lake Michigan, USA - Fa13.VD.MLB.S.N | ecosystem: Environmental > Aquatic > Freshwater > Lake | place: USA: Michigan | collected 2013-09-23 | reverse complement strand
CTCGGCTGGCGAGATCATTGTCTTTGTAGCAACCGACGAAATAGGGCGGTAACGCCAAGGAAGGTGCATCATGGCAACACAGTTCATCGCGGCCGGTACTGAAACGCTCCCGTCCATCGCGGCGGCGGACGTTATCAACTTCCCCGAGGGCGCGCAGACCGTCAGCGCGAACCTGAACCATTCCGGCATCGGCTTTACCACGCAGTGGAACGCCGCTCGCCGGTTCATCGGCTCGATCGGCACGGCTGCCGGTCCGCTGATGGTCGGATGCTCCGGCTCGATCAACTGGGATGCGGGCGGTGGTGCCCTGTTCATTCAGCCCTCATCGACCAGCGGAAACACCATCGTCAACCTGACCAACTCCGGCTTTGCCACGGTGTCGGTGCTTGGCGGCGGGGCCGTCACCAACTACTACATGCAGAGCGGACGGAACAGTGTTGCGGAAGGTGTGGACCTGACGAACCTGTACGTGTCGGGCGGTGAGAACGTGGTCGAGTACGACGCCACGGGCATCACGGTCTTCAACCAGACGAGCGGCAAGACCACGATCAGGCGGCCAAGCTCCGGCGCGAATACATGGCGCATCGCGGGCGGCGAGGTGACGATCGAACGCAAGTCAACCGTGGCCGCTCCCGGCCTGACCCTGACCACCACAACCATCGAGGTCGGTAACGCCACGCTCCGGCTGGCCGTCGCCAGCACCATTGCTTCGATCAAGTTGCTGCACCCGAACGCCAAGCTTGATTGGGTCCGCAACCCCGGCACCTGCACGATCAGCAGCCTTGAAGGCGACTCGATGGCCATCGCTAACACGGGCCTTCGCGTGGGTAACCAGTCCACACAGTTTCAGGCAACCACGACCGTTACGGCCATCGTCAAGTACGGCCTCGATATTGCCCAGTCCACCGCCTACGGGTCATACAACCGATGAGCAAAGTTCTGGAGCGGGACGGTCGGGTGGTACTCCGTCCAGATGGACGGCTGGCTCTCGATTGCGATCCCGACTGTTGCGGCCCCACTACCTGCAACAGCTTTTTTCGCATGGTCCCGTGCTACCCGCTCGCACCGGACCCGGCCTGCCAGCCCCCGCCCGAGAAGGGCGAGATATGGGTCTGTGCCACGCTTACCTGCACCGGCGGCAGCGAGGCCGGCCCGTGGTCGGGCGTGCCCGGCCGGGGCATCTACTTCGATGGCCTGTGCTGGACTCGAGCGGATCTAGCTTCGGTTCCTCGAGATCAGCTACCGCCCGGTTCCACTGTCATCGAGGACGGCACGGTCGAGTGCATTACCTGCGGTGATCCTCGTTGCGGCGCGTTCTACTACGCCACGGCTGTACCGTGCGACCCGGCCTATTCAGGACCACCAGTTCTGTACTGCCCGGCTGGGTTGCCCTTTGACTGTTCGGTGCTAAACCCGTCCATCTACATCCCCGGCACGCCCAACCAGTGCTTTGAGTTCAGCCGGTCCGCGCCGACACAGCCCTACCCGCAAGGCACGGTGCCGGTCATATTCCCGCCCGGTACCTATCCGCTGCAAACGTGCTGCACCTGCAACACCGGCTGCGTGCGGACCGCCCGAAACTTCCAAGATCAGTGCGCTGGCCAATACCAGCTAAGTTGCTGCTGCGGCGACTTGACGAACGCCGTGGTGGTCTACGGCGGGGCCAACCGGTTTGAGTTGTGGACGCAGGGCTTTAACGGCCCGTTCCGGCAGACCGTCATCGACGAGACTTGGAGCGGAACAAGCAACGCGATCGGGCTGTTCCGGCGTACTACGCAGCTTTACCTTGAAGGCGGGGCACCAGACGGCCCGCCGCAGGTCTACACCGAGCCGATCCCGACGTTCGCACCGTCATGCCCGCTCCAGAACTTCCCGAACTGGGCGTTCTACCAGTGCGTGAACCCGTGCCCCGGCGGGTCCGGATCATTCACGCCGCCGGTCCTGAACCACACTTGCGATAGGTATGACTTCTCTGTGGCGTGGGATTGCGGGTCTGAGCCGTTCATGAACCCCGGCACGAAGGTTTCGTCGTCGGTCTTTGCCCGGCTGATCGGAATGGTTCCGACTCCCGGCTGCCGCAGCGACAACTGCGGGGGCGGGTTCGCGCTGGCGCAGGGCACGGGCGGGGCCGCGACGGGCGGCATTACCGACCCGGCTGTAGCGGCATGGATGCAACAGAACTTGGGCGGCTGTCGCGGATGCGGAGACTCGCCGAATCCGGTCTGACTTCTAAGGGATGAACGATGCCGATCCGCAACGCCGCACAAGCCCGAGCCGCAACGCTCCAGAACCGGGGCGGGCAGACGCCGACCGTATCCGCACTGGTTGACCGTATCCTGTCCAGAATCGACGCACAGACCGGCGAGGCCCCGGCAGGGGCTGGACGGCCCGAACGCCTACGGCACGAACGTAGACGATTGCAGCCCTATCTGCGTGACCCGTTCGCGGTCGGCGAGAACGAGCCGGAACCTGATGAGGATTCTCTGTACTACGCACGGGTTGCCCTTGAAGGGCTTGGGTTCCGGTTCAGCACCAATCAGGGCGTGCAAGTCATGGAGTGGGGCCATTGAACTACGAAAGCCCATACAAGTCATCGACGGCCTACCCCATGCGGTTTGCGGACTCGCTCCGTGAGGGCCGGTTGCGGTTCAAGGCGTTCGCCGAGGTTCATCTGTCCACAACCTCGCAGAACCTTGGCGGCATCGTCACGGCCGCGCCGTCATCGTTCGCGCCGACCAACACCTTCACGACCGATGCGGATGGGGCGTGGATCAACTCGGCAACGGTCGCGACGACTGGGGAATGCTCGGGCCGGGAAACGTCTGTCGGCGTGGCCCAACTCCGGCACTACCCGATCCTTGGCTGCACGTTCCAAACCGGATCGTCGCTGGCCGATCAACGCATCTTTGTCGGGTTCCTTGGCAGCACGTTTACGGGCGCGGCCTCTGACAACTTCGCGGCAAGCTACGACGCGCTCGGATTCTTCTACTCGTCCACAACCTACCCAAGCTGGCACGCCGTGTCCGCAGAGGTAGCGGGCGGGACGCAGACCATCACCCCGCTCGGCGTGGCCATTGCCGCATCGACCCGGTACGAGGTCTGGGTAGCGGTTGTTTCGTCAACGCTGGCCCTGTTCTGGATCGGCACGGCGACGGCTGGCAAACCGTCCGGCATGTCCGGCCCGTTTCCGATCACGATCAAGAGCGGCACGGTCCTGACCAGTGCGGACTTCCTCGTGTGCGGGCTAGAGAACAAGGCCAATACGTCGCGGGCCATCCGGTGGAGCCGGTTCGATTTGAGCCGGGAATAGCCGAAAGGCGGGCACTTGAAGCCGATACGCAAGCTCGTTCTCTTTGGTGATCCGCATTTTGGAAGTCCCCGTGCGTTGATGCCGCCTGCGTTCAAGACAAGCGAAGGCCAAGTAGTGCATCAGTCGCCGGGCCAGCAATGGTTGTGGTATCAGTTCCGCGACTTCATCAACTGGATTAGCGCGGCCACGGCGGACGAACCCTACGGGCTGGTCCTGATGGGCGACCTCATCGAGGGCATCCACCACGGATCGGCCGAGGTCGTTTCGGCGCAGCTCGAGGACCATATCAGTATGGCCTGCGACGTTCTCGGGCCGATGGCGGATGAGGCGGCGCAAACGTTCGTGCTGCTTGGTACGGAGAGCCACACCCGCAACTGCGAGAACGCGATAGCGCGCGCCATCGGAGCCAAGTGCTGCCCGGTCAGCGGCGGGGCGTGGCGTGACCTGAACCTGACCGTAAACGGGACCGATTGCTTCTTCACGCACCACGCCGGAACGTCCAGCCGCGTGTACCTGTCCGCCTCGCGCCTGTCGATCCATCTGGGCAACATGCAACTTGAGCGGATACGGGCGCGGCACTCGTTCATACCGACCGTGATGGTTGCGGGACATTGTCACCGGATGGACGTGTACACCGATAGCCGGGGCCTGTGCATGACCACACCAAGCTGGCAACTCCTGACCCGGTACGGGCACAAGGTTGTCTCAACGGCCGTGCCGCACGTAGGCGGGGCGGTGCTGCACTTTGACCACGCCGGCGAACCGCCACGGGTCGAGACGTTCCGGCGCGACTGGCCCACACCGGAAGGGGTGAAGCTATGACCAAACCAACCAAACCACCCGACGCGGCGGTCCTCGCGTGGATTGAGGCGGAACTGCACGAGGACAAGCGCGAACCGGGGTGGATGACCATCAAGGAAATAATGTTTGCCACGGGCAAGACGTACGGCGAGGTCTTTGCCAAGCTGGAGACGGGCTTAGGGCAGGGCGTGGTCCAGAAGAAGACGGTTCGGCTACAGACCAAGCAGGGCAAGCGGATGGTGGCGGTCTATAACGTACAGGAGCGGCCCAATGGCAAAGCAAAGAAGCCCGGAGCAGGCCGTTCGGACCGCCCTAGCCGTGATCGCAGAACACGCCACGGCGGAGTCGATCTTTGAGTGCGTTGAGACCCTGCTCGAACTGAAGCTGGGCAAGGCGGCCTACTGGATCGTCATTGACGGCCGGGGCCGGTTGCCCGTGGTCCGGGCCTGCACGGTCGATCTTTGCCACACGATGGGAATGCTGTCGATGGCGATTGATGTCGTAGCGGAGCGGGCCGAAGCGGATCAGGAGGACGAGGGGGAAGAGTCGGCCTGAGCCTGCCGCTTCGCATCAACAATCGCCCTGTGCTTGTCCATCATTGCGACCAGAGCCTTTCCGAACGCGTCCCATTCGGCGGGCATCTCTTCGATGTCTCCATGAAACGTCATGGTCGCTTGTCCGAAACCTGCCGGTCCTTCGCATCTGATTTGAACTTCCACCAGCCTCATTCCTTCTCCTTCCCCGCCACGTACCGGCACGCCGCAGCGAGGGCGTGGGTGCGGGTGGGGTACGTGCCGATGGTGTTTGTGTAGCCATATGCGACAACGACCTCGCCAGCTATCCATCGTTCGGCACCGTTTGATTTGTCTATGGAAACGCACACCGGCACGCCTGTTCTATCAAGCCACTCGCACATCGCGTCCCGTTGCAGGGCCTCGGCGTGGGCGTCGAGCATGCCGGACATATCGCGGTGTTTGTCTGCGCCATCCCGGAACCATGCGAGGTGGTTTGGGCTGTACCGGATCGTCCCGCACTTCGCCTCTGCGGGCAACCTTTCGATAAGATCGAACAGTTCATTTGCGTTCATGGCTTTCCAATCTCGGCGTCCAGTTCCGCATCGGCCCAGCGATTGGCGGCGCAGTCCGGGCAGTTGGGCGGGCAGGTCTGTATCACCACGGCCGGGATTGAGTTGATGAGGGCGACGATCCGGGCAATGTCGGCCCGCTCCGCCCTGCCGTACCACCGGCCTAGGCAGAACGCGACGGCGGCGGTGAGGACGATGGCGATTGTGGTGGTCATGGCTTCGCCTCCACGGGCACGGCCAGCATGGCTCTTGCGACGGCTTCGAGGCGGGATGTTGAATCGCACCGCTCGTGCCGGACACCGCCATCAAGTGGCCGCGATACCAACGCCGCGATTCGGCCACGCGTCGGGGCTAAGTCATCTGGCGGGGCAAACACGGCTCTCCACCCCCGATCCCCGCACTGGTCCACCAAGTGGGCGAGCCAGAGGGCGGAGGCGATTGGATCGTCCAGCCCGAATGACTCACACGCCGAGAACTCGTCGCCAGACAGATAGAACTCCACTCCGCAACGGTCCTTCGGCCTCCCAAACCGATCCGCCACGGGTCCGTCAAGCAGTTTTGCTAGTTCGCTTGTCATGTTCACTCCTGCCCAAACCATGCCGTGATGAACTGGAAAACGTCCGGCGTCGATACAGCCCCGTCCGCATCGGTGTCGGCCCGCGCCGAACCGGCGAACCACAGCGCGAGGTACGCGAAGAGGTCCGCCACGTTGACCACGCCGCTGCGGTCAATGTCCGACACCTTGCGGCAGTAGACCACGAACCCGTCCGGCACCATCTCGCACTCCATCACCGGGAATGTGTGGAAGATGCCGCCAAGGTACAGGCCGACCGCGCAGAGGCCGGACGAGCCCGTCGCGGGCAGTGGCGTACCGGGCAGACCGGGCGGGGTGGACAGGCACGCTTCCAGCCCGGCAAAGGGCGGAAACGTCGTCTGGTACTGGGCGATGCCGATGCCGCCGCTCTCGGTGAGTTGTACCACGGTGTACAACTGACCGGCCTGCCAAGCAGCGGCGCATCCCTGCCCCTGATTGGGCTGGGCAATCTCGTACGGGGCCTCGCCGCCAAACTCGTTCGCGGTCAAGACCGGGCAGACGCACGGGTCGGACGGGGACGCGGCGACACAGTGCGAGGACGGCCCCTCGCCCAAGTCGGTCGGGTTGGTGACGGTGATGGACAGGCACTGCCCAAGTGCCGATGCGGTAAGGGCTGCGATGATGATGCTCATTCCGGCTCCTCCACAAAAAGGTCCTTGACGGCGGCGATGGCGTTGCCAAGCCGGAATTGCTCGTCGCTGTATTGCACATCCGGCAACGCTTCCTCCGCCGCCCTGACCAGTTCCCGCACGGCCGCGCTCATGGACGGCTTTGGCTGGGGCGGGCAGACGTGGTATACCCCACCACGCTGAACCGAGACGGTTCCATCCGGCTGCACGCCGACAAGCCGAACGTCCGAAGCCTCGTACGCGCCGCACGGGCACGATCGGCCCACTTGGACCTTCGCGGGCTCGTCCACGGGCAGGGCGAGGATGATGCGGCGGAGAAGTTGCCAGTGCTTGCCGGTGATGCCGTCAAGGTCTGTATATATGTCCTCGGCATCGGCCAGCAACTCGTCCCGTTCCTTGATGGTCATTTCTTGCCCTTTCGCTTGAGTTCCGCCATGATCCGGTGCCGGTTGACGAACCGGGCTAGGTCGGCCCGTCGCCACAAGCTCGGGCCGCGATGGTCCCCGCCCTTGGCTGGCCTGATCTTGAGCCGCTTGGCCGCGACGAACACCCCGGCGCGGGTCAGGCCGGTGGCGTCTGCAATCTCTCGGGTGGTAATAGTGGTGGTCATGGGGTAAAGGTATGCCACGCTTTACGGCCTGTCAAGAAATATCTGTCAAGTTCTCTTGACAGCTTGCCGATGGTTTGCTATCTTGATCTGGGCGGGGCAACATGGAGACGACGATGGAACTTCATGACAAGGGAACGAACCGGCTTCTGGCGGACATTGCGGCGGCACCGGCCCGAGACATGACCCTCGCCGAGGCCGAGGCGGAGCTTTACGAACACACCCGGCTGTTCACGATCCGGCTGGAACGGTCGTGGGCGTTGTACAACCAGCCCCGCACTACCGAGTGGTCCGTCTGTGCCTGCCGGGACGAACGGCAATCGTTCCGGCTGTTCTCGGCGAACACGCTCCGCGCCGCTGTGGTGCAGGCGATTGATTACATGCGGCCCGACCCGTTGCCGACCTCTACGGAAGTGTCCGAGCAGGTCGAGCGGTTCGGCGACGACGGCCCGTGCTGCGGCGGCGGCAGCCAGTGCAAGTGCGGAGGTGACGAATGAACCAGCCCCGCTCCAGTTCCACCCCAGACGGTTCGGTCCGGCCCTGCCCGGTGCCGGACTGCGGCGGGGACCAGACGTATACGGCGGCCCATCCCGAGCCGTCCATATTCGGCGGTACGGTCATGGTGGAGGGTGAGTGGCGGTGTGACTGCTGCGATCGGCGCGACTCGGACACGCCACCAAACGAGGACGGAAAGGCTGGTGAGGTATGAGCGGACACACGCCGGAACCGTGGTATTGGGATGACTTCGATGCCGCCATGCTCGGTGAAGAGTACGAAGAGGGCTGTGGCTTTCCAAAGTACGCCGACTGCTACCTAAGCGGGAGTGACGGCCGCGCCATCATCCCGATTCGGATTGACCACGGCGATCCGATTTGGGATATCAGTCGAGACTCTATATTCCCGACCAAGTTCGACCGTGGCCGCATCGTCGCGTGCGTCAACGCCCTCGCTGGAATCCCCGACCCGGCCGCGTTCGTCAAGGCGGCGCGGGAGTTGGCGGATGCCGAGGAGCAGCAGGACGGTCTGTACAGCCGTGGGCGTAGCGATTGGGACGATGGCGAGGAAGATCGCGTGGTTCGCCGGGTAGAGCGTGCCCTTGAAGCCTTCCGCGCCTCAGACCGCCCCGGCACTTGACACCCACCCTCGCCTAGACTAGGCTGTACCGAGCAAGGAGATAGCAGTGTCCGACCTAATCCAAACCGCCCGCGCCAGCATCGACCGGGTACTGCACGGCGACGCCACGGCCGAGGACGTACTGGCAACGATCGACGTGATCGACGCCCTCAAGGCCCTGACCCGCGACCTGTCGGCCCGGTCCGAGTCGGCGATCATCGCTTGGATCGACCAGCACGGCCAAATCGAGCGCGGCGAGGTCCGGTACTACACCGGCCCGAACAAGACCGTGCGGTGCCGGAACCATGAGGCCACGGTCGAGGCGGTCCTGTCTGCATCGCACGGCGACTTAGCGGCCGTGGCCCGGTGCCTGTCAAGCTCGGCTTGGAAGGCCGGTGCGGTGCGGGAGTTGCTGCCCCCGGACGAAATGGACGGGCTGTTTGAGGTGGTGGTTTCTTCCGACCTGAAAACGGGTAAGCCGCTCAAGCGGCTCCAGAAAGTGGACGATCGGTATGGCAAGAGCAGAGGACTCGGACGCTCCAACAACAACACTGGAGCGACTGACGTACCAGCCGCCGAGTAGGCGAGTGGTGGACCGGACAAGCTCACACGACGAACGCGGCGATCGTGACGGGCAGGAACAGGACCGCGAGAGCAACGAAACGGAGAACGAGCATGGCAAGGCGATCAGATACGTACGGCGGCGAATGGATCAAGGCAACCCAGTCCGGCAACATTGAGGCCGGTCCGGACATGCCGCGCGACGATGACCGGATGGTCCTGACCATCAAGGGCAAGGCGACCTCGCACGAATGGGACGACGGGAAGAAGCAGCGGGTCCTGTCATTCAACGAGACGGAGATGCGGCTCGGACTCAACGCCACGAACTGGGACGCTATCGCGGCGATGACCGGGCAGGACGATGACGACTACTGGGACGGCACGCAGGTCGAGCTGTTTGTCGTGCCGGAACCCAAGTCCAAGACCGGCCACGCCATCCGGGTCCGCAAGCCCAAGGCGGCAAAGCCCGCTCCGGCCGCTACGACGGCCCCTGCCGCGTCCGTGAAGGTTCTAGGCGATGCCGGTGCGGCCAAGCTCGTGGACCGTCTGGCCGGGGTTGAGATGTCCCTGAACGACCTGCGGTATTACCTACAGGGCAAGTCCCTTGGCGCGGCGGTCGATCAGGCCCCGGCGACGTGGCCGGTAGCGTGGGGGATGCACATCGCGGCGTGGTTAGAGAAGCCGGTCCGGGCACCGGGCGATGGGTATCGGCCAATCACAGACGACGAGGTGCCGTTTTAGAACGGGCTACACAATGCCGCTTGTAATGGGTATCATTAGCCATGAAACCATGCAAAACATGCGGTGTCGTGAAGCCAGCCAAAGAGTTTTACAAGATGCCAAGGATGGCAGATGGAAGACTCAATGAGTGCAAGCCGTGCTTCTGTTTGCGAGTACGAACCAACTACTACGCAAAGCACAAAGAGAAGTGCTTGTACGAACGACAACGAGCAAAGCGTCCAGACCGTCGTGCAAAGGCACTTGAGTATCAGCGAGAGCGAAGAGCAAGAGAGCCAATGAAAAACATTGCACGATCGCGGCTCACGTATGCGGTTCGTTCCGGAAACATCATCAAGCCAACTACGTGCCCGCACTGTGGCTCTACAGATCGAATCCAAGCCCACCACCACGACTACAGCAAGCCTCTCGATGTGGCGTGGGCTTGTTTCAAGTGTCATCGAGAGATTTATCACAAGCAGATTTGCAGCGATTGAATCTCCATGCTCGCCCCGGCCCGCCGCGTGGTGGGTCGGGGTTTTACGGATGGGGGTGGGGACAGTGGCGGAGCCACGCAACTGAAAGGGACGGCCATGAAGAAGCGTGTTTCTGTTCTGGAGTTTGCGTGTGTGATCCTGATCGCGGCGGTGCTTGGCGCACTGGCCGTGGTCAATGCT
>Ga0181352_1001232_pt1 | contig 10101 bp, 11 predicted proteins | sample Fa13VDMLBSN_FD_130103 | JGI IMG/M metagenome (GOLD analysis project Ga0181352, IMG submission 130103) | Freshwater viral communities from Lake Michigan, USA - Fa13.VD.MLB.S.N | ecosystem: Environmental > Aquatic > Freshwater > Lake | place: USA: Michigan | collected 2013-09-23 | reverse complement strand
GCGGCTCTCAATTCATGAAGCTTTGGTACGACGAAAAGAAGCGCCGTCCCTGTGCTGAATTTGTCCCTATAGACAATATCCTTTTGCCATTCTCTGCAGGTAATTTTTATACTGCTCAACGTGTCACTGAGGTTCAGGACATTACTCAACATGAGTTTGAGAATCGTGTTGCGCGTGGGCTTTATCGTGATGTGGATTTGATCAGGTCTTCGATGGAGCCGGAAGAAACGGCGGCAGAAAAGGCCAACAGAAAGATTGAAGGCAAGAAGCCAGAAAATAATTTTGATGGTCTTCGCCGGATATTCCATATCTACACATGGCTTGAACTGGAGAGTGATGGACACTCTGAAGGCGAAAGCGCTCCCTACATTTTGATGGTTGATGATCAAAGTCGGGAGGTTTTGGGTGTGTATCGCAACTGGGAGGAGGGTGATGAAACACTCACCAAGCTGGACTGGATTATTGAGTTCAAGTTCATCCCGTGGCGTGGCGCATACGCTATTGGATTGCCTCATCTTATTGGTGGGTTGGCTGCTGCTCTCACTGGCGGTATCAGGGCTTTGCTTGACAGCGCTCATATCAACAACGCTGCAACGATGCTCAAGATCAAGGGTGCCAAGATATCTGGGCAATCCCAGCAGGTTGAGGTCACTCAGATAGTTGAGATTGAGGGTGCCCCGGGCGTGGATGACATCAAGAAGATTGCCATGCCCATGCCGTTCAATCCGCCCTCTCCGGTTCTTTTCCAGCTTATTGGATGGCTGGATACTGCGGCAAAGGGCGTAGTCACTACGGCAGAGGAGAAGATTGCAGATATAAGCGCTCAAGCCCCTGTTGGTACTACGCAAGCTTTGATTGAGCAGGGGTCTGCGGTGTTCTCGGCCATTCATGCACGATTGCATGATTCCCAGAGAAGGGTTTTGCTGGTTCTGCAGCGTATCAATCGCTGGTATCTGGATGAGCAAAGGCGCGGGGATATCGTTGCTGAACTTCCGATTAAGAAAGAGGACTTCCGCCGCAGGACTGATGTGCTGCCGGTATCGGATCCGCATATCTTCTCTGAGACGCAGCGGATGGCGCAGAATCAAGCTGTCATGGCTCTGGCAAAACAATATCCACAGTTTGTGGATGGTCGTGTAGCGGTTCAAAGAACGCTGCGCCAGATGAAGATTCCAAATATTCAGGAACTGATGCCGCAATACTCAGCGCCCATAGAAATGCACGCAGCCGATGAGAACGCTGCGATGGTGATGGGCAGGATAGCTGTGGCCTATCCGAAGCAAGACCATTTGGCGCATATTGCTACTCACGTTGAGTTTGGTCTTAGTCCCATACTTGGCTCCAACCCTATCAATGCGCCAAGCTTCATGCCCAGAGCGATTGAGCATATCAAGCAGCACATGATGCTTTGGTATTCACAGAGGATGGACAACTATACAATTCAGCAGGCCGGTATAAAGCGGCAGAAATATGCTGATAGCAAGCTGGTGCCTGAAATTGACAAGGCTATGGAGATTGCATCTTCGCACGTGCAATTGGATGCTCAAGATGATCTTGGTAAGTTCATGCAGCCAATTGCTCAGATGATGCAGATTGCGCAGCAAGTAAGCCAGCCCAAGCAAGCCCCGATGGACGGTGATGCTCAAGCGGTTCTGCAGGCTTCGATGGCGGAAACTCAGCGTCGAGCGGCTAGGGATCAGTCGGAATTGAAGCTGAAGATTGGCGAAATGCAGCAAAAAGCAGCAGAGCAGGATAAGAAGCAACAGTTTGAAGCGGCCATGAACGCTGAAGATAACCTGACAAAAGAGCGGATGCAGACTCTTGATTTGACGGTTGAGGCGGCTAGGCTGAAGAAAGAGCAAGGCGAGTCTGCAATAGCATTGCAGAATGAAGTTCAACGAAACCTAAGAGGTGAATGATGGCAACGTCTGACAAAGAGCAGCAAAGCGAACTGGTTCCGCAGCACAAGCGGATGGCTCAAGGTGCTCCTATCAATGGGAGCAGCATGGGATCCAAGACGCCTGAGAAGAAGGCTGGCGGTCTTTCTGGTGCGACCAAGAAGAAGTGAGATACATAGAGGACTTCATAGGCGCTATTAAGGTACGGCAGGCTGAGATTGCCTCCTCGCTCGTTGCTGGACATGCGACGAATTATGAGACGTACCAGCGCCTTGTGGGGCTGAATGCAGGGCTTGAAGAGGCCATGCAGATTTTGAACAACTTACTGAAGGAGGACGAAGACAGAGAGCGGTAGTTTCTAATGCACGCTGTAATGGTGTGTGGTCGCGCTGAGATATGCGCTTTAATCAAGGAACAAAAATGACTCTAGAGGAAGCATTCCCGGCACTGGATCCGGGTGTAAAACCGATGGGAGCGCGGGTGCTTGTTCAATTCAAGCAGACTCCAAAGAAGACAACCGCAAGCGGGATCATTCTTGCTACGGAAACCAAAGAGACTGAGAAGTGGAACACGCAAGTTGCCAAGGTAATAGCCCTTGGACCCCTTGCATTTAAGAAGCGAGACACGCTAGAGCCTTGGCCTGAAGGGGCTTGGTGCGCTGTTGGCGACTTTATTCGCGTCCCGAAGTGGGGTGGGGATCGAATTGAGGTTCCATTCATGGACGGTAAAGAGGAGGAGATGGCCCTTTTTGCTGTTTTCAATGATCATGAGTGTATTTCTCAGATTACTGGCGATCCTTTGGCGATGAGGGCATTCCTGTGAGCGAAAATCAAACTGAAAAAGACCAGAAAGACGAAAATTTGGTCGTTCTGGAGCAAAAAGACGGGACCGTGACTGTTCAAGGCATGGAAGGTGCGCCTGTTGAAGACAAGGAAGCGGTCAATCAGTCCTCAGAAAGCGATTCTGATGATGGTGGTGAGCCAAAACAGGCTGCAGAGGGTGGTCAGGTCGATGATGATGACCAAGATCAGCCGAATGACACTGAGGCGATTAGGTCTGCAAGGCGAGAAAAGCGCCGTCTGAAGAAGCAGATGCATCGTGAGCAGCAGCGCGAGAAGGATCTGCGCTTCCAGCAGCTTGCCAAGCAGAACCAAGAGCTTTTGGCGCGGCTTTCTGCTGTTGAACAGCGTACTCATGGGTCTGAAATGGCTCGAATCGACAAGGCAATTGAGGATCAACAGGTTCGGATCCAATACGCCAAGATGAAGATTGCAGAGGCCACAACCTCACAGGATGGTGAGGCGCTGGCAAACGCTCAAGAGATGTGGTTTGAGGCTCGTAGAGCGTCTGAGGCGCTGGAAAACCTCAAAAAACAGGCTTCTCAGCCCAAGCGGCAAGCCCCGACTGCCCCGGATATCTCTGTTCAGCGTCATGCAGCAAGCTGGATGGAGCGCAACTCGTGGTACGACCCGGGCAAGAAGGACCGAGACTCCAAAATTGCCACCGTGATTGACGAGGAGATGGTTTCTGAGGGCTGGGATCCCCGGTCTGCCGATTACTGGCAAGAGTTGGATGATCGTTTAAAAGATGCATTGCCACACCGATATAACCATGATATAGACGGGAAATCTAGCTCTAGACGGCCAAGGAGTGTTGTGACTGGATCAGGACGCGAAAGTGCTGCAAGTAGTGGCGGAAAGAACACCTTTACCCTTTCGAGGGATCAGGTTCAAGCCATGAAAGACGCTGGCATGTGGGAAGACCCTGCATTGCGTGCCAAGATGATCCGCCGTTATCAACAAGACGCCTTGAAGAATAGGAGCTAAAAATGGATTCACGTTTGAAGAAAAATCTGTCTGCTGGTGGCCGGGATAACCGCGCAGAGCTTGACCTTGATCGAGCCTCACCAGAAGACACGTTCGTATCGTCCGAAGAGCGTCGCAAGATGTGGAAGGATGAGTGGACACAAAGTGCCCTTCCCAAGACTCCGGAAATTCCGGGGTGGCACCTTTGCTGGTTATCAACCACCAATAGTTACGACAGCATTGATAAGAGAATTCGTCTCGGCTATGTACCTGTGAAAGCGGAAGAGATAGGCGGGTTTGAAAACTTCAAAGTCAAGGCTGGCGAGCATGTTGGTTATGTTGCGTGCAATGAGATGCTGCTATTCAAAATCCCGATGGACATCTATCAGGAAGTGATGGCGCATTTTCACCATGAGGCTCCCTTGGAGGACGCGAACAAAATTCGTGTCCAAGCAGAGAGCATTCAAGGACGTGACAGTTCGGGGAAGCGTCTCGGACAGGTTGAAGGTGAAGGCTTGGGGGAAATCGACAAACCGATACCTGCTCCCATATTCATGGGGTAGGAAATTTTAAGGAGCTTTAAATGAGTGCTACCTCTGCTCCGTTCGGTCTGCGCCCGGCATTCCACCCCTCTGGTCTGGATCGTGCCCAAGCGCTTGCTGGCGGAATTCTCTCTGGTTATACCAGTGACATTTTGAAGGGTCAGGCTGTAAAGCTGAACTCGTCTGGTCAACTGAACATTGCATCTGCAGGTGATGCGTTCCAAGGTGCGTTTGCTGGTGTCGAGTGGACTGATTCCACTGGCCGTCGGCGCGTGTCTAACTACTGGCCCGCTAGCACGACCTATGTTGCTGGTTCGTGCGTGGCTTATTTCTACAACGATCCCAATATCGTTTATGAAATTCAAGCTGCTGGCTCGCTGGCTCAGACTGCGATTGGTGACATGGCTGATCTGTCAAACACGACTGACGGCTCTACCACCACTGGTCTTTCGCAATGTACCCTCTCCACCTCTTTGGCTGGTGCGGGCAACAGTGCGCAAATGCTGATCCGTGATCTGGCTCCGTACCCCGACAATGCTTGGGGCGATGCGTACACGATTGTGCGCGTAACCATCAACGAGTCGCAGTTCAACGCGTCCGTTAATGCCATCTAAGGGAGAATAAGCAATGGCTGCCCCGATGCGTAGTACAGACTTTCGGAGCATTGTTGAGCCTATTCTCAACGAGTGCTTCGATGGTGTTTATGATCAACGTGCTGATGAATGGTCGCGTGTTTTCCGCGAACAGACTGGCATCCCCCGCAACTACCACGAAGAGCCGGTTCTTTACGGCTTTGGTGCTGCTCCGCAACTGCCTGATGGCACGCCGGTAACGTACCAACAAGGTGGTGTGCTGTTCCTGCAGCGCTATGTCTACAACGTCTATGGTCTGGCCTTTGCGCTGACTAAAGTGCTTGTGGAAGATGGCGACCACATCCGTATCGGTCAGGTCTATGCCAAGCATTTGGCTCAGTCCCTGATTGAGACGAAGGAACTGCTGGCTGCGAACATTCTGAACCGTGCGTTCAATAGTTCGTATGTCGGTGGTGACGGCGTTCAATTGAACTCCGCCTCGCACCCCATCGTGAACGGCTCGTTCAGCAACCTGCTGACCACTGCCGCTAACCTGTCCCAGACTTCGCTGGAGCAGATGCTGATTCAGATGCGTCAAGCTGTTGACAACAACGGCAAGAAGATTCGTCTGGTTCCGCGTCAGCTTATCGTTGCTCCCGGCAACGTGTTCCAAGCAGAGGTTCTGCTGAAGAGCGTGCTGCGCACTGGTACGGCGAACAACGACCTGAACCCCATCAAGTCGATTGGTCTGCTGGATGAGGGTGCTGCTGTTCTTTCTCGTCTGACTTCCTCGACTGCTTGGTGGGTCCAGAGCGATGCCCCTGAAGGGCTGAAGCTCATGATGCGCCGTGGTCTGGAGAAGACGATGGAAGGCGACTTCGAGACTGATTCGATGCGCTACAAGGCCACTGAGCGTTACACGCTTGGATGGACTGACCCGCGTGCCGTGTACGGTACTCCGGGCGTATAAGCAATAAAGGCCAAGCGGGGGGAGCCTAAATCCCCCCGCACCACATCTGGCTAAACTTTTCAAGGAGCAAGCCAAATGCCGCAGTTTTCAGATGATCTTTTTCTTGGTGCCGCGCAGGGCTATCAAGGCATTGGTAACTATGCCAACTCTGCTACTTTTACTGGTTCTATTGCTACTACCACGCTGACCGTGACGGCGATGCTGTCTGGCGACCCCATCACTGTTGGCATGTGGCTTGGTGGTGCTAACGTAGGAACCGCAGCTTACATTACTGCTTTTGGTACAGGTACTGGTGGGACGGGTACTTATACTGTAAGCGCTTCGCAAACCGCAGCAAGTGCAACGGTGATTGGAGCGGGGAATGCTCTGCTTGGCGATCCGGCTCCGATGGATGTTGGTGTTGGCCCGCTTGGTCGAGTGTATGTGTGGGATGTTATTCCGCAAGCGCTTGTCGCCAACAACATTGCCGCTTCGCAGACTCCCGCTGCTGCTGGTTCCCTGACTCTGACTGCTGGAACTTCGGTTCGCTCTATCACTCGCGCAGATGGCACGACTGTTCTGCAGCTTGATTGCCCGCGTGCGGTCAAGGTTACGACTGGTGCTGGAACTCCGACTCAGCGTAACTTCACTATTTCTGGATATGACATTTATGGTCAATCCATGAGTGAAGTGATTACCTCTAGCGCAAGCCAGAGTACCGCAGTGAACGGCAAGAAGGCTTTCTATCAGATCAGTGGTATCACTGTGTCTGGCGGTACGGTGGTTGCCATCACGGTGGGCACTACGGACATTCTGGGTAGCCCGGTTCGTATTCTGGACAGGGGTTATATTGTCCACGCTGGATACAACAACACTCTGGCTGAGGACGCTGGTACTGCGGTGGCTGCTGACACTGCTACTGCGACCACGACCACTGGTGATGTTCGTGGGACTTTTGTTCCTTCTGGCGCAACGGATGGCATCAAGCGTCTTGTGATGACTATTGCTCTTCCTGCAATTGCAGTTGGCCCGAATGCTACCCGCACGGGTGCTTTTGGTGTCACTCAAGCCTAATAACGCCTGATAAAATGCTCCCAGTCATTTGGCTGGGGGCGTTTGAGGGCGAAAGGAGCAATTATGCGTCTAATTGAAATTTCCAAGGCGCTGACGGCGCTTGATCGCAACGGCATTTGTGAGGCTCAACAGCTTGGTGCTGCTGGCAATTTGACGATCAATGGTGCATACGCCACTAGCGGTGTTGCTACCCTTGAGACTCAAAGGATTGTTGGTATTTATTCCGCTGGGAACCTCAGTGGAATCACTTTCACGGTCTATGGTACTAACAGCAATGGAATTACCATTTCTGAGGCTGTGACTGGCCCAAATAACGCCACGGTATCGACCACACAAAATTTTCTGACTGTTACCAGAGTTGCTGCAAGTGCGGCGGTTGGATCTGATGTAGAGGTTGGAACGACTGGAGTTGGTGCGACTGCACCGATTGTGCTTGATCAGTACATTTCTCCGTTCAATGTGGCATTGGGTGCTGTGGTAACTGGTACGGTGAACTTTACCGTTCAATACACCAATGGGAATGTTTTTCCGTCCAACACTTCGGACTTGAACAATCTTGTGTGGATTGACACCATATCTGCGGGATCTGTGAATGCCGTTGGAACTTTGGTTAGCCCGGTTGCTGCCGTCAGGCTTCAAATCAATTCTGGACAGGGAACGGTCAATATGACTGTTCGCCAAGCTGGAGCGAGAGGATAAACATGAGTGGAATTGACGGTAAGGTTTCAGGCGGTCAGCTTTCCGATTTCCTTGCAATCGCTTCAGTTCTGGCTGACCCTAATCGGGTAGCGGAAGAGTATCAGAAGCTTGACAAGGCAAGGCAAGAGGCAGAGGAGGTCATTAAGCTTGTTGGCCCTGCCAAGGAAATAATGGCTATGCGTGCTGAAGCTGAAAGGCTTCAAAATTCTGCTCAGACTTTTCTGGATGATGCGGAAACCTTCAGCAAGAAGCTGAAAGGGGATGCGCAGGTTCAGGCGGCTGACATTGTTTCCAAGGCTCAAGAAAAAGCTGCGGAGATTGTGGCTGCTGCTGAAGAAAAGATGCAAGCCGCAATAGATGCAGAGGCGAGCGCGGAAAAGGCTGAAGCCGCTGCGGAAGAGGCTAAACGGGATTCAGAGAGGCAGTTGGCCGAAGTGATGGGCGACTACGCTGAACTGTCAAAGTCGGCTGAGAAGGCCGCTGAAGAGTCCCTAGAGGCATCAAAGAAGGCTCAAGGCATAACTGCCAAGCTGCAGGATGTGGCTTCTCAATTGGCAGAGGCTCTGGGTGAAGTCGCAAAGGATTAATGCTGGGATTGAGGGCGGCACATGGCAGGAAGCGGTTGCCCTTCAATTTGATGCATCAAGCTCTCCAATCCTGTATCTAGGTACTGCTGACGCCGGGACGCCCACATCAGAGGCTTTGTGGGCGATTCAGAGGATAGATGTAACCTCCGGCGTGGCAATTACTTGGGCAAACGGGGAGAACACCTTTGTGAATGTCTGGGACAATAGAACGAGCCTGAACTATTCATGAGTGACTTCAAGGTAGTTAGTGTCCTAAATCCAACAGTTGTTCTGACGGCTGGCCCAGCCATTTCTGCGGGCGGATCTTCGCAAGCATCTGGGACCATCGTCTTCTCTAACTCTAACGGGGTTAGTTTTGGACTTAGCAATGGGACCATGACAGCTTCTGCTGTTGGTGGCGGTGGCGGTGGAGGCGGGGTTGCCATATCTGCCGGTACGAATTCCACCAGCACAGGAACGGTGGTCTTTAGTAACTCCAATGGCGTTTCCTTTGGGATGGATACCAATGGAGTTGTGACTGGTACGGTTGCAACAAATTACCAGTCGCAGGGGGACTACCTAACCACGGCTATGGCGTCCAACCGTGGGACGGACTTTGTTCAGGCCACAGCGGGATTTGCGGGAACGAATGTATCTGGGACGATAGCCAGTAATGGGATATCTGTCTCTGTAGGGAATTATCTTACAACGGCGATGGCAAGCAATCGTGGGACTGACTTTGTGCAGGCCACTGCGGCTTTCGCTGGGACAAATGCATCTGGAACAATTGCCAGTAATGGCGTGTCTGTTTCTGTAAATGCTCAGTCTGCCCAGCCTGTAGCGGCATCAGCATCAAATGGGTCTTTCAACTTTAGCACCCTGAAGTTTGTCGAGACTAACGGAATTACATGGGCGACAAGTACGGACGGGATTAGAGGTTCTGTCAATACTGCTTACATTCCTCTAGCAAATTCGACAAACTTTGCTGGAGTAGGTGAGTCAACGACCACCACCAGCGGAACGGATATAAAGCTGACTGTTGATACCAATGGCGTCAACATTGCAGTTCCCCCGTACATAACGACCTATGCCGCTCAATCAGTGCAGCCGGTGGCAGCTTCGGCTTCCAATGGATCCTTTAACTTCAGTACGCTTAAGTTTGTCGAGGGATTCGGCGTTACTTGGGCTACTCAAGCAAATGGAATCCAAGCATCCGTTCAGACGGATTACATCCCATCTGCAAACTCAAGCAATTTTGCTGGGGTGGGCGAAACCGTTGGGACGATTGCCGGTACGGATTTGGGTCTTACTGTCAATACCAATGGTGTAAGTATTGCGCAGCCAAAGTTCATTACGACTGCAATGCAGTCAGGAGCAAGCACGCAATTTGTGCAAGCCAATGCAAACTTCTTTGGCACCAATGCATCGGGAACAATAGCCAGTAACGCAATTTCTATCAGTGTTAATGCGGGTGGTCCGGGTGGTGGCGGAGTAGCGATATCTGCCGGGACAAACTCAACCAGCACCGGAACAGTTGTATTTAGCAATTCCAATGGTGTGTCTTTTGGGATGGACACGAATGGAGTTGTAACGGCTACGGTAAAGACTGACTATCTAACTTCTCAGTCTGTACAGACTCAAGCATCAGGGAACATTGCTGGCATAGGTTTAACCACTACCACAACCGCTGGAACGGCTGTTGTTGGCACGAACTCAACCAACGGATTGAGCCTTGGAATTCCGGCATACATTACCACCTATGCCGCTCAGACCAATCAAACGGTAGCCTCTGGGAATATTGCAGGCACTGGATTTACTAGCACCACCACAGCGGGGACAGCGATAACTGCTGCCTTGGGTACAAATGGCCTCTCTATGGCTGTTCCCCAATTCATCACAACCGCAAGGGCATCGACTGACGCTATCGGGCTAAACACGGCACAATCCAACGTCACTTGGACGGTCAATAGTTCTGGCCTGTCTTTGGATGCTCGGG
>Ga0181352_1001231_pt1 | contig 10102 bp, 11 predicted proteins | sample Fa13VDMLBSN_FD_130103 | JGI IMG/M metagenome (GOLD analysis project Ga0181352, IMG submission 130103) | Freshwater viral communities from Lake Michigan, USA - Fa13.VD.MLB.S.N | ecosystem: Environmental > Aquatic > Freshwater > Lake | place: USA: Michigan | collected 2013-09-23 | reverse complement strand
CGAGACATCGAGTCGGAAAAGGTGCTCATGCAGATGACGGACATCATCCGTCAGAACGATTATGAGACCTTGCAGCTTTACCGCAAAGAACCGCTCGACGCCCTGGCCGGATTGGTGCGCTCGTCGGTGCGGGCGCCGAAGGGCAAGAAGCTCGTCGTCTGCGATCTCGCGTCAATCGAGTCGGTGGTGATCGGATGGGTGGCGCGCTGCGAACGCTTGCTCGACGTGTTCCGCAACGGCAAAGACGCCTATAAGGATTTTGCGACCGAACTCTACAACGTGCTCTACGAAGAAGTCACGAAGCTCATGCGGAAGATGGCGAAACCGGCCACGCTCGGCGCGGGCTATCGCTTGGGCGGGGGCGAGATCAAGGACGGCAAGAAGACAGGCCTGTGGGGCTACGCAGAGAACATGGGCGTCGAGATGACGCGCAAGGAATCGCACAAGAACGTGGCGACCTTCCGGCGCGTCTATAAAGAGATTCCGCAATGCTGGTACGATCTCGAAGAAGCGGTGATGCACGTCATCCGGAAGGGCGGCACGCGCAAGGTCGGCCCCGTTAAGTTTTATATGTCGAAGCCCTATCTGGTTTGCGAACTTCCTTCCGGTCGCTGCATCTTTTACAAGTCGCCGCAAATCCGCAAAGAGAAGATGCAGGGCGTGGATCGCAAGACCGGCGAGCGCTACGAGTATTGGAAAGACAGCATCTCCTACATGGGGAAGCAACAGAACGGATCGAAGTGGCTTCGCATCAACAGCCACGGCGGGAAGTTCATTGAGAATATCGTGCAAGCGATTGCGCGTGACATCCTGGCTGAAGGTCTGCTCAATTTGCACTACGCCGGATTCTGGCTTATCGGCCATGTTCACGATGAAGCGATTGCAGAGGAAGCGGCGAACGATAACGATCACAACGGCGAGCAGATGCGAGTGCTGATGATCCGAAAGAAAAAGTGGTACGGTGACATGCCGTTGAACGCCGCTCATATGGAAACGAAGATTTACCGGAAGGACTGACGATGAGATTGTACTATGACGCTGACAGCGAAGGGCTGTTTTGGGATGAGTTCAATAACGACCCCTTCACGCAGGATGTGACCGACGAGCCGCGGTTCCGCGCGGCCGCCAAAGCGCAAGGGCTGATCGAGCCGAAAAACATCTCGGAAGTTATTTCCGTTTATCCGAACCCGCCCGCGACCGGAGTGGCCAACGCCATCATATCGTCGTATAAGAAGTGGGAGCGCAAGCCCGCCGATCTCTATCCTACGCCGGTTGACGGCACCGAGTCGATCATCGAAGTGCTGAAGGCAATGAAGCGTCCGGACGGCACCCCGATCAAGACGATTTGGGAACCGGCGTGCGGCGATGGTCGGCTCGCTCGCGTTCTCGAATGGCATGGCTTCACGGTGATCTCGACCGACCTTCGCGAGTACCCCGGCTACGGCTACGGCGGCTTGGACTTCCTGACCGAGACGCCGGGAGCGAAGTGGGGATGGGACATGCCGGAGATCGACGCCATCGTGTCGAACCCGCCCTTCAGCTTGGCCGAAGAGTTCATCCGCCGCGCCCTGACGTTCACGCCGAATGTCGTGATGCTGCTCAAGCAAACCTTCTGGAATGTCGGCGGCCGCAGCAAGGGACTGTGGGTGGATCACACTCCCGATCTCGAACTGAAGCTGACATGGCGACTGGCATTCCTGAAGAGCGAGCGGGGCAATAGCCCGCTCATGGATTGCATGTGGAACGTCTGGAACGGCGACAACGCCAAGCACCAGTGGCCGGGATCGGATCGCCAATGCGTCACCGAGCCGTTGCCGCGCAAGAAGTACCCCGGCTACGGCGGGATCGGCGTGAAGCCCGCGCTCCAAGTGCTCGAAGGCGAGATCGACGCGCTGACAAAGGCTCTGTCGGGTCTGCTCGAATGAGGGTAGCGGTTCTCTACGAATGCAGCGGGTCGGTTCGCAACGCTTTTGCCGCGGCGGGCCACGATGCTGTGTCCGTCGATCTCTTGCCTAGCATGACGCCGGGACAGCACTGGCAAGGTGACGTGTGGGAGTTCCTGAAGCGTTTCCCGGCCAATATGTTCGACCGGATTATCGCACATCCGGAATGCACCTATGTCACGGTGTCCGGTCTTCATCGCAACAAGAACAACCCGGAGCGCGCAGAGAAAACGGAACTGGCGATTGAGAACTTCCGGAAGTTGCTTCTTGTCCCAAACCTGATTGCCGAGAATCCCATATCGTGCCTTTCGTCCCGCATCCGAAAACCCGCGCAGATTATCCAGCCATACCAGTTCGGTCACGACGCCTCAAAAGCGACGTGCTTCTGGCCGAGTGACGGCACAGCTTATACCCCGTTGGAGCATACGGTGCGAAAGCAGGGGCGCATGGTGATGGACCCTAAGCTCGGCAAGATCATGGAGCGGTTCGCCAACCAAACGGACAGCGGCCAGAACCGTTTACCCCCTAGCGAAGATCGCTGGCTCCAGCGCAGCATAACCTACCCAGGAATCGCAGCGGCTATGGCGTATCATTGGGGCGGTTTGGCGCTTCGTGATCGACTCCGATATCTGGAATATCAGTTCGAGTGCTTGGCGGGAGAGCTTGCCGGTGTCTAAGCGCCAGCCTGAAGGATTAATCAAAGACGAGTGCCGCGACGAGCACGCGCGCCCGAACGATTTGCTTTTCTGGCAAGTTGAAGGGAAGTCGATCCGTGGCGTGCCTGACACCCTGGCCGGTAAGGTGACAGGCGGCACCATGTTGATCGAGTTCAAGCGCCCCGGCAAGGAACCCGAAGAGCAACAGTGGATGCGAATATGGGAACTTCGCAATGCAGGGCAAGAGGCTTGGTGGTGTGACAGCGTAGCCGGATATCGGAAGTTAGTTCGCCTCGATCCCGGTGGTTATCGCGTGGCCTACCCGGATCGCATTAAAGAATTGATCCGCAAGAAGTACGGAGACGATGCTATATAACGCTGATCTCGAACGGCGCTTCGACGCAGAAACTTGGCTCGCCGAGACCTACGCTCACGTCATCCGCGGGCGCGACGACCTTCACCCTTTTCAGGTCAGTTGCGTCAAGCATCTGAAGAAGAATCCGTACTCCGCGCTCTTCATCGACGTGGGCTTGGGGAAGACGGTGATCTCGCTCACACTGATCGCCGACTTGCTCAACGGCGGGTGGCAGGGCAAGGCGCTGATCGTCGCCCCGCTCCGCGTGGCCAGAGCCACTTGGCCGGAAGAGATCAAGGAATGGAAGCAGTCGGCCGCGATCACCCACACGCTGATCCGCGCCGAAGACAACGACGACGACATCAAAGCCATCTACCGCGAGCACTATGATCGTTTCTATGCTGCCGAGCGCCGAGTCGGTGAGACAGCCAGGGTGGCCGCCCGCAACGCCGCGCGGAAAGCGCAGCCGTACCGTCAGGCCGCCAAAGAAGCCAAGCGCGAGCGTCTGGTGCTGTCTGATACCGAAGTCCACATCATCAACGCAGAGCAGCTTGTGTGGCTTGTCGAGTTTTGGGAGAAGCGCGGCCGCGAGACCGGCAAGACGTGGCCCTACGATACGGTGATCGTCGATGAAAGCTCGAAGTTCAAGGACGGATCGACGAAGCGGTGGAAGGCACTCAACCGAGCGCGCAGCCGGATCGAACGGCTACACGAACTGACGGCATCCCCGGCGAGCGAGAGCTATGAAGGGCTGCACGCCCAACTGTTCCTGCTCGACCGTGGGAAGCGGCTCGGCAAGTCCATGCAGGGATATCACAAGAGCTATTTCTTCGAGCTACCGAATCGCAAATGGAAGCTCCGGCGCGGCGCCGACGAGAAGATCGCCGACATCTGCAAGGTTGTGAAGCTGAAGGATGTGCGAGAGTATGTCCAAGTCGAAGACTGGTTGCCGATCAAGCGCCGCATCGTCCTGCCCACCGATGTCTTCAACCGCTATAAGGCGTTCGAGCGCAGCTTCCTACTGGAGCTAGACGACCAGGTTATCGAGGCGATGAACTCGGCCGCGCTGTTCAACAAGATGCTCCAGATTACAGCCGGAGCGGTGTACGATGCCGAGAAGAAAGTCGTCGCGGTCCACGACGAGAAGATCGAAGACCTGAAGGAGCTAGTCGAAGAGCTTGGCGACACGCCGCTCATGGTGACATATTGGTTCAAGTCCACGCTGACCAGGCTGAAGAAGGCGTTCCCTCGTGCCGTGGTCATGGACAAAGATGCGAAGTGCGCGAAGCCGTGGAACGAAGGCAAGATCAAAATGCTCTTGGTCCACCCTGCCAGCGCCGGTCACGGTCTCAATCTCCAGAAGGGTCCAGGCCACGACATCGCGATCTTCGATCCGTTCTATAGCCGCGAGCTTTACGAGCAAGTGATCGGCCGTCTGTCGCGCCAAGGTCAGCGGAAGTTAGTTCGCGTTTGGCAGTTAACGTGCGTGGACACTTACGACGAGATGGTCTATGAGTGTTTGGAGGACAAGCACAGAGGCCAAGAGCGCTTGTTCAAGTTCATCCGCAAGGCGAGAGCGAGGCTCGCAGCGAATGACAATTGGAGGACCGAGTTCAATGTCGCAGCCTAAACTCCCACCCGATCTAGCGGGCGATCTCAACACGCTCGGATTCGTGGCGTCATGCTACCAGCCGATCAGCCTGTTCAAGAAGACCCCGGCGCGCACGCTGCCGAACATCGCTCGCGATGATGACCCGTGGCAAGTCTTTCTACGCCGTCCCGGCGAGATCGGTGTCGTGGTTGTCGGCTACGGGGAGACCCTTCGAGCCGCAATCGAAGAAGCGATCCGCCTTCGCCCCGGCTTGCAGCCCGCGGTGCAGAGGCTGAAAGCAGCGCTCGGCGATTTGACGGAGACGATGCAATGCCTGTGAAAGTCGAACCACACATCGTTGAAGAGTTGCGCGAGATGGGGCTTACCCTGTGGGAAGCGAAGCACCACAAGCACGAAGTTCTCAACGAAAAGACGGGCAAGATTACGCTGCGCGAAAATAAGAATTGGGTCATCGTCACCTTGGCCGGTCCTGGCGTCGATCAAGCCTTCGGTAGCGGGAAGACTCTCCGTGAAGCGATTGACGCGGCGGTGCTCCACAACTTCTCGGATCGCGTGTCGGGATTGAAGGGCGCCCTCATCCGGTGCGAGAAGGCGATGTGGGATTGCTTCACGGCTTCGATGGAGCACAGGTTCAAACACTTTCCGGATGATCTCGATGACGATGTGCCTTTCTGACGAGATCGGCGCCTTGGTCTTCAATCTCCGGTCCCGGCGCCTGACCTTGCGCGAGCAAGCGATCCACTATAACCTTATGCGCTTCACCCCTCCGGCGCTCACCCTAGAGAGTCGACTCGATTCCCTAGCGGTCGAACTCCGACACTTGAAAGAGAACCTGACGTGACGAAACGCCAAACCGATGTAACGTCCGAACTCGTCGAGACCGGCGAGGCGACGGTCAGCCAGATAGCCAAGCTCTTCGGCACGGACCCGAAGACGCTACCGCAGCGCATGAAGGGGATCGTGTCTGTCGGCCGCCGCAATGGCTACAAGGTCTATAACATCGCCGAAGTCGCTTCGCGCCTGGTGAAGCCGGGGTACGAGATCGAGCAGTACATCCGCCAGATGTCGCCGCAAGAGCTTTCCCCCTTGCTCCTGAAGGAGTTCTGGAATGGCCAGCGCGCTCGCCTGACCTATGAGCGGGAGCTAGGGAACTATTGGGCCACAGCCGATGTTGTCGAGCTTATGGGGGTCACAGAACAGGGCATCCGACAAGTCATGCTCCTGGCCGTGGATGACGTGGATCGCGAAGAATCTTTTACCGATGGACAGCGCAAGGCCTTTCGGCGTATCATAGATGCTGGCATCACCGCCATGAAAGAAACCCTCACCGAACGGTTCAAGGAATACTATGCTAACCGCCCCGATGATCGAGATGAGACAGGACGTGAACGCCTGGGGTCACAAGACGATCACGGTGGACGACTTCCTGAAGCCGAGGAAGACGAGGAAGTCGATATCTAAATATGCGGATTTGTGCGATCTAGCCTGTTCCGTTACTTCCAAGGTCTTCGTCAAGCCGCGCCGCATGACGGTCAGCGAGTGGGCGCAGGAATACCGGGAAGTCAACCAGCCTGGTGCCTACATCGGGAAGTACCGCAACGAGACCACTCCCTATATGGAGGAACCGGCTGACGAGTTGAACTCGGCCGAGTACCGCGGGTTGATCTTCGTCGGCTCGGCGCAGACAGGCAAGACTGACGCGCTCATCGTGAACTGGACCGGCTACGGCGCGCACGTCGATGGTCAGGATATGATGATCGTCTGCCAGAGCTTCACCGCGGCGCGCGACTTTTCCATGCGACGCATCGACCGACTGATCCGCTATACCCCTGAAGTCAAGAAGGCGCTCGCCAAGGGCAGCAACTCGGATAACAAGTTCGACAAGACCTTCGACAACGGGATGCTTCTGACGATCTCGCACCCGTCGAAGAACGAACTGTCCGGTAAGCCGGTCGGCCGCATCGCGATCACCGACTATGACCGCATCGAAGATGACGTGGATGGCGAAGGCAACGCTTTCGATCTCGCGTTCAAGCGCACGACCACCTACCAGTCGAACGGCATGTGCATGGCCGAGAGCAGCCCGTCGCGCGAGATCATCGACCACAAGAAAGTCGTGACCGGCAACATGGCGCCGCCGACGACCGGCATCCTCGCTCTCTACAATCGCGGTGATCGCCGCCGCTGGCATTGGCCTTGCCCCGAATGCGGAAGTTACTTCGAGGGCAAGTGGGAGATGATCCAGTGGGATCACGAACTCCGGACCAACGCGCAGCGCGCCGCCACCGCCACGATGCAATGCCCGCATTGCGATTATCACATCCGCCCTCGCCAGCGCCACTCCATGAATCAATGGGGCCAGTGGGTGAAAGAGGGCCAGTACATCGACGAGCATGGCTACATCAAAGGCGATGGCGTCGAATCGAACATCGCGTCCTTCTGGCTTATGGGTGTCGCGGCGTCGTTCGTGACATGGCCGGAACTGGTCAAGACCTACCTGGACGCCGAAGACGATTATGCCGCGACCGGCGATGAAGGATCGCTGACGAAGTTCTTCAACACCGACTTAGGACTTCCCTATGTCCCGAAGAACATCTTGGAGACCGAGCAGCGTACACCGGAAGCGTTGCAAGGTCGGTGCGAGGAATGGACCTACAAGAAGGTGCCGCCCCGCGTGCGATTCCTGCTCGGCCTGGTGGACGTGCAGAAGAACGCATTCGTCGTGCAGATTATCGGGATCGCCCCTGGCGCACCTTTCGATATGTATCTGGTGGACCGCTTCACGATCCATTACAGCGACCGTGAAGACCCGAACGCGCCGCCCGACAAGCCGAGCTTCCTGTGGGTGAAGCCGCACGCGCAGCTAGGCGATTGGGACAAGATCAAGGAGATGGTGGTTGACGCCACCTACGAGCTTGACGATGACAGCGGCCGCAAGATGGCGGTCAAGCTGACGCTGTGCGACTCGGGCGGTAAGGCCGGTGCCACCGCGAACGCCTACAACTTCTATCGCAAGATGCGGAAGACCGGCTACATGAGTCGCTTCCACTTGCTCAAGGGCGACGCCACCCCCGGCGCCCCGCGAAGCCGCATCACTTATCCGGACAGCGGCAAGGGTCAGAGCAAAGCAGGGGCGCGCGGCGAAATTCCAGTGCTGCTACTCAACCCGACGACGAACAAAGACAATCTCGACGGCCGCTTGGACATTCTGACTGAAGGTGAGGGGATGATCCATCTCCCGCAATGGCTAATCGACGAGCAAATGACTTGGTTCTTCGCGGAACTTACTTCCGAAGCTCGCATCCCTAACAAGGGGTGGGAGAAGATCGCAAAACGTAACGAAGCGTGGGATTTGTTCTACTATGCCATCGGGGCTTGCGTTTCGAGCTTGATTGGGATAGAGCACATCAACTGGAGTAAGCCACCGCCTTTCGCTGCCGATTGGGACGACAACCCCCTAGTCATCAGTCCGGAGGCGGTTACGCCGTTCCAGAGCCAAGAAACCAAGCAATTCGACTTCGCTGCATTCGGCAAGAACATGGGGTAAGGGAATGATTTGTCCACCGACCGACACCCCCTCGCAACGCGCCGCCCTGGCCGCGAGGATTGCCCGACTTGAAGCTATCTATGACGATCTCACATCCGGTCGCGCCGTAAAGCGGTTCGAGGACCAGAACGGTGAGAAGATCGAATACTCCACCGCCAACCTGGCGCTCCTTCAGAAGCGCATCATCGACCTGACAGGTTGTCTCAATCCAGTCGTGGCGCGTGCCTATCGGGCGCGGCCTATCGGCTTCATCTTTCCGAGGCAATGACCATGCGAGCAAAGCCCAAGACCGATGTGATCCTTGACGGACGCACGGGACGCGAAGTTGTACTAGGCGGCGCCCTCGAAGGGGCCGAGCGGACCAAGCGCGAGACTGTCGCCTGGACCCCGCGCATGGGTTCGCCTGACCGCATGATTAACCCCGGCAAGAAGCTGGCGGATGATCGCGGCAAAGACATGACGATGAATGACGGCTACACGCAGGGCGCCGTCCGCATCCAAAAAGACAGCATCATCGGCGCGAGCTACCGGCTCAACGCCAAGCCGCACTACCGGCTGATCGTCGGCAACGATAGCAAGTACGCGCAGGATTGGGCCGACGAGTTCTCGGCGGTGGCCGAGAGCCGCTTCAACCTGGCCGCCGATAGCGAAGACGGGTGGTTCGACGCCAGCGGACAGTTGAGCTTCACGGGAATGCTCCGGCTGTGGGTCGGCGCATATTGCTATACCGGCGAGATCATCGGCTCGGTCGATTATCAGGACAGCGATCCGGCACGCCCCTTCAAGACCGCGATCCAGATGATCGCCCCGGATCGTCTCTGCAACCGCGACGGTCTGCCTGACGGCTACGATCCGCGCAGCGGTCAGCGTCTGTCCCGCGGCGTCGAGATGAACCGGAACAACAAGCCGATCCGGTATCACTTCCGGCGCGGCTATGACGATGACATGAACTACCGCGACATCGGCGTGTGGGACATCGTTGAAGCTCGTCTGCCGTGGGGCCGCCGTCAGGTGATCCACGTTCGCGATCCGCAGATGATCGACCAGACGCGCGGCATCTCGGAAATGGTCGCCGCGCTGGCCCACTCGAACATGACCAAGACCTACTCGGAACTCATGCTCCAGAAGGCCGTGGTCGATGCCAGCTATGCCGCGGCCGTCGAGTCCGAACTGCCGAACCCCGAAGTCGTCGCCGCTATGGGCGGTGGCCAGGAAGGCTACATCTCGGCCATCGGCAACTACATGACGATGCTCCAGGAGTTCTTGGGGGCCAGCGAGAATATCGCAATCGACGGCGTGAAGATGCCGCATCTGTTCCCCGGCACCAAGCTCAACATGCTGCCGATGGCGACTCCTGGCGGGATCGGAAGTGACTTCGAGAACTCGCTGATCCGCAAGCTCGCCGCAACGCACGGTGTCGGCTTCTCGGAAATGTCGCGTAACTTTGCCGAGTTCAACTATTCGGGGATCAAGGCCGAGATGGCGCTGATCGAACGGACGATGAACGCGAAGAAGAAGTTCGGCGCCGACCGCGCAGCGACGCAGATTTATCAGCTTTGGCTGGAAGAAGAGATGGCGGCGGGCAACCTTCCGATGCCGCGCGGCAAGAACCGCACCGACTTCTACCGCCCTTTGATGAAGGACGCCTACACCCGCTGCAACTGGATCGCTTCGGGCCGCGGTCAGGTGGACGAACTCAAAGAAACGCAAGCAGCGATGCTCCGGATCAAGGCGGGCCTCTCCACTTACGAGAAGGAATGCGCGAAGCTCGGCGACGACTACCGCGAGACTTTCGCACAGCGCGCTCGCGAAGAAGGCTTGGCGAAGAAGTTCAATCTGCCGTTCTCGCTCGACGCGCAACGCGCCGGGAACAACGAAGCCCGCAACACCATGAAGGGTGGGAAGGCTGGAGCGAACGGCAAAAAGCAAGTTAGCGAGGATGACGACGATGAGTAAATCAAAGTCCAACGCAATCAGCATGGAAGCCAT
>Ga0181352_1001228_pt1 | contig 10120 bp, 6 predicted proteins | sample Fa13VDMLBSN_FD_130103 | JGI IMG/M metagenome (GOLD analysis project Ga0181352, IMG submission 130103) | Freshwater viral communities from Lake Michigan, USA - Fa13.VD.MLB.S.N | ecosystem: Environmental > Aquatic > Freshwater > Lake | place: USA: Michigan | collected 2013-09-23 | reverse complement strand
TGTGAAATTGTTTAATTATGAAAGTAACCTGGGGTAATGACATAACGCTAACATATCAAGTATTGTTAGCGTTTTATAACCAAAGAAAACAAAATTAAAATGACGGTAAACGCATCAAAAGATTGGATACAACAACTATATGTTCAGGAGACAACAAAAAAAACTCCAGAACCAGATTTTTATAAAGATAAATTTGGAAATATTGTAATGTCTGAATCTTATCATATAAAGAGGGGCAAATGTTGTGGATCAAAATGTAAGCATTGTCCATATGAACCCTTATATGAAAAGGGTAGTACGAACTTAAAAGAATCCTTACGAAAGTAGGGATTTTTTTTTTATCCAATCATATTTATTATATATGAAAATAAAAATCACAGAAAGTCAGTTAAAAAGATTAATCGAAAAAAAAACAATCGAGGAAGCTTGGTATAATGACATTATTGATATGATTAAAAATTCGGCACCAGTACAAAAAGTTAAAGATTTAATTGATAAATTTATAGGTGATGACCCAGATAAAGTTGAAATTGAAGAACCGAAAAAATCTGAAATAGAAAAAATTAAAAAGGATGTAGAAAAAGAATTGGAAAAAGAACCAAAAAAAGAAAAGGTAGACAAACCTAAAAACGATAAAGAAGATTCTGATTTCCCAAAACACATTATAATAGGTGATTCATTATGTACATTTATCGATAATGCAAGTTCAAAAGCAAAAAGAATTTCAACAAAAAACACATTTGGTAATCCTAATGAAAAAAAATATTTATGGCAAGGCGGCACAACTTTAAGTTGGTTAAAAGACGCTGTAGAGGCTTTCCCAGAAAAAAAATCAGTTGAAACTGTAGTAATTAGTACTGGTACTAATTCTAGTTATTCATCAAAAGATAATGTTAGTGGTTTGATAAGTTCCATTAAGGAAAAATTCCCAAATGCAAAAATTATTGTTGTACCAGGTGGGTGGAATATAGGTAGTGGATCTAAAAAACTAATCAATGTTTCAAAGGAAACAGTAGATAATTATTATAAAAGATTTAAAGAATTAGGTGTTTCTGTAACAACACCTATTGGCGATGCTCAAAAATGTTGTAATGGTGATTTACACGGAAATTACCCAATATATAATAAAATAGGTCAAGAAATTGATGGTATGATTGATTAATAAAAAAATAGATATGAAAATAAAAATCACAGAAAGTCAATTAAAGAGACTTATAGAAAAACAAACAATTGAAGAAGCTTGGTATAATGATGTACTTGATGCTATTAAAAATTCAGCACCAGTACAAAAAGTTAAAGATATTTTTAAAGATGTTACCGGAATTGATTTTGATGAAAAAGAAACTGTTGATACACCACCAAGTAAAAGTGATGTTAGTAAAAAAATTGAAACAATTAAAAAAGATGTTGAAAAAGAATTAGATAAGAATAAAGAAGAGAAAAAAGATAAAGAAGAGAAAAAAGATAAGGAAACAAAAAGTAAAGACGGTTTAACTGTTGTTATTGGTGGTATAAGTTATGCAACTAAAGATTGGATGCGTGGTGAGTGGAAAAAAGTTGGATTATCAACAGACAATGTTGAATTTATTAATTATAATGATTCTCAAAAATTAGAAAATTTAAAAAGAGATAATAATGTTACTAAAATTATGGGTTTTTCAGCGGGTGGTAGATTAGTTTGGAAAGAAATTGAAAGTAATCCAAGTAAGTATAGTTTTATCGGTCTTATAGACCCAACATCACCAAGAGTTGTTAACAGTCTACCAAAAAATGTACATTCTTTATCAAATAGTTCAAATTGGAGTGGTTATCCGTCAATACAAAGAAATTTAGCCACTATGGAAAAAAGTGGTGTATTAACAAAAACAAAATTACCACACAAAGAAATACCAAAAGCGTTTTTTGAAAAGTATGAAAGTGATTTAGACTAACATAAAAACACATAATTGTTTATTCAAAAATAGTATGTCTTATATTTATTCAATATGGCTTTTGGAACAACATACGGTATAACATTTCCATTTGAACAATCAGCTCAAGGAAAATATTTAGGTACAACACAAACTACCGATGAAGAAATTCGTAGTAATTTAATTCATCTATTATTGACAAGAAGAGGTACTAGATATTTTTTACCGGATTTTGGTTCAAGACTATATGAATTTATTTTTGAACCACTAGATGGACCAACATTTAGTGATATTGAGTCTGAAATTAAAGAAAGTGTTAGTAAATATATGCCGGGTATTCTTATTACAAATATTGATATTAAAGAAGCAACAGCTGATTTAGAAGAACCAGGAGCAACATATGTTAATAGTGAAGGTAAAAGAGAATATAGAGTACCAGGACTAGCACAAAAAGAATATACCGCTAGAATAAAAATTGACTATAAAATAACATCATCAGCTTTTGAATCTAGCGATTTTGTAATATTAAACGTATAATTATGGCAGATAAAAAAATATCATACACAACTAGGGATTTCCAAGGGATAAGAACCGAACTTATTAATTTTACAAGATTGTATTATCCGGAATTAGTCCAAAATTTTAATGATGCCGGTATTTTTTCCGTGTTGTTGGATTTAAACGCCGCAGTGACAGATAATCTACAATTTCATATAGATAGAAGTATCCAAGAAACTGTATTACAATATGCACAACAAAGATCTTCAGTATTTAATATTGCAAGAACATACGGTTTAAAAGTTCCAGGACAAAGACCGTCAGTTGCACTAGTTGACTTCTCAATCACAGTACCTGCTTCTGGTGATAAAGAAGATTTAAGATATTGTGGTATCTTAAGAAGAGGATCCCAAATAGCTGGAGCCGGACAACCATTTGAAACGGTATATGATATTGACTTTTCTTCTGCGGTAAACGCTGAAGGATTCCCAAATAGACTTAAAGTTCCTAACTTTGACTCAACCGGTAAGTTATTAAATTATACAATAACAAAAAGAGAAGTTGTTGTTAATGGTATTACAAAAGTTTTTAAAAGAGTTATAACACCAAATGATGTTAGACCATTTTTTGAATTATTTTTACCGGAAAAAAATGTTTTAGGTGTAACGAGTGTTTTAATAAAAGAAGGAACACAATATGTTACAATACCACAACCACAAGAATTTTTATCACAAAATAATAGATGGTATGAAGTAAAAGCTTTAATGGAAGATAGGGTTTTTATTGAAGACCCAACAAAGACATCTGACAATCCAGGTGTTAAAGTTGGTAAATATGTGTCAACAACCAATAAATTTATTACAGAATATACACCTGAAGGTTTCTTTAAAATGACATTTGGTGGTGGTAATACATCGGCCGAGGACCAATTAAGAGAATTTGCTAGAGATGGGTTAGCATTTGATTTAAATAAATATACAAATACATTAACATTAGGTAGCACATTAAAACCAAACTCAACAATGTTTGTACAATACCGAGTTGGTGGTGGTTCGCAATCAAACTTAGGTGTTAATGTAATTAACCAAATCTCAAACGCTTTATTTTCTGTTAACGGACCATCTGAAAATACAAATAGAAGTGTTATTAATTCATTAAATGTTAATAACGTAACAGCAGCAATTGGCGGTGCGAACAATCCGTCAACAGAGGAAGTAAGACAAATGGTAACATTTAATTTTTCAGCACAGAATAGGGCTGTAACAATAAATGATTATGAATCTATTATTAGAACAATGCCTTCACAATTTGGTGCACCGGCAAAAGTAACAATAACAGAAGAAAATAATAAAATTAAGATTAAATTACTTTCATATGATAGCGATGGTAAGTTAACTGAAGTCACTTCAAATACACTAAAACAAAATATTGCAAATTATTTATCAAATTACCGAATGATAAATGATTATATTTCAGTTGAAAGTGCGAATGTAATTGACTTAGCAACTAATGTTGACGTTGTTTTAGACGCTAGTCAAAATCAAGGTTCAATAGTAACACAAGTGATTGATATTATTACACAATATTTTTCACCATCAAATAAACAAATGGGTGATAACATATATGTTTCTGAAATTAGAAAAAGAATTCAAAATATTGAGGGTGTTATTAGTATTTCAGATATCCAGTTTTTTAATAAAGTTGGTGGTCAATATTCGTCATCACAAACATCACAAAGATATTCCGACCCAACAACAAAACAAATTGAATTAATTGCTGATACTATTTTTGCGGAACCAACCCAAATGTATCAAATTAGATTCCCAAACAAAGATATTAATGTTAGAGTTCTAAACTTTAAGGGTATTAATTTTTCTTAATAAGAAAGTATTTATAATTAAAAAATTATGAAAAAAGTTATAAAACTTACGGAATCAGATTTAACAAGAATTATTAGACGAATTGTTAATGAAAATGAAAAACCAATAGACGAGGGGTTATTTGGGGGTAAAAAAAGTAATTATAAAATAATGAGGAGTGGTGCTGGTTATGTAATAGGTACAGATAAAGATGATTATGCCGGTGATATTTTATCTATCAAATGTAGACAAGATGTGGAATCAATAGACAGATTAATTGAAGATCTTGAAAGACTTAAAGGAGAACTAACATCTGAAGATGAATTTTAGTTTATTTATAAAATATACATAACCCACCTATATGGTGGGTTTTTTGTTTCTTTTACTTTTTTATAATTAAGATTATTTTTCTAAAATAGGAAATAAACTATTTATGAAAAAACAAGAAATTTAATGCCAAAATCATATAGAATAAGAACCCAAGTTGGGGTTGACAAATCACTTAAAGTTACTTTGGATCAAGACTTTGACCAAATTAATATACTTTCTTTAAAAATTTTACAAAGTGAGGTTTATAGTAGACAGTGTTCTGATTATGGTGTTGTAGTTGGAAGAGTTTTTGTTAATGGTGGTTTTGGATTACCAAATGCAAGAATTTCTGTTTTTATACCATTATCTGACGAAGATTCAAATAATCCAGTAATTACTGATTTATACCCATATACTAGTTTATCTGAAGTTGATGAAGATGGGTATAGATATAATTTATTACCAAAAGAACCATCATACGAAGGACACGCTGCAACTGGAACATTTCCAACAAAAGCCGAAACATTGCTTGACCAATCATATATTGAAGTCTATGACAAGTATTATAAGTATACAACAAGAACAAATGATAGTGGTGATTATATGATATTTGGGGTTCCACTAGGTACTCAAACAGTATTTTTAGATGTTGACTTATCAGATATGGGTTGTTTCTCTTTAACACCACAAGATTTAATACAAACCGGTCAAGCTAGTGAAGGTCAGTTTGATGGTAATACATTTAAAACATCAACAAATTTAAATGAATTAGCACAAATTAAAACTTTAAATAAAATTATTGACATCTCACCATTATGGGGTGACACCGATGTTTGTCAATTAGGAATAACAAGAGTTGATTTTGATTTAACATCAGAAGCAAATATTAGTGTTGAACCTAAAGCTGTTTTTATGGGGTCAATTATATCAACAACAAATGATGACGCTATAAGACCAAGTTGTACACCAAAAAACAATACTGGTAATTTATGTGAATTAACATCTGGACCGGGACAAATATTATCAATTAGACAAACTATAAACACCGATGCTTTAGGTTTCCCAATATTAGAAGAATTTAAATTACCTTCTGGTGGTAAAGTTATTGATGGCGACGGTTCATATTTAGTTAATCTACCAATGAATTTAGATTATGTTTATACAAATGAATTTGGTGAACAAGCAATATCTAATGACCCAAAAATTGGTATACCAACAAAAGCAAGATACAGATTCAAATTTAAGTGGGAAAATGAGGAAGGTTTAAAAAATAATTTCCAAAGAGCAAATTATTTAGTACCAAATATAAAAGAACACGGTTGGGCTAGTTCTTCATATTCTAATGATCCATTTAAAACAGGAACCGTACAAATATTAACTGGTACCGTACAACCACTAGTAACTACTGATAGTGTTATTGTAAATGGCCCAGGTAGTTTAATAAATCCGGTATTAACAAACGTATCTAGTTTTACTGTTTCAATAGCGCCAACTATTGGACCACTTAGTAATTTTACACCATATATTGGTGACCCAAATATTAGTATTACTGGTTTGACAAATATTAACACAATATTAGTTACAATTGTACCAATAGACCCAACACAACCATCTACAATTACTTATACTGGAGTTGGAACAACACCAAACCCAGTAACATTCTCAATACCAGGCGGACCAATATCCGCGGTTTTTGGACCTTTAGGTAATAGTGGTCTTGTTTTTGACAATACCACAAATGTTGCTAGCTTTAATGTATCAACTGGACCATCATTATCTGGACCTTGGACACCATATTATGGAGACATTCAAATAATATCAACACAAACACCAAATGATTTTGTACAAGTAACACCATTATTTTCAGACCCAAATCAACCAGCAACGGTTGAATTTAAATATTATAACCAAGCATATCTTGATGTATTAAAATCATATTCATTTAGTTTGGATTGGGACGATTATGCGGATCCACAATCGGCAATAAATTGTGAAGATAGTTTCTATGAATTTCATTATAATAAAGTTTATACAACAGCTATGTTCCTTGATAGGTAAAAGAAAGGACTTGGTCGTGCAAAACATTTAGGTATAAAAGAAATTGATAATAGAGCCTGTAAATCTGAAGTAAATACATTTCCAGTAAATGATGCTATAAGGAATTTTGATTTCTTGTTTTTTATATTTAACCTACTTTTAACAATATTAACATTCCCAATATTAGTTTTATTATTTATTGCTCATTTAATATCATTTATTTGGCCAGTATTAAAATATCTTCTAGTTTTCTTGGGTGTTTATTTGGTTTATGTTGGTGTTGATAATGGAATTGACCTTTATTATTATATTTCTTCATTAACAAATTTTAACTTTGCGGGCCCAATAGTCAGTGTTGCAACAATTTTACAGATTATAAAACAAGCAATAGCCGTTTTATTTTATGTTGCGGCCGGGATTGCATTTATTGCTTTTACATTAATCTATTTAATAAAAATAGATAATTTCCCAAGGATTGGTTTACCAATGTTATCGTATCCTGATTGTACAACATGTGAATGTGACTGTGGAAATGCTGATTATTCTGATGCAAATAGTATTTCAGAAACTAGTGTAAATCAAGGTATTACTGATGCACAATCTCAAGTAGAAGGTACAACACCACCAGCTGGTACTCCACAATCTCTAATAACAGATAATTCATTTATTGCACCAATTAATTTACCAATATCATATAGTGATGAACACCCTAATATTTCACAACCTGACGACCAAACAACACCAATAAGTGGTCCGTTTTATTATAATGGGTTAACTTGTGGGACTGCCACAATAAACAACTGTAATTTACCACCAATATTTCCTTTTGACAATTGGAATTCAATATATTGTGGTCACAAGTCTTTAGGTTATTCAATTGGTGAACAATGGATTAACTCTGGTGTTTTAACAGCTGCAGCATTAGGTTATCAAAGACTTTTGAGTGGCAGTGAATCTTTGGATGCAAATAATGATTTTACTGGAATACCAGGTAGTGAATATTTACACGCACCAAATCAGTTTTTATTATCAGCACAAAAAGATGGATCAACTGGGTATAGATTTTTTGCTAAACCATATACCGAAACTTATTCACAAAAATTAAATGAATTTAATCTAAGAAAAAAATATTTTGATGGTGTGAATAAAATTGAATCAACATTTAATTATCCACAAAATCAACCAACAAAACATCAAGATCAAGTATTAGTAATTCTAGCAAAATCAGGAACAATACAACAAATTGGTATTGGTGAACCATTTACATTCCAAGATGGTAAAATATCACAATGTAATCAAAATTTAACCGGAGCGACATTTCATAATGGTGTTAATTTTTCAAGTAACCAATTTGGTAATGAAGCTGTTACTGGTACAACAACTACTGGTACAACAACAGTAAATGTTGATTTTGCACAAACAGAATTTAGTAATCAACAAGTTTCATATCAATTAAATCACACCGGAAATACAGAAACCTATTTAAAATATAACATTGATTTAGAGTACTTTCAGTTAATTACTGGTTACACGTATAGTCAATTTGTTGGTTTAGCTGATTTTACAAATGTAAATGATTTTCCTTTTAAATATTTACAACACGACGCAACATTTGTGTATCAAAATAATTGTAACCTCGTACTAACACCACCAACTAATCCATATTCATATAATACAACACAAAATGTTATTGAAAAAATTAATCAAAACGGTAATTTTGAAATTTTAGTAGTTGTTAGAGGTGTTGACCCACACTCACCAAAACAAGTAAATAAATATGATTTATCAAGAATTTTTGGTAAATCATTTGGTACTGGACCAAATGTTATTGGTGATTATTATTTAAATGTACCAATACAAGGTTATACAAATGGGGTTAAACCAAAATCACATTTAATATCACAAAATGATTCAGCACAAGATTTATATTTTGAACCATATAATTTTAGAATTTCTGAAACATATACTGTTAGTGGTGTTACTTGTAATGAATTTACAGGTTTTACATCAACACTACCTTATTATTATTTATGTTCAGATGAAAGTATCGCAACATCATATACTCCAGCACCTGGATTTAATAATATTGGATATTTTTCACCGGTACAAGATACTATTAATGGTACATCAGTTGGTAGAGGGTTTTTATTACCAACAATTTATAACTCAACTTACACACCATATCATTTAACACAATCACAATCAACAATAAATTATTATTTTGCCGGTGGTTCATTTACTGCATCAAATGATCCCGCTGGATTAACATATAACTTAATGACACAACCATTTCCTAATAATCCTGATAGATACTCAAGTTCATTAACTAAATACGCAGTATATTCACCAGCTTATTATAGGTACTCACCAACACCAATTACATATACTGTTGACCAAACAATAGGATCAACACAATATCTTGTTATGCGAAGTGATAGAATACCAACATCAACAAATGTACAAGAAAATAGTACACATACTAGTTACGGACTTCATCAAAATACAAACTTCCAATTCTATAATGAAACTACACAACAATCACCAACAATTGGTGTTGCACCAGACCCAAGTGCCGGACAAACCGTTTTTGATGAAACAGAATTTGTACAAAGTTTAACATCAACACTTGGTTGTGAAAATATGAAATCTTTACAATGTTATAATGGATCTGGTACAAATTTAACAATTGATACTAATTGTGAAGTACCAGATGATAGAGTTGTTAGAGGTTGTTATTGTTTATTAAATAAAGATAGTAGTGATAATGATAAACATTATTTCTTAATACGTGATGCGTATAGTGATGATGCTAAATTATTTTTAGAATGGAAAACTAGATTTACCGTAACATTTGCTGCTTGTAGAGGGATTTTTTCACAAACATTCCAAAACAATTGGATAAACGGTGTTTTATATATGTTTTCATTTAATAAATCAACACAATATAGTTTATCACAACCAGATGAACCAATTTACAAATATTGTAAAGATACAATAATATTTAATGAATTAACAAATGGTTTCTATTATAGGTCATCACCTTGGAATGAAAGTACACAAAATTTTATCGGTGTTGACTCACCACCAGTTAGTTCATTTTGGCCTAGTGGTTTAGTTAATGATTATCCTGGACTAGGGTATAATACTAGAAGAATACAGTTCCCAACAACAATAATGGATTTAGGACCAAGAGATAAATTTATTAGTCAAATTTGTAGTAATTCCGATTTTAATGGTTATTTAGCTGATCAAATTAAATCAACATCATATCAAGATAATTCTGATTTGATACAAATGGCTTTCATATCAAGACTATTAAACGCTTCAGTTATTGACCAAATGTTCCCAATAGGAAACCCAAGTGGTGGTAATGCAGAAGGTAAAGGGATTATACAGTTTTTTAATAGTGATAGAAAAGGTGAAAGAATTGATGGTGATATTGCACAAGCATTATCTATTAATTCGGAATGGAAAGTAACACCTTATATTGGTGAAAATTACCCAAAC
>Ga0181352_1001226_pt1 | contig 10124 bp, 16 predicted proteins | sample Fa13VDMLBSN_FD_130103 | JGI IMG/M metagenome (GOLD analysis project Ga0181352, IMG submission 130103) | Freshwater viral communities from Lake Michigan, USA - Fa13.VD.MLB.S.N | ecosystem: Environmental > Aquatic > Freshwater > Lake | place: USA: Michigan | collected 2013-09-23 | reverse complement strand
GAAAAGAGGCAATTGAAGGTGAAGAGGCAGAAGATTTTGGTCCGCGTATTTTTGATCTAAGTCCTAACGGTGTTAACCTTAAGATTAAGGTCGAGAAGCAAGGTGATTATCCGAGCTATGTTTCATCTAAGTTCTCAATGCCAAGTGCATTGCCTGATATCGATGAAGCTAAGGCAAAGAAGATTTATGACAGCGTTCATGATCTTGAGAAGGTATTTGCTATTAAGAGTCAAGATGAGCTGAAAGCAATGCTTGACGAGCATTTCCATTGCAAGAACGTGAAAGATGTTGTAGAGGAAGCTGAAGAAGAGGCTCCCGTTCCAGTAAAAGCTCCGGTAAAGGTAGCTACAAAACCTGCTCCGGCTAAGCAGAATGCATCTGTATCAAGCGATGACGACATCAAGTCTTTGCTTGATGAACTTGATGCTAACAATTCATAATGGAACCTAACCATAAAGAACTATTAATCGGTCTATTAGGTTCTACTTATGGAGAGATAAAGAGACTGGACGACTCTATCGTGGGGTCGTCCAGTACCCTTACTCGTAGAAGTGATACCGTTAAACAAGATTTAACTAATCTTGTAAAAGGTATTGCGCAGAAACCAGACGTGCAAATTTTGCAAATGGTTCAACCTCCGCAAGCTATACCTACGAACCCTCCAATTGCTCCACAGGTACCTCAAGCACCTATGGTAGCTCCACAGGCTCCTCCTGGAGCTGTAAATTTGCCTTATAACGAACCCGTTGTTAATGCTGTTGATGATAGTCAGCTTGAACTCGAGCTTTACAAAAAAGCTAAGTACGACGATGTGATTGCAGAGATTGATCGTTTGGATAGAAAGCTGAACCGTATTGAAGAAAAAGTTGACCAAATTATTAAAAATTTGGAAATACCCAAAAAAAAAGCTCGTGGTTTAAACGATTCTTGAATCTATAATTAGAGATGAAATTGAAACTGGCCAGTAAGAAGGAGTTTATCGGTAACGTTTTGGGTCCTATCTCAAATCTAAACGATAAGACTATTCTAAAGATAGAAAAGGATAAAATTAGTAGCATAACTGCATCGAATGATGCTACATTAATTCTTTATTCTGAAACTCCTACCGAAGCCGATGCAGATAAGAGCATTAATATTCCAGACATTAAAAAGTTTGTAAGAGTTCTTGACTGCGTTGATAGTGAAACTATCAATTTGGACATCTCTAATAATAACATCAAATACGCCGGAGATAATTTTAAGTTCACCTTCCATCTTTTAGAGGATGGTATTATTAAACTACCTTCCATTAACATTAAGAAGGTTAATGAATTGAAGTTTGATACTACATTTAAGGTAACAGAGTCAAAACTATCGTCTCTATTTAAAGGATCGTCCTTTACCACAGAAACTAATAAACTTTACATATATTTTGAAAACAATAAAATATATGGCGAGTTAGGCGATAAGACTAGAGCAAATTCAGATAACTTTCAATGCGTTTTAGCAGATGTATATGAAGGATCAGCTCTTAGTAAAACAATACCAGTTAATTTTGATACATTTAGATTGATTAGTTTCGGTAAATGTGCTGAAGTTGAGTTTTCTATTAATCTAAGCCTTGGAGTTATAAAGATTGTTATCGTAAAAGATAAAACAAGACTAACCTACATTGTATCAGCTTTAATTAATTGATTTTATATATCTTTCGTTTCAATATGTTTATGGACAGACCCATTAGATTTACAGCTAAAGAAAAGAAGATATCGAATAAAATTAAAACCGCTGGTTATTTCATTAAAAGACTTAAAGATAGCGGGTTTGTTGTATTCAAAATTTTTAATGCATATAGCAACATAGATCCTAGACGCTGGACAGTGTTAGTAGACCCTGGTGTCGCTTCTGTTTACATTACTTGTTATTCAAACAAGAATGAAATTAATGAAGTCTTATTTGAAATTGATGACGGTGGCAATCTTTTTTCAAAAGGTACTTATTTTAAAACTGAAAGCATTGAAACTTTAATCACTCTGCTCATCAATAAAGGAGTTAATAACGATGCAAAGAAAAACCCGTTCAGTAGTCTTAAATAACTACATGGCAGATAACGATGACAGTAAGACGCCACCAAGCAAAAAACCAAAAAAGCCAGCGAATAATAGCGATTTAGACCCTGTTATTGCCAAAGTTATAAAAGATGCATTAATGATACAATTAGTTAATGCAAATGAAAATAGAAAACGAGCTGCTAATGAAATTGATGCTATGGTGACAACTTGTCAAGAGTTCATGAAGAGTTTTATAATTTTGGGTTACGATATGACAGGTCAACCTATCCAACCCATTGTTTTTGCACACAATCAACAAGAAGCAGATGCGCTCGGGTCGTATATGAGCAAATTTATACATCATAATATTAAAGAAATAGATCCATCTGCAGAATGAACAAAACTAAATTAATAGCTGTAACAAAACCATTAAACAATTTTTTAACGCCAGAAGAGTTAATTGTTTATATTGCCAGGGTTAGCAATCCAGCTAACCAAATGAACACAGAAACAGGTCACAAGCTCATAAAGTATCTTATTACTCATAAGCACTGGAGCCCTTTTGAACATGTTTCATGTACTTACGGAATTAAAACTACTAGAGCTATTGCAGCTCAAATTTTACGTCACCGTTCATTTACTTTCCAGGAGTTTAGTCAAAGATACGCCGAAGCAACTCAGTTAGAGACACCGGAATGGAGATTGCAAGGTAAGACAAATAGACAGGTCGGTGATGAGCCTGTAAGTCTTTCACCTGACTTACAAGAAATAGTTGATGTTGCTCAAAAAACATCATTGGCTGCTTATATCGCACTGATTGAGAAGGGTATTGCTAAGGAGTGTGCTAGAATGATACTTCCTCTCAATACACAAACAACAATTTACATGTCTGGTACTCTTCGTAGTTGGATTCATTACTTAGATCTGCGTTGTGCTGAAGGTACTCAAAAAGAACATCGTGAAATAGCACTTGAAATAAAGAACTCTCTTAAAGATATGTTTCCAGAGACGTTCAAAGCGTTAGATTTACAGGTATCCCATTAAGTTTCTATGTTATCAAAGGTAAATTTTGACGTTATTAACAAATTAGTTAAACGTAATAACAAGTTTATACCTAAAGCTAGAAAGGTATATGCGGTCGGTACTGGGATTTATGTGGGTGAAATGTTAGTATATTGTAAAAAAGATAGTGCTAACTACTATTTTTTGTCGATACCAAAAAATATCAATAGAACAGTGCCGATTGATAAGTTTGAACTTGCTTTAGAGCATAAAATTGCTGAGTTTGTAACAGACCTACCACGTAAAGTTTATAACATATGCTATAAACAGTTTGAATATAACGAGAGAAACATTAAATAATGGTATGTTCTTAGAACCTAAAAAGATTAGATCACCTTTCACAGGAGAATCAGTTCTTCCTCGCATTACTACGCATACAACCGATGGTAAGACATATGAACAGGTTAGTTATAATGACCCTGTAACAGGTAACCTAATTAAAAAAGGTATTGTCAGCATTAAAGATGCTAAGACAGGGGAGTTGTTACAAGATTACAAGACAGGCAATATCAGTTCTACAAGAAACATCGGCTACAGAACTTGATTTAAAAGGAAACATCACATAATATGGTGTGATTCCTGTCCCAGAACAATATGTAGTTCAAAAGTTTTACGAGTGCGTAAGCTTTCCTTCATATAATAAGTTCAATAACGTTTATAATGGCAGTTGTCCTTTCTGTAAAGAAGGAAAAAGTTACGGTAAAAAGACTAGATTCTTTTATATACCTAAGAAAGAGCTAGCTTACTGCCATAACTGCGGGTATAGTAAGAAAGCATTTAATTTTATACTAGATATTACAGGTAAGCCGTTCAATGAAGTGATATCAGATATTAAAAAGGGAAATTTCGACCATGTTCCCGTTGAATCTAAGAAACCTGAAGTAAAACCTGTAACCAAGTCATTACCCGAAGATTGCATTAACCTAAACGATAAAAACCAGTTAGAGTTCCACAAAGACAATGTCGTCGTGCAGAAATGTATGGAATTTGTTCAGTCGAGAAGATTAAACACCGCTGTTAACAAACCTATAGCGTTTTATCTTTCGTTAACTGACGTAGTTCACAAAAACAGATTAGTCTTACCATTTTATGATGCAGATGGAGATATAATTTTTTATCAGACCCGTACCTTACTACAAGCAGATACTTTTAAAAAGCCAAAATATCTTAGTAAGGTAGGTGCAGAAAAAAGTCTGTATGGTATTCATAACTTAGATCTATTTCACGACTATGTTTATATCTTTGAAGGACCGATAGACTCTTATTTTGTAAAGAATGGATTAGCTGTTTGCGGTATTCAAGAGGATAGCAACCGTAATTTTAACGAATTGCAGCTTAAACAACTTGCCAATCTTACTACGTTTAAGAAAATATGGTGTTTAGATAATCAGTGGAATGATAACGCTTCGTTAAAAAAGAGTTTAACGTTAATTGAAAACGGAGAAAACGTGTTTATCTGGCCTGAGACGTTTAAAAAATTTAAAGACTTGAATGAAGTATGTGTTCTTGTAAAGAAAGATGGTATAGAACCATCTTTTATACAGAAGAATACGTTCTCAGGATTAAAAGCTAAGATTATCTTAACTAATATCAGAAACCAACGTAAAGATTAAGCGTACTTATACTTTGGATCGTTAGCTGTTGCTAAGTAACCTTTAAGCATCTGACTTAAAGATGCAATTTCTACTGATACACGAGCAATTTTCTTGGTTTCAGCAGTACTAATCTTGTCAAAAAGAGTATCTGGCTCTGCTGAATTGAGTTTTGATTGCATACTTTCAGGACCCGTACCGTTAAGATATTCAGCAACTCTATCTAACTCAACTACCCAGATTTTTAAATCGTCATACATCTTTTTCTGAACAGCACCCATGGTTGGTACAACTTGAGCACCTACTTCTACCGGTTCAACATCGAATGCAGTTGGATCAGTACCTTTATCTAATGTCATTGACATTGCATCTTTATCTGATATTTCGTCTTTTTCAGAAAGTACCTTTTTAAATCTGTTACCGTAGTTGCTCATATGTATTATTTATTAGTTCTCCTTAAATATTTAATATGAAAAAGCTGATTTCAGAAGATAATACAATGTATAACGTCAACAGGCAGCAATATGGCGTTACAGCTCGTCAAGATAGTAAAGGCGAAACAGCTCCTCAGGCTAATAACACTAAAACGTTTCTAAATGCCAATAAAAGAGATGATAACTCACAAGCACCCAGTTTAAAACCATATCCTCTCAATATGTCAGATGAGATTTTAGCTGATTTATTTCTTTCCATGGTGAACTTAAAGAAAATAGTCCAACATGCCACATCCAACCCTACCTTAAACAAGAAATACATGGGTAATGTAAGAAAAATCTATAACAAACTTGATGAAATTAACCTCGCTGCAGTTGAAATCAGCAAAGAGTTAGATAAAATCAGATAATGTTAGGAAAAATTATTATTTCCATACTAATAACAACATTAGTAAGTATTTTGGCTGGTTTAATTGTACCTGGCAACTTTTGGATAGTATTTGTATTTGCTTTTGTACTGCAAGTATTGTTTTTTTATTTTTTCAACAGTATTTACGAAAATAGACTAATAGAAAAGGCTCAACAAATAAGACTCGAAGAGTTAAAAGAAATAAACAAACAAATTGTAACTGTTCAATGCCCGTGTGATGAAAAGGTGCGTCAAGATATTCAAATGCGTTTCGATAGAGATGTAATCTATCAGTGCAACAAATGCAAAAAGAATATCAAAGCTATAAGCGATGTAAAGACGCTATTAACTACTGAACCTATCTATTTTAATGACTGAACAATCCGAAATAGATAAGATTTTTAAAGAAGTACCGCCAACTTCTTTTGTAACGCCAAAACCACCACCTTCTAAACCCATAGAAGATATATATCAAGATCTAATTGCAACGTTAAATTTAAATTTTGAAGAAAGCGGCAAATTTAAAGAAGGTATTTCGATGGAAAGGTTTAAGAAAACCCTTTTGCTGAAGCTACTACTTGAAACTATCGTTCACATACTTGATAATAACCAAAAGATACAAGTAGGAGACAAAAACGACGATGCTTTGTACCTTCAAAACAAAAAAGTTATAAGAGATTTAGCGTTTTCTTTATTCACACTTTTAAACAACTACAACTATAACGACAAAGAAGTTAAAACCTTATTATTAGGAAAACTGATACAATCGTTGCATGGAAGTTAATGATAAAGAAGATTATAGTAGTGTAGATTTTTTAGCAAGGTTTGCATGCCTGTATGAGGGAGTGAATTTGGCTTGCGATAAAGCTCAACAGCTTGGTATTGACCCGAATAAGAGTACTTCGTGGATTAAACCGCTTGCTTTTCAAAAATACATTAAAGAGAGAGAACGTGATATGAAGTATCAGGTAGAGCAGTGGGTTAACGGTTGTAACCCAGTTAAACTTGAGGATAGCTACGATATTCCAGTTTACCTAAATCGTTGACGTGTATGTAATTAAATTCTGATGGTGAGATTAGTTGTTCATCTTTACCATCATCGAATAAAAGCTCTTTTTTATCCTCGATAATCGGGGTTGGTAAAGGTTTTGTTGGATCTGGTGTTGTTATTGAAGCTGACGGTAGAGGAGCCGTCAGCTTTTCCTCTTTTTTCCTGTTTAAAGATATTATATAGTTAAAACATAGTAGTAATGTTACGGCTAACGGGTCAAAAACGGCTATAATCATTATTATAAACCAATTAACCGTTTTATCTAACTCTAAATTAAAGTTTTTTGCAAAAAACTTAAACGTTCCAACGTCAGTTTCAGTAATTTTTAAAGATAACTGTTTGTTTGATTCAATAAGATTTTCTATTTCCTTATTATTAATATTAATAGTATCTCTATTTTGTTTTAATACATTTTCAAACTTATTTTTTTCTTCTCTTTTAGTTTCAGTCTTATTTTTTTCCGACTCATCATTTAATTTTTTACTATTAGAAATTTCAACCCTAATTGAATTAATTTCCGTTTCTAATTTTTCTATATTTGTTTCAATACTTTTTATTTGATTAGATAAATTTAAATCAATATTAGAAACACTTACAGAATATTCTTTTCTCAATTTTTCTATATTAGACTGACTGTTCTTAATTTGATTTTCTACCACATCTCTTTCTTTTTGTTGTGATTCTTTTACCTGTCTAGCTTTTTCTAAACCATTTTGTCTAAACAATCCCCCTGTACCTTGATCCAACCATGTTTGAACTTCTCTGTCAAGTATTTGTAGCCTGTTATTGTAAAGATTAACTTGGGAGATTTCTTTTGTTATTTCTCCATCGAGTAAAACTTTTGCTTGTTGTTTTTCTTCTTGAGCTTTAAGTCTTAAAGTATCTATACTTTTTCTCAAATCTAGTATTTTGTTTTCTCTCTGCTGTATTAATGATGCTTGCTGATCAAAATATTTTAATTGAGTATCTTCTTTGACGTCAGCAGACACTATAGAAGGTTCAGGTTTAATATTTTCTAGTTTTAAATTTTCAGCTGTTAAAAACTTAATTTTATTTTCATTTAAGCTAATAGACTCAGTTAAGCTTTTAACCTTTATAGATGTAGTGTTATAACCGTTAGCTAAAAACCCGTATATACCTATAGAGGTTATCACACTTAAAACTATAGCAGCTAAAAACAAATACGTTTTTAGCATAAAATTTAGTTTATTCCATAAATGGTGTAATGTGGTTACGGCAACCAATTTACCTACCTCTAATGCCGAGCCCATTATTATTATAGATATACCCGATCCGACAAATAGCAGCGATAAACCAACAATACTAAAGTAAGCTGAAACTCCTGCTATTGCTAATGATGTTAAAAGTAAGACAATTGCTAAAAATAACATATTTGTTTTTAATAGGTACCGTAAACGTCAGTTTTGTCGTTTTTCGGCATATCAAAAATAAATTTAGCACTTACTTCATCAATAGATTTATATGGAGCCTGCTCATCGTATTTTTTCGGTGCTGTGGTGCTTTGTGTTCCACCGGATAGAATACCATTAAACGAGTTATCGTATACTTGATCGTCACCCTTCTCGTCGGTAAGACCTGGTTCAAAGCTATATTCAAATCTCTTACCTTTTATAATCCAAGTATAGTGACCACCAAGTTGATTAGATGTTGCGATATCTTCATCTAATATTTCAGTAACTTCAAATTGTTTACCACTTCTATTACCCGGTCTACCTTTACCGTATTCAGTCAATACAAATACATCACCGGATTTTGGTTGCACTTGATTAAACTGAGTTTCATATACGTTCGGTGTGTTAGTACGTATTCTTAAATCTTCGCAATTTTCTTTTTGCTCCGCTAGTAAATTGCTATCCACACCCTGTGTAGCAGCTAGATATTGGGTACCAACATCCCAGAATGTCTCGTAAAATGCAGATAAGTGTATGTGTATTGTAATCTCATCATCAGCTTGAAAACCAAACTTTGTTAGAGTATTTGCATTTTCAGATAACTCAACCATAGCAACTATTTCTCTTCCTGGTGCAAATCTACGTGTTGGGTCTTCACCATAGAAATTATCTGCACTCAATACGTTATAAGCATTTACATAGTACGTTATTTTAGTACCGTACTGATTTATTTGCTCTCTATAATAGTTACTGAACAAATATTGTTCATTGCCAGACGTTTCTTTATCGGTATATCTTATACAAGTTTGATCCGTGTCTATAATTCCCGGAAAACATGTATTGTACTTATTATATGGAGGACAGTCTTGTGACATATTATGCTTTTTCTATAACCCATCTACCTAAGTTTGTATCAAAATAAAATTTTATACCTAATTTTCCACCAAGCATTTTAAATTCATGCTGATTTGGTAATCTACCGTGTAAAAAGTTATGTTGTATATAATTCAAGTCTTTAGGGTCACAAATAAATTTGCCCGGCTGTTTCTTTAACGTTTCTATCTTATGGTTCTTGGTGTTATCAGACTTATATTTTGCAGCTACGACATTCACATGTTTTCTTTGCAAATCAGTACCACCGATAATAGGTTTGCGATGCCTTTTATTCGTACCTATTTTGAAAAAGTCTTTAAACGGGTCCACGAATATATTTAATCAAAAAAAAGCCTGCATTGCTGCAGGCTTTAATTTTATCTACTTTTTTTTTATTTTATATTAAGCAATACCGAATGCTTCTGCACCGGCTTTTAGCTTGCTCTTAACAACGTTACTGCCGCTACTTACCTTTGTCATACCTAGACCGTGTGAATCTGGTAAGTCTGAACCTGCATCTACTGTGCCTGTTACCTTTGAATCTGCTTTTCCTTTACCTGCTAGCTTTGCTGTCTTATCACCTACTTTATTGCTACCACTGCTGATCTTTGTTAGGTGCATACCAGCTGAGTCTGGTACATTTGAACCTGCATCAACTGCTGCTGAAGCTTCTGTTGCAACTTCTTGATTATCTTCATCTTCTTTCTCATGCATTTTCTTTTCTTCAGCATCTTCTTCATTACCCAAATTATCATCTGGAGCTGATTCATCTGCTGGCATATCTTCCATATCGCCTTCACCTTCACCGTCAATCTGTGCTAAAATAGCTCTTAGAGCATCAACATGCTCAGGCGATAAAGTTATGGTTACTTCGCCACCTTCTTCACCTGCACCGGCATCGACATCAACACCAAGAGCAGTTAAATCAGCAGCATCATCACCCATTACTTCTTCGAATAGTTTATCAAAAGTAGATTTCATATTATTATTTATTATCGTTTTTGTTGTTTTTTCCATATTTGTGTCAAATTTTTCAGCAGTAACGTTTAGCTTGGCTACGTATGGTCTTTCTGCCTTTTGTTTATCTGTCATGGTTTTGAGATCAGATATATCCTTTTTAAATGCTGGACCATCAAAGTTATCTGCATTGTGAGGACCGGTTGTATCTTTTTGTGCTATAGCACCCGCTTTAGGGTTGTTTAACTCTACTGGGCCAGGACCTGGCTTTTTGGTCATTTTTTGACTACTCTTGCCAGCAACTTTT
>Ga0181352_1001225_pt1 | contig 10137 bp, 6 predicted proteins | sample Fa13VDMLBSN_FD_130103 | JGI IMG/M metagenome (GOLD analysis project Ga0181352, IMG submission 130103) | Freshwater viral communities from Lake Michigan, USA - Fa13.VD.MLB.S.N | ecosystem: Environmental > Aquatic > Freshwater > Lake | place: USA: Michigan | collected 2013-09-23 | reverse complement strand
GTCGGCCAACGCGCTGCGCCTTGCATGGGAGCGCCTGAAGCGGCGGGCCGGGATCGAGGACCTGCGCTTCCACGACCTGCGCCACGAGGCCATCAGCCGCCTCTTCGAGAAGGGCCTCAACGTCCCCGAGGTGGCGGTGATGTCGGGGCACCGGGACCCGCGCATGCTCTTCCGCTACACGCACCCCCGCCCCGAGGACATCGCCCGCAAGCTGGCCGCGGCCACGTGACCCGTGGTGGCAAACTTCATGGGGTATCCCCAGGGGGTTTGACACCAAATGGACTCAAGCCATTGATTTATATAGAGAATTGGTGGTGTGGGGCATGCGCGAATTCCCAAAAACGCGCATCTCCAGAGAAAGTTGCGGAGGGGGTCTTGCAACTATGCGGTGTCGACTCCACCTCCCGCGCGCCGAGGGGTTCTGGGCCTTCATTCACCCAGCGCGTTGCCCGGCCCAGCCAGGACATTGAAAACCTATGCCAGCCCCCGACCCGATCATCATCGGGTTTGACTCGGAGTACGAGTCGGACTCCAAGAACCCCAAGCGGAACGTGCTGCTGTCGATCCAGTGGTGCGTCCTCGGCCCCCACGGTGAAGCCGCCGGCATCTGGCACATCCTCGACGGCAAGCGACCACGGTTCGAGGAGTGGATCGCCCGGGCCGTGCAGGACGCCATCGCGAAGAAGGTGATCCCGAAGTGGCCCGTGGAGGTCTGGGCCTGCGCGCACTTCACGGCCGCCGAGGTCTCGATGTTCGGCCGCCGCGAGAAGACCATCAGGAGGCTGGACCTGCTGCGCAACACCTTCACCACCATGAGGGCGAAGCAGTTTTCGGTCAGCGTCGGCGGCCACAAGCGCGAGTTCCTCGTCCGCCTCGTCGACACCAAGCTCCTCAGCCCCGCCAAGAACCAGTCCCTCGCGGCACTCGGCGCCGTCGTCGGGCTGCCGAAGATCGAGATCGCGAAGTCGGACATCGAAGCCATGGGTAGCTTCCGGGAGCGCAACCTCGCTGGGTACGAAAGGTACGCGATCAACGATGCGGTGATCGTCGCGCGCTACCTGAGGAGGCTGCTCGACTTCATCCGTGAGCACGAGCTGCAGGCGGAAGGTGGATGTCCCATCACGCTGGGCGGGCTGTCAGTGGGTGGCGTCGAGGCATCCCTGCGGAGACAGGGCATCTCACACGTGGACTTCTTCGGCATCGACCGCAAGACGGTAAAGAAGTGGATCGAGAGTCAGGGTCTAAAGAAGAAGGTCGCCTCGCGGCAGCCCCAGGTCGAACTCGGGCTCCGCAATCCCTTCTACACGGCCATGCAGGCTTATATGGGAGGGCGCAACGAGTGCTTCATCTTCGGCCCCCGCCATGCAGGGCCCTACTTCGACTACGACCTGAAGGGCGCCTATTCAGCGGCGATGGCTGCGATCCGCGTCCCGGACTGGAAGAACTGGCGCAGGCTCTCCGAGGATGAAGAACTCGCGACCGACGACCTCGCCGTCGCGTTTGTGGAGTTCGAGTTCCCCACCGAAGTACGGTTCCCGGTGTTCGCCTGCGACGGCAAGGATCGGGGGCTGATCTTCCCCCGTCGCGGAGAGACTTTGGCGTGGGCGCCGGAGATCGTGGTGGCGCGTAACCTTGGCGCCAAGATCAAGATCCGCGACGGCTACAAGATCCCCTGGCTCGATACGCGCCGTCCCCTTGCCACCTTCGCGAAGGAGATGACCGACCTCCGCAACAAGGCGAAGGCGGCGGGCGACGAATTCAGCAACATGCTCGCGAAGGAACTCGCCAACAGCGCCTACGGCAAGATGGGGCAGGGGCTGAAGGACAAGTCGGTCTTCAATATCAAGCGAGACGAGAGTGAGAAGCTGGGGCCGAGCTCCATCACGTGCCCGTTCTTCGCAGGCTTCATCACCGCAATGGTGCGCGCCGTCCTCGCGGAGATCCTCAACGCCCTGCCGCACGCGCGCGAGGTCATCAACGTTATCACCGACGGCTTCCTATCCAACGCCACGGAAGCCGAGGTGCGCGCAGCCTGCGAAGGCGAACTGGCCACCCTGTTCCATGAGTGTCGCGTCCTCGTTTCCGACGACCCGAGCGGCATCATCGAGGTGAAGGGTAGCGCGGACTCCGTCTGCGCATCGCGTACCAGGCAGCACTTCTCCTTCGGGGCGGGCGCCGCTGTGCTGGATGGCGAGGAAGATGATGACTCCGACGAGCAGAACAACATTGCGGCACACGTGGGCATCAAGTTCGACGAGACGGACTTTGAGGGTTGCGTTGACTCTTCAGCGATCAAGCGGCGTCGCAGCGAGCTCCTGTTGGGGCTCTTCGCCGGCCGCGAGAAGGGGCAGAAGCGGAAAGAGTCTCGCCTGCGAAACGGCCGCGACCTCGTCAAGGATCCCGAGTGCGACATCACCATGGACGTCTACGAGCACAAGCTGCAGATGGAATACGACTTCAAGCGGCAGGTGGACGTCGTGGAGACCTCGGAGCTGGCCGGGCATCAGCACATCACCTTCACCACGAAGCCCTGGGAGACCCTCGCGGACTTCGAGGGATGGCGCGATCAGATCAACGGGGTTGAGTTTGTTCTGAAGACGGAGGGCGACCTCGCCGAGCTGACGCGCGCCAAGGCCCAGCGCGACCATGTCCCCAGCGCGGGCAAGAAGAAGGCCCGCCACTTCGCAGGTGAGGGGCGGAAGGAGAAGACGATCCGCGAGATCGAGAAGGCCGTCGCCGCCGACCCCGAGAAGAAGCCTGGTGCGTACGCGGAGAGGCTTCGGGCCGCGGGGGTGGATGCCGACGCCGGGCGGATCCGAGAGCACCGCAAGAACCTCAAGGGTCGCGAGGGGCGCAAGCCGCAGGCCGCCGGGGCGGTTGAACTCCCCGCCACCGTTACGGTGGTCGACGTCCTGCACCGGTCCCAGGGCGCGACGGGGGTTCCCTATTCCCACATGCTTGCGCCCGGGGATGCGAAGAACGCCGCGGACACGCAGATCTATGTGTGGCGGCGGGCGTCCGAGCTCGCGGCCGTCGAAGGGGTCTCAGTCGATGGGCGGGTGGAGGGACTCTCGGCCACCGACGAGCCCCGGCTGCGGGGGCTGAAGGCTGTTTTCACGCGGGCGGGCGAGGCTAAGCCCTTCCTGGAGGAGGACCTGCGCGAAAATCCAAATCTGCGCATCCCGGGCCCGCCTGAAACATAAATAAAATCAATGGTTTAGTGCGTTTTGGTGGTAAACTCCCTGGGGATACCTCATGGGGTTTGACACCAGCATATACCCCGACGCGCCCGCGAGGGTTACTCTCCAATCCCATGCAGAAGTTCTCGGTCCGCATCCAGCTCGACAGCCCGGTGATCGTGACCGACGGCTATGGCCTCGACGCGCTGCTGGCGCATCAGCTCTACGAGCAGGGTGGGACGGCGGACGACCTCGATGGAATCCTCGCGCGGCAGGGATCCGTCCACGCCGCCAGTTGGTTCTTCATCGAAGGTGGGCACCACGGAAGCCAGCTTTTTCCATTCGTGCGGAGCCAGCGCGCTGGAGAAGCACTCGATCCCCGTCTCGTGCGTACCGGTGTGCGCGTCAAGCCTGGGGTGTTGAAGGTCGATAACAAGCGGGGTGTCGCTGGGAACATCCTCAGCGAAATGCAGGCCGTCGCCACGCCCGCCCTCTGGGCCTTCGGTAACGGCCATCCGGATCGCATCCACGATCTGCTGGCCCCGCTGGCCGCCATCGGCCGCAAGCGCAGCGCTGGGTTCGGCGTGGTGCGCCGTATCGAGGTGGGGACTGCGCCTGGCTGGGACGGCATTGGCATCAGCGATCCCGACGCACAGCCCATGAGAGCGGTTCCTCGGGGCGAGTGGCGCGGGAATTCAGCGCCGCTTGGCGCCTACACGCTGTCATTCCCCCGATACGTTCAGAGACCGCAGCCCTGCGTCTACCCGCCCGCGGTGGTCGTCGACGCCACCACCCTCGGCGTCTGGAGCGGAGGTTGCTTCACGTGAGCGCCACATTCGACGTGTTCGCCATCACCCGGAAAGTCACGGACCAATGGCTCGACAAGAAGATCGAATCGAACATTGAAGCCGTGATGACCGCTCTCTCGGCGCCCCAGGATGGGGGCAAGGGCAAGGCCGAGCGTCGATTGACCATGGGCTGGATCGTGGCGCGCCCCGACGGCGGCTGGCACCGGTTGGATGCTTTGCCCCGGAAGACCCTCTCCAATGTGACCCGCGGCGAGTCCATCGAGCAGGTGTTGGGAACGAACTCGCTCACCGAGCCCCACGTCGTGGTTAAGCTTGGCAAGGCCGGGATCCGCTCTGCCGACTTCTCGATCTCGTTCGGGGACCAGCTGCGCGTGGGCGTGGCCGGCAAGGGCGTCACGCTGGTGGACCTGAGGCGCGTCAGGGATCTCTTGGCTTGGTTCGATGCTGAAGGCAAGGCCGACCCTGTGAAGGTTCGCAAGGCCCGCCGCGCTTTGCAGGACCAACGCCTTGAGGGTCGCAGTGTCGACGTGGATCCCAAGCTCGCGGCGGTGGCGGACACGGCGACGGATGCCGAGATCCTGTATGCGACAAACGTCTTCAAGCTTCGCGGGAAGTGATCGCGCAGATGTTCCAGGCCACTTTTCCCTACCCCGGGCCCCTTGACCCCGAGGCCGTCCATCGCTGGGTCGAGAAGCTGATGGGGGGCCGCGCTGCGAACCACTACATCTACGCCGCCGAACAGGCTTCCCCGATCTACACCGCCATCTCCGTGCGGACCGCTGTCGTCCCGTCGCCATTGAAGGACCTAGCGACGCCCGTCCCCACCTTCAACCCCGGGGAGACGCTGTACTTCTCCCTCACAGCTACCGCTGAGAAGCGCGTGGGCAGCGGGCCCCGCCAACCGTTGCCGCCGGGAGACCTCGCAGCGCGCCGGGCGTGGCTCGACCGCAGGGCTGAGATGCACGGCTTTGTCGTGACTGAGGCGACCACCACCACGCTGCCGCCGCTGCGCATCCGCAAGGAAGACGGAGGGCGTCCCTTCGCGCTGGACCGGACCCGCTTCACGGGGCTCCTGACGGTGGCGGATCGCGATGCATTCGCCACGGCCCTTCTCAACGGCGTCGGGCGCGGCCGCGCATATGGCAATGGCTTCCTGTTTGTAGATCCCGTCGAGCCGAGGAGAACGACATGAGCGCGTACATCATCACAGCGTCGGGCGTCCTCACCGCTGCCACCCCCGTTGCGGTGTCACCCCCGGACCATGTCGAGGAGGTGCGCAACAAGAGGACCCACCTCCTGCCCCACATCACCGAGTACCGGGAGGGTGCCGCCCGCAAGGTGCCGATCATTCCCGCGTCGACATTCCGCGGCGTGCTGCGCCATGCGGTGACCGGGCTTGCATTCACCGAGCAGGTCTCGCGCGGCGGCGGGGCGTTCACGGTGAACGACTACGTCAACACGGCGCAGGGCGGCGTGGTCCAGCGCAAGGAGGAGGGTGAAGACAAGCCCCTCGACTTCTCCGGCGCGGAAGCCGTGCGCGGCAAGAACCCGATCATGGGCCTCTTCGGGAACTTCTCCGACAAGATGCCCTCCCGCCTTCTCATGCGGCACGCCTCGCTCGAAGACCCCGAAGCCATCTTCACCGTTGCCGCCCAGGTCCGCACCGATCCAGTGGAACGCGATGCAGACCTGCGGAAGATGTTTACACGCGAGGACCTCGACGCCTTCTCCACCCAGATGGAGACGCGGCGCCAGCTGGTCCGGATCGAGGAGCGGGCGGAGCGCATCCAGTCCAGGCTGGACCGCATCAGTCAGGGCAAGGAGGAACTGGGGGCCGAGAAGGTTGCCGAGCTGAAGCAGGAGTTGAAGGCGCTGACCGAGAAGCAGGGAGAGCTGTCGAAGACTGCAGGCGGATCCGTGAATCTCCAGCAGATTACACCCCGGGCCCAGGCGATCGCGCAGAACGCAACCCTTCGCCATGGCTTCACGCTCAACGGCGTCACGGTCACCGAGGCGGCATTGGCGGTGCTGGCCTACGCGACCTGGGTGTCGGCGGGGGCCCGGCTAGGTGCCATGCGCCGCAGCGGCTACGGGCAACTTGACGGGTTCTATGACCTCGATGCCCGGCCTGCATCGGGTGTTGCGCGCCTCGCACCTCCGGTGCGCATTGGCCGCATGGAATGGTCGGCGGCGGAGGGCGTCCTGCGTGTGCAGTCCGAAGCGGGCGGCTTGCTAGTCGAGATCGAGGCTGAACTTGCGCGCATCCTCAAGGACGGGGTGGAAAGGTGGAGCCTTCGCGCCCAGTGAGCGGTGCAAGTGTCAGGCGGTACAAAGGGTTGCTGGAAGATCCGGTAGACGCACCCTGCTTTTGCGGGGTGACTGAAAGATCGGCTTCGACCTGCGCGTCGTCGAGCTCGGTAGACGCACCCTGCTTTTGCGGGGTGACTGAAAGTATCCCCGCCTGTCTGCCGACGAAGCCACCGGTAGACGCACCCTGCTTTTGCGGGGTGACTGAAAGCGCACCGCGATCCGCTACGCCGCGCGCTGCGGTAGACGCACCCTGCTTTTGCGGGGTGACTGAAAGGTCATGGTGACGCCGTTGTACACCACGTAGGTCGACGCACCCTGCCTTAGCGGGGTGACTGAAAGATGATCCGCTCATGCGACTCGGCGCTGGCGGTAGATGCGCCCCGCATCCGCGGAGTCAGTGTAAGGTCGCGGTGGCGCACGACAGAGGAAGCGCGGGCGTGCAAGAAGACGCGGATCTGGTCTCGCGGTTGCTGCGGCAGGCTTGCACGCCGCGCCCGACGCAGGAGCGCCTGTCGGAGTCCCTCGACAGATGGGCCCGATCACGCAAGCCCGTAGCCGCCATCCAGGCTGATACGGGGGTCGGCAAGACGCGTGTGTTGCTGGCGGCCGCTCAGGCCTTGGCCCTCGGCGGGGCCCGCGTCACGATCAGCGTCAGCACAATCGTCCTGGCGCGGCAGGTCGTCGACGAGGCACGACGCTTCGACTGGCGGGGGCTACGCGTCGGTCGCCGCTTGGGCATCCGCAGCTTCATCAGCGCGTCACGCGTGTCGATGATCGAGGGGCGGCTTATCGCGCAGGGAAAGGAAGTGGCCGCCGCGGACCTACGGCGCTTGCGGGCGTTCGCACACGACGACACCGGTTTGATCGAAGACTGGATCGAGAGGTTCGGAGAACTGCCCGCCGGGGTGGCGCCCGACGACATCGCGCTGCTCCCCTCTGCACGGAAGGCCGACAAGGCTCGTTACCTCGACGCACGCGTGGATTCGACAGCACTCGACATCTCGATCCAGACCCACGCCCTCACCCTCATGCAGGCACGCGCGGGCTCCGTCGCCCCAGTGCTGATCTTCGACGAGGCCGACACGCTTGCAGGAGTGGCGGACGGCGCCGAGGACCGACGGCTGTCGCTGGGACAACTCTCTGCACTTCTGCAGGAGATCGGGGCGCCGGGGGAGTCTGTGGAGGCTCTGGCCCGGCTCCGAGGTACGCCCGAGGATCTTGGTGCGCGGGAGAGGCTCGCGGATCTCCTCGCGCTTCGCGACGATGACGAGGCCGTGAGGCTGGAACTGTCGGACGCCCGCCGCGTGCTTAAGGCCCACAAGCTGGACGGGCCCCGGCGTGGGACGCAAGTCGACCGACGGGATGGCGACGTCGTCATAAGGAGCCTGTGGGCCAGCCGCGCCTACTGGACCTGGAAGAACTTGCGCGATGCTGGATGCCAGCGGGCGATCTTCGCCTCCGCGACACTGGCCCTGGGCGGCGACCCTGCGAGTGGGCTGAGGACCCTCGGGGTGGACCCGAAGGACGTCGAAGGCATCGCAGTCTCTCCGCAGCGCTTTGGCGACATGCGGTTCCGGATTGCTGAGCGCAATGGGGTCGTCCCGCCCAAGCCGGGTCAGCCGCAGGACGCTTGGCGGGAAGCCGCTTCCCAGTTTGTGGCGCCAGCGTTGGCTGCCGGGAGGAGGGCCCTCCTTCTCACCACCAGCTTCGACGACGCTCGCTGGCTCGGGGAGCGTTTCGGGATACGGGCCCAGCAGCGGGGCGAGAAGCTGCAGCCCCTCACCGAGGCGATGAGGACCTTCGAGGTGGCAGCCCTCGCCAGCCCCTCGGCATGGGTGGGCGTCGATCTGCCGGGGGTCCTGACCGACCTGGTGATCTGGCGCCTGCCATTTGAGGCCCCGGACGAGTTGCGCGACACCCTGGCGGGTGAGCAGAGCTTCCAGGCGTCGCTCGACAGGATGCTCCGACGGCTGCGCCAGGGGTTCGGCAGGGGCGTGCGCCAGATGACCGACGAGGTCCTGGTGTGGGTTGCAGACCCCCGGGTCCACGACGGCAGGCTGCGCGTCATCTCGGCGGTGCCCGAGAGGTTTCGCACCGCGTGGAATAGCGCGCTCTCCGGCCACCCCGAGTTGGCGGCGAGGGAACTGCGCCCCGAACAGCGGCAATTTCGACAGCGCGTGCTCGAAGCCGATGGCTTCCGTTGCGTCATAACCGGGTGCACCACCGTCGAGGCGCTCGATGCAGCCCACAAGCCGGGGCGGGACTGGCGGCTGGGGCACAACGGGGCGGGCGACGGCTGGACCCTCCGCTCCGACCTCCACCGTCTACTGGACGCGGGGGAAGTCAGGATCGAGGATGACGTGGTGTGGGTTTCGCCCCGCTCCCGGGAGCATTACGGGCAGTGGCACGGGGCACGCCTAGCACCCAGGGGCCCGTGATGGTGTCAAATCTCATGGGGTATCCCCAGGGGATACGACACCAAAATGCCATAAGTGTATGTTATTAAAAGGGATTTCAGGATGTCCCGCCTGCGCACTTTGGCGAATTTGCGCATCCCCCCCCGAATCCGTGATTTCCAACCTTCCTGCACCCCCAAGATCCTACTAACCCATTGAAAAATCTATAACTTATTGAAAACACCGAGGCTTTGGGGCCGGTAATCCGTGAAGGCTGGGGCCCACCTTCACATCGCACCTTCACAACCTTCACAAAGGCCCATTTTACGCGGGTTTCCGGGGTGAGGGTGCGCCGCCCAGCTCTCACGGGCGCCTTCCCGGTGAGGTTGCCCACGGGTAGCATTCGGTCGGAAAAGGTTGGAGAGCGACGTGCCCTTGGTGCTGCTCCTGCTTCTGGCGCTCTTGCCGCTGCCCTCTTTGGCGCAGGTCGGCCTCGTGTTCCTGCCCTCCGACCAGTTCGGCAAGGTCGTGGTCCGGCTGCCGCAGAGCGCGGGCGGCCTGTCGCTGGTGCAGCTGCAGAACGTCCTGGGCCGCAACGCGAACTTCGAGCCGCTGTCCAACTACCGCGAGCAGGACCGCTTCCGCCGCATCGCCCTTCCGGTGGGGCGCCTCGACGTGCTGATGGCGAGCCCCGTTGTTCCGGGAAACGGCTACTCCAACTGCACGGCCTCGATCATCTCCGCGCGGCACATCATCACCAACGCGCATTGCTTCCCGCAGGAGCAGGGCGGGGTGCGGCAGGCCTTCCTGCTGATGGACTACTACTCCGACGACAACGAGGGCGCCGTCAGGCGCTTCGAGGTCCGCGCGACGCCGGTGGAGCGCAACGCCGAGCTCGACTTCGCCATCGCCGAGGTCTCCGGCAACCCCAGCGCGCAGTTCGGGCGCATCGCGCTGGAGCCGCGCGACCCCGAGCCGGGCGAGTCGCTCCTCATCGTCCACCACCCGATGGGCAAGCCCAAGCACATGACCCGCGGCGGATGCCGGGCCCATGCGCCGGTGGCCATATCGGGCGCCGACATCCGCCACCGCTGCGACACGCTGCCCGGTTCCTCGGGCTCGCCGATCCTGGCGGAGGGCACGGGCCGGATGCTCGGCCTGCATTATGGCGGCGCGCTCGACGCGCAGGTCCCCGGCTCATTCAACTCTGGCAAGCGGCTGAGCGAGATCTCGAACCGGAGCCGCGTGCTCTCCGCCGCCCTGGCCGAGCAGCGCCAGCAGGATGAGCAGGCCACGCGTGCTGCATCTTCGGCCGCGGCCGCCGAGCGAGCAGAGTTTGAGCGTCGAATACGAGACGCGGAGGCAGCGGCCAAGGCGGAGGTCGATCGCCTCAAGGCCCAACTCGAGACTGAGCGCGCACGCGTGGCTGCACTACCTCCTCCC
>Ga0181352_1001223_pt1 | contig 10140 bp, 12 predicted proteins | sample Fa13VDMLBSN_FD_130103 | JGI IMG/M metagenome (GOLD analysis project Ga0181352, IMG submission 130103) | Freshwater viral communities from Lake Michigan, USA - Fa13.VD.MLB.S.N | ecosystem: Environmental > Aquatic > Freshwater > Lake | place: USA: Michigan | collected 2013-09-23 | reverse complement strand
GACAGTGCCATCCAAAAGGCTTACGGTGGACGCTCCGGCTTGAGTGGTGTTGGCATTAAGGAAATTCACGCCATCGCAGATAAGTGTGGCTTGCTGTCCCGGAGGAATCGTCGCTGTAAACCCAAGGCCGGTCGTGACTGTAAATGTAAATCCACCAGCAGTCGTTTGATTCGAGATGACATACAAGTTTACGATAGCCGGGAACGTGACTGTTACATTGCTAGTCAGAGTACCCACGTATTCTTGAATGTTATTCGCCGCCTCATTGTTAGTGAGGAGCACTGAACCACCGGTCACATTCTTCGTAAGTGCTGTGAAAGTGAACTGGGAGCTAACGCCGTAGCCGACGGTGACGTAAGCCGTTCCGGTGCACACGATAAACGCGGACTCCGTCGGATTGAACGTCTTCGTGCTGTTACCGTCGATCAGCTCCGCGCCGGTGCAGGAGATGATAAAAGACCCAGTGCCGTTGTTCTTAAAGAGTGTAAACCAGTTATTACCCAACGTCGCGGCGGCAGGAAGCGTTGCGGTGCCGGAGCCACTTGACCACACACGGGTTTGCGCACGATCGGTAGCGGCAAAAGTAGTTCCAGTTGTGATTGCGGCACTTGGATGGCTCTGGTTTAACGTTGCGCCACTGGCGACCAGACCATAACCCGCGAGCGTTGCGGCATCAGCTGAAGACGTTCCGGTCCCAAAAGCTATCACGCCCCAAGTGCCTTGGGCATTAGCGTTAGTAGTAATGTAAATATATTTAGACTCACCCGCCGCCACCGAGACGATGGTGTTAACACCCGTGTAGTCTTTGACGGTGAATGTGTTCGCACCAATATTCCGGATGAGAGCGTCGTTACCCACCGAAGACTGGTTCGCTGGCGGCATGAACAGGTTTAGACCGGCAGTGCTTGCCGTCACCTGCATAATCCGAGCGGCATAATCAGCGTTTGTGGTGCTGTTCGATGGCCAATTCAGCTGGGTATTCGCCGTCAGCGTAACGGCGCGGAAGCTTACATCCGTCGGCTGAATGACGTCACCAGTGAATGGGCTAACGTAGCTCATGCATCCACCGCAATTGCTTGACGGTCGGCGATCCGGAGTTTATCCTCCTCGGCCAACGTCCCCATGATTGCGTCGTACTGCGACTGCCACATCGGGATGCGCTCGTCATTCTTAAGAAATGGCATCGCTTGCAATAGTGAGCCGTAGAGCAATGCTTGTGGAGCGTAGATCGTGAACCAGTTGGTCTGGTTGCTTGAATCCAGCGGCTGGACTCGCTCGTAGTACAACACCTCAAATGCATAAGCGGCGGCGGGTGTAGGAGCTACGAGCCAGTTCGTGTAGTCGTAGTCTGCGTAATACTCGGGGATTCCGGTGGCCGTGGGGTCCGGCGAATAATTACGGAGATACTCGTACTTGCGCAGAAGCACCGGCCGACGCTCACCCGCTACTGTAATATTCATCGATACCGTCTTGTGCCACCGGGAGGGCTTCGCAATCACCGCCGTACCAATCACCATGCTACTGGTGTTGACTGTCAGGTTACCAAGGAATTTGATCCGGGACGCTATCACCTGCTCGGCGAGCATGATGAAGAGGGGGATCTTGTCGAGTGTAGCAGTGTCAGTACGGTTAAGATATGACTGGATATTTTCAACAAGAGAGTCGTAGGTCATCACCGACGCGGCAGTCATAGAAGTCCTTCACACGAATGGCTACGTTGGGCAAAATTATACCACGCCTTTAGCATTTGGTCAATCCAGCAAAGCGCACTCAGAAGTGCGCCTCTTGAGAAGTCCCGGCAACACCTTGCCGCCGCCCCGGGTCCACAGCATCAACTGCTCTTTCGCACCCTCCCAGTCCCCAGCGTTCACCTTACGCTTGAGAGTTGAGGTCTGAAGTCGCCCGACACCGAGATTGTAGCAAAAGTCTACGATCGCGTTGCACTTCCGGACGTCTGTGATCAGCCCCGGGCAGTTCCGGAGAACCCCGGGAAGGTAGGTGTGCTCAAGCTCGATCATTAATAGCTCCCGTGCCGTAGGTTCGTCCATCGGGGGATCCTCGAGAGTCACCTTCCGCTTGTCGGCGTAGTAGGTGCTCCCGTACCCGATAGTGGCTACGTTAGCCGGGCAGAGGTAGGGCTTGGCCCGATATCCCTCGTACCGGCGGCAGAGTTCAGCGGCGAGTTCGAGGTTCATATGCCACGTTGCTTCAGAGTGCGGTCGAGGAACCAGTAGTTGATGGTGCCGGACAGTAGAGCGGAAAAGTCGGGAGTCATCATAGTCTTGAACACCTCGACGGCGGGTGCCCCGGCGAGCCAAGCATTGTAGGCGAACCATACATGAATAAAAGACCAGACGAACAGCACCCAATAGGTCACTAGGGGTCGGACGGATGCCGAAAGCCCTGCTACCCATCCACCAGCCGCTTTGACCATCTCAGCTTGCTGGATGATCGCATTGTTAAAGGCATCCATCACCCCAACGTCCACCGCCGCTTCACGCTGTGCTCCAATCTCGGCGAGCTTTTGCTGACCCCGAAGCTGTTCCAGCTCGCACTGGCGGGCGAACATATTCAACTCGTGCATCCGCTCGTTCTTTTTATCGAAGAACTTCAGCACCTCGGGGGCCAAGCGGAACACACCGCCGAATATGGAGCCTAAAATACCACCACTTAAAATATCGAGCATAGTTAGTCCTTACAAGGTTTAGATTTATCGTCATTCTGCATGAGTTTGATACCAGACAGGAACCCAATCATGCCGCCGATAAGAGTAGAAAAAGCGGGTGAAATCATCTTGAAGATCTCGGCGTTGTCCACTTCCTTCGCCCACAGACCAAGCATAAAGCTGATTACCATAGCCAAGACGGAGATGCACAGGGTGGTGCTTACCATTAGTGTGACGTACAGCGTTAATTTCTCCCGGGTGTCCGGAGTGGGCTTTTTGACTAGTCTGGGTATGGGTCGCTTCGTCATACATATATATCCAGCTTACGGTTGGTAAAAATCTCGAGATTGAGCTTATTACGCTCGGCTTTCTTCACGTAAAGCTCGAATTCGAGATCGTCGATCTTGTCCTTCACCTTCCTCATCTTCAACGCTTGCGCATATTCTTCCTGCAAACGTTCCATTCTGCGCTCCAGCGCGTCTGTCTTCGTCGGGTTGCCTCCGGGCTGAACCATTGGATACCACTTGTGGATGGGCGGGATCATTGCTTTTCACGCTCAAGTGCATCTTTGTATCCGTGAATGACTTTTGTTCTGAGTTCTGCAGAGTCCGCTGTACCAGCCCATTCGGACAGGTTGTTCCAAATGACTGTTAAATCTTGACTTCTGCAAAACCGCACATTGTTCGTCAGCCACATCGACATTTGTTGATGACGCTCCGACGGGTTGTGGATTGTCCAAGCGATCAACCAGAACTCGCGCACATGGCATCCTTGCTTGGACGACGCTCCCGCGATGACTAACAACAAGAGTAGGATAAGCCAGCGCATTCATGCCAGTGCCTACAGACCGAGAAGCTTTTTAACGAACTCGCCAGCAACGCCGGGGCCAAAGAGCACCGCCGCAAGGAGTATATACAGCAAATACTCCATGGTCTTCATCCGCTCTTTACCTCGATCGAGCTTGTCCTCAATCGAGCGATAGCGTTCAGCGCACACCGCTTCGTGAACGGCGAGTTTAGTCTCCACTGGTTCCATCTTCGACCTTTGGTACTTCAGGCTTAGCGGCGTCTTGAATCGCTTGAATCAACTGATACACCTCTTGGTATGGACGTGAGCCTAAGTAGCCGAGAAGCTGGTTTGCTGTTTCAATCGGTAGTTGTAGTTTCATGTGTGTCCTTTAAGGTTGAATCATTGGAACATAGTCAGGATTGTAAGGCCAGTCTGTAAATGTTCTAGGCTCTGTGATGGTAGATGGTAAATCGCGCAAAGCCTGACGGTATGTTGCCCATGCTGTCTTGTCTGCTGTGCAATCTGCAATCTGAGTCCAATCGCAGTCTTTAAGCAATTGATTGCGTTGACCGCGAATCTGAGCCATTGCGCTGTCTTTGGCGGATTGAATTTCATCAGCGGTCAATGATTCAACTTGAGCCATAGACACAAACTCACCGTCGTCATACGGCGCACATGAAACCAACTTTTGCGTCAGTCGGTCGTGGGCTTTGAACAGCGTGACCTTCTTTGCGTTGTTGGCAGTCAAGAATTCATCACTCGGGCCACTTGTGCTAAACGATGTGTTAGAAAACAGTTCACGATAGTCGCCAACTGTAATGGGGTTTGTCAAAATTGCTACTTGCATAATCTTTCCTTAGTATGGGCCAGTGTTGGGGAATGCCGCAGTTGGCGGTGTGAATGTTGTGGTGTATCGGCAGAAGCCATTGGTGAAGCGAAAATCATCCATGTAGCCATTTAAATCCTGTGCGCTTCCAGTATCAAATGCTGAACCTATTACCGCTGGATAACCAGTAGATGGGAAAATAGCACCAGTAAGTGTTTGTGTTCCTGTGCTTGTGCCGTTGAGCCATCCTGTAATAGTTGTTCCTGAACGAGTCACGGCAACATGCATCCATGCACCAGTTGTATAACCACTACCCAATGATGCGCCAGCTAAAGCCCAACTAGAGCCAGTTATGGATGCTGATATAGATAACACACCACTATTGTCAATTTGTAATGTCAAACCAAACTGACCTGCTTGCCTTTTGCCATAAAAGCCATTGTAGTTTTTTGCGCTGTTAATGTAAATCCAAGATTCTATTGTCCAGTTTCCGCTTCCTAAATTAAAAACTGGCGAGTCTGGTGCTTGAAGATAATCACCACTTCCATCAAACGCCAAAGACCCTGTTCCATACTTCTTAACACTTGTAGAAATCTGTGCGTTACCCACAGTTTCTAAGTCGTTCATCATGGCGTTGTCAAAGATTGCGCCGTTGACCATGTTAAGCAACAAAGCACCTGATTGAGTTGGCGGTGCAGTCGGCGGTGTAAAATTACTTGTATATACAGCAGATGTGCTAAATCTAACGCTTGAAAGATAGCCATAAAACACATCAGACCCGTCTGAACGGCCACCAATACCAACAACAGTTGTAAGAGTTGGAATACTTACTGAATTTGTACCAGTAGCGACCGATGTGCCATCAATATAAAGGGTAAATGTGTTTGAACTGCGCACTACTGCAATGTGCGCCCATCTGTTTAAAAGATATTTGTCAGTTGCGTCAAAGTTAATTACCGCAATATTGTTTGCATAAAACTGAATTCTGCTTGCACTTGTGTACATTAGCAAGAATCCATTACCAGAATCTCTGTCAAAAATTGTTCTGTTTGAAGAATTATTTATTATGTAAACATATGCCTCAATTGTGAAAGCACTTGTTCCTAAATTGTAAACAGCATTTGATGGTGCTCTTAAAGAGTCACCGCTACCATCAAAGTACCCTGACCCACCAATCACGCTTGTGGAGTAGGCGGTAGAAGCACCAAATGGATTAAATCGTTGAATACTTGGTGTGCCGTTTATAGAAGGGAAAAATGCGTTGCTACTGTTGTCAATAAATCGGTTGGATTGACAAGTAAGTAGTTGCGTATTTGTGATTGCTGTAAGTGGTGTGGTGCTTGGCGTAAAATTGCTTGTGTAAACTGCTGTGCCTTTTACTTGTCTAAAGTTTGAAATGTACCCATTAAAAAAGTTATTAGTTCCGTTATCATTTGCGCCAATAATAGTAGTTCCAGTTGTTGTAATGTTTGTTGAATTAGTTTCTGTTCTTGCAACAACCCCATTTACAAACATTCTTACAGTGCTACCTGACCTAGTAACAGCAACATGAGTCCAATTGTTTGCAACAAAAGTACCAAACGACCACTGCGCTGCACCGATTCGATAAATTAATCCAGTACCATTTGTAAGCAGTTGGCCAGAATTGTCGCCTCCGTTATTCCATTGTGACCAAATGACACCATTACCAGTACCCGTCAGGTGATAGAACCAACACTCCAGCGTAAAGTCACCAGAACCAAGGTTTAGGTTTGCATTGTTAGCAAAAACCAAATTTGCGTCTGTACCATTAAAAAAATTAGACCAATTAGAACCAAAAGGTGAATAAGAACCTTGAGTTGTGTTGCCAACCCGAGTGATAGTAAAATTGTTTGTACTGCTGTCTACAAAAGTATTGTTCTGCGCACCATTAGTCCCATCGCCATGCAATAGCATAGTGACGTAGTTGAATTGGGGGTCTACGGTTGCCGCCGCTCCGCCACCTGATGTTTTTCCTGCCGCAAACATTGTTAGTCCTTATGGTGTGTAGTTCTGGCCAACTGTACAGCCGTACCAGTTTGTGCCATCGCTGAAGAAGCTAAAGATGTCCATTCTAGATGCGGTGCTGGTCAGTGTGGGGGCGGTGCCTCCGGGCCACTTGACCGTTGACCATGTCACCGTATAACCACCAGAACCTGTTTTTAACTTCAGCAAGAACGACTTGCCTGCAACAGCCGCTGGCATTGTGATGGTCGCAGTTCCTGTCAGCGTAATGACTTGGTCAGTACCGTTGGCTGTGATGTTCAGCGTAATTGCTGTGCTGGAGTTTGCAGTGTAGGTTTGTTCTTGGTAGTCGTTCTTGATAACGAATGTACCGTTATTATCAATTCTGGCTCGTTCTGTACCACCGCCTTGCCATATATGAGCGCCAGCAGTAGATGAACTACTTGTTGGAAAAATATTGTAAAAAACTTCCCCATTACCAACATCAGTAGTACCAATTTTTAATTGAACATTAGCGCTTCGAATTGTTGCAATGTTTTGTGTTGCGCCAACGGCAGTATTAACTTCAAATTTTGTTGCTGGGCTTGTAGTCCCCACACCCAAATTCCCACTTGCATCCAGAGTCATCGCCTGAGTAAAGGTGATAGCGTTTCCTGCTGTGCCTGATGCGGCATTGAACCAACGATGCACCCCTTGGTTCTGGTCGTAAAAACTTGCGGCTTGTGTTCTAGCGTATCTCCAAGTGGTATTGAAATAGGCGTTTTGGGTAAATGCAATGTTGTTGTTATCTACATTCCAAATGCCGTTTCCTGTTGCACCAATTTCAAACGCTTTACCAGTACTCCATGTACTCGGAGTAACTCCCAAGCCTAGATTGCCTGCGTTAGCAAGAGTCATCGTTGTTGTTCCGGATGAATCTTGGAATAGGATTCCATTTGTAGCCCGACCACGAAGTGCAGTCAATGTTGAATCGCCATATAAAACTAAAGAGCCGCCAAAGTTTATTGCCGCACCACTACCAACACCTAAATTAGTCCCATCAAAAGTAAGCGCAGAGCCAGTAGCCAATGCACTAGAACTAGATGCGTAAACCACACCGCCTGATGTGAATGATGTTAAGCCTGTGCCGCCGTTAGTCGTCGCCAATGTGCCAGCCAATGTGACTGCGCCAGATGTGGCAGTAGAAGGAGTAAAGCCTGTTGTGCCTGCTGAGAACGAAACCACTGGAGCAGAGGTGGCGTTAGATGCCAACAGCTTTACAGTACCAGCGGAGTTCTTGAAGTACAGCTTTTCATCAACGGTGTTGAGTGCTAACTCACCAGCAACAAGATTTCCAGCAGACGGTGTTGCCGCCGCTGTGGTGCTGTAGTAGAGAGATATGGGCGTAAAGCCTGCTTGTGCCATTAGAAGGTTCCTCCGAAGATGCCAGTCGTGGCGTTCAATGTCGTAAATGCACCAGTTGATGTAGTTGTTGCACCAATCGACGTACCATCAATTGTCCCACCAGTTATGGCTACTGTGCCAGCATTTTGTGTCGACATTGTGCCAAGACCAGTGATCGCCGTATTAGGAATCGTGGTTGATGCAGACATTGCGCTTGTGCCGTTGCCAAACACATAACCAGATAGTGTGGTCGCGCCTGTACCACCGTTTGCAACAACCAAAGTACCAGCAAGGGTAATCGTCCCTGACACGGTGACGGGGCCTCCGCTCGTGGTCAGTCCAGTCGTACCGCCAGACACATCCACGCTTGTCACCGTACCGCCAGCGGAAGGGGTAGCAGAGATCGTGATGCCACCAGCAGTATTTGAGATACTGACGTTTGTACCAGCGGTCAAAGTCGCTAGTGAGTAGCCAGTACCGTTACCGATAGCCAATTGACCATTGGTAGGCGTAGCTGTTAAACCTGTACCACCATAAGCGACCCCAATGGCTGTACCGTTCCATGTACCAGCAGTGAGCGTACCCACACCAGTGATACCAGTGTAAGAACCGCTTAAACGAGCCGCTGGAAGCGTTCCAGAGGTGATGTTAGCGGCGTTGGTAGTGTCAGTAGTGGCAGAAGCCGCCAAGCCTGATACAGCACCAGAAGCGATGGCAATTGATGTGTTGGTGACCAAAGTCAATTGACCTTGAGCGTTTACAGCAAAAACTGGGACTTGTGAGGCAGAACCGTACGTTCCAGCAGTCACGGCAGTATTTGCAATGTTAAACGTATAGGCAGGTGACTCACTCAGACCTGTACCAGCGGAGTACGTCAAAGGCGCACCAAACTGAGTAAACACGATTGCTGTTGTACCAACAATGATAGGTAGCGGAGTCTGCTGAACCCAAGAAGTATTAGCTTGTGTTGTACCTGCCGTGATCAGGAAAAAGTCACCCGCATCGATCTTGTCCACACCAGTACCAGCGGTATCAAAGTCGGAAGCACGAGTTAGGATGTACGGAGCACCGGCCGAACCAGTCTGCGTAACCGTGTATACACCGTTGTTCGCTTGCGCGACTTCGTTTTTGATCAAAACGCGATTGCCGACCACGACTGCCACGCTATCAATGCTTAGTGCACCATTAGCATTAGCAGTCAACGTCGCGCCGACACCAGAAGCCCCGTTATTGTACGTGTTGGACGCGAGCGCAGTGGTGGTCGCCAAACGGCAAGATTGGTGAAAGTTAATACCAGACGCGATAGCATCCGCGTAGTCTTTGTTTACAATGTCATTGCCAGTTGTGGGGGCAGTAGTGATCGTTCCAGTGGTCATTGCCACAGAAGTAAATACGCCAGTAGACGGAGTTCCTGCACCAATGGTCGTGCTGTTGATCGTACTACTAGTGATTGTCGCGCCAGCGATCGTCCCGCCTGTGACCGCCACAGCACTAGCATTCTGGGTGGACATTGTACCCAAGCCAGTAATGTCGGTGTTTGGGATAGTCGCGCTAGCGGTCATCGCGGTTGTACCAGTGCCTTTTACATATCCGGTTAAGGTGTTTGCGCCCGTGCCGCCATTCGCAACTACTAATATACCGCCGAGAGTGACAGCTCCGCTAGATGCGGCCGACGGCGTAAGTCCTGTAGAACCTGCGCTGAAAGTCGATACGCCACCGGCCAAGCTGAACGGATTCCAAGACCCGTTAGCGTAGCCCTCAAAGACTTGCGAATCACTGTTGTACCGAATTTGCCCGCTAGCTCCAGCGGGCTTTTGAGCAGTAGTGCCAACTGGTACAGTAACAGCTCCAGTGCCGGGAAGTACCGCATTGCTTGCAATGCTGAAAACGGGAGCACTAGCCGCACCATCAGCGTTCGCAATGTCGATCTGGTTCGCAGTTCCAGCGAGTGTGCGGCCCGAGACCGAAGTCCCGCCGCCGGTTAGAGCAAGCATCCCTGTGCCGGACAATGCGGCGATTGAAGCCACGATACCGCTTAAAGCGAGGGTCGGATTGCCGCCGGTGCCGTCAGCATTTGAAACGCTCAGGCCGCTCCCGGATATGGCGATTGATCGGTTAATGACCGTGTTTGCGCTGTCTTTTACTACAATTCCACCAGCGGCCGCATTCAAGCTCGCCGCCGCGCCATCCAATGCGATCCGGTAAAAAGATTGAGCACCACCATCAGTCAGCGTTAAACCCGTGTTGGTCGAAAGGTAGCGGCTGTTCGGGAGTGTGGTCTCCTGATTCTTCGTCAGAAACGTCTGATTTTGCGAGGGTGAGGCCGAAATTGCACCGGTCGTCGTCTGAACCGTCACACCATTCTGTACAATCGGGACCGCCTCAGTACCTGTAATTGCACCGGCGGCGGGTAGTTGGGTAATGGCTACTTGTGCTGACATTATGTACTCGTATTGTTAGGTGGACTCGGAGCGATAGTGTCCCGGTTGCCATT
>Ga0181352_1001222_pt1 | contig 10145 bp, 3 predicted proteins | sample Fa13VDMLBSN_FD_130103 | JGI IMG/M metagenome (GOLD analysis project Ga0181352, IMG submission 130103) | Freshwater viral communities from Lake Michigan, USA - Fa13.VD.MLB.S.N | ecosystem: Environmental > Aquatic > Freshwater > Lake | place: USA: Michigan | collected 2013-09-23 | reverse complement strand
GTGACTCACATCGGGACTGGCACAACCTATTACCTACAGAAGTCCCGATCGCTCTCGGTGAACTGCACGTTTGACGTGTTTAATGGCATCCCTTGTGTGCTTGAGGCAGGGGATTCGATTCAGATCGAATCGAGCATAGCCGCTGTCACTTTTTACCTGTCCTACTTGGAGACCGACCGCTCGTGACAAGTGGACAACGCTTGACAACTTGGCTCATAATCCCCGCCATATCCGCGTCCTTTCCCGGCGCGCGACCCCTTGTTGGGTCTTTGGCACAAACCGGAAAGGACACCTATGGAAGATGAAGGCATCATGGGCCTGCCTCCGGGGCAAGCCATGCAAAATCCGGCTCCTCCCCAGCAGCTCCCGTTCGTTTCTAGTGCGGACTCATACGATGCCGCGCTTTCGGCGTTGGGGCTGACCCAAAACGGGCCTGCACAAGTCTCCGAAGTCAAGAAGGCCGTCCAAGACGCGCTGGGGGACCTTGACCTCAGTGCTACAGAAGTTGCCTCGTTGCTCGATGTCCTCGAGTACATGTCGCAAAATCCGCAGGAGTACCCGCAACTCCGTCAGCGCCTGATCGAATCGGGCATGATGGACGATGACGACCTGCCGACGGAGTACGATCCCGAATACCTCGGCATGGCGATCATGGTGCTCAATGAGTACCGTGACATGCGTTCGGCTGGCGCTCAAGCGCCCATGCAGATGGCTCCAGAGGTCGAGAACCTTGGACCAATGCCCATGGCCGAAGGCGGTTTGGCCGACGTAGCCAAGTATCTGGCTGCTCAAGGTCGCAATGGCGACACGATGCTGGCGCACATTACGCCGGTCGAAGCTCGATTGCTTAAGGCCTTGGGCGGATCTGGCACGGTCAACCCTCGCACAGGCATACGTGAATTCTTCTTGAAGAAGCTCTTTAAGGGCATCAAGAAAGCAGTCAAAAGCCTCCTTAAGAACCCGATTGTGCGTCTCGTGGCGACCGTTGCATTGGCCACGGTCCTCGGCCCAGCAGGCATTGGCGTGATGTCCTCTGCGGCTGCCGCCGCGACGGCCTCCGCTGCAACTACGCTTGGCGCAGGTGGAAATGTAAAAGACGCGTTGATCTCAGCCGCGACCTCATACTTCGGTGCGGGTGGAAAGATTGGCGGGATCAATCCTGTTGAAAGCGTAGCAAAGTTTGCGAGCAAGATCCCCGGCGTGACCGAGGGCGGCAAGCTCGCGCAAGGTATTGGCGCAGGCGTGACAAGCGCAGCCCTTGGAAAGGCGGCTGGCATGAGCACGGAAGATGCACTCCGCATGGGCCTGCAACAGGGTGCCATGACGGGTCTTACGTTCAAGCCAGAGCAGGCCGCTCCTCCGTCGGTCGACGACCTACAAGAAGTGTCCGTCACCGGACGCCGTATTGAGCCGCCGATGCAGGATGTGGCCTCGGGCATGGGAGGCGACTTCACCCGACCTGGCGCAACCCCGACTACGGCGGCCCAGCAGGTTGCTACGACCGCCCCTGGAGCCGTGGGCACTGCTGCGTCTGGCGAGGTGGCCGGTAAGAGCTTCCTTGATCGCCTGAACCCCTTTAGCAAACTTCCGGATGACTACCCGGTGGATGCGGCCACAGGTGCGCCCGTTAACCCTGCCCAAACATTCACGGGCCGGTTGAACGAATTTGCCAACATGCCGTCGTTCCAGACGTTTAAGGACGCGTTCCTCGTCAATCCGTACGCCAAAACAGAGCTCGGTAGATTTGTCCCTGCCGCGCTCACTACAGTGGGCGTTGGCGCATTGACGGGTGGGTTTAAAACCACTCCAGCAAACGAAAATCCGCTCTTTAATCGTAATTACACTGGCGCGGACTACATCCGCGATAACCCGAACCTCTTCGGCGGTACATTGGGGCGTATCGAAGGTATGCCGCAGTCGTACGACCCGTTCGTGCGCACGCAATCACCGAGCATGCCTCCCGGATCACAGATCCCGATATACACACCGCGTGGCGCTACGATGGTGCCTACCGGCATCCCGCAGCCGTACAACGTGGCGGGGCTTTACGGCATCCCTGACCTGTCGGCCCCCGTGCAACAGCCGACCTATCCCGTGCCGGGATACGCAAAGGGTGGCGATCCGAAACCAACGCATTTCCCCCGTAAAACAGGCCCAATCAACGGTCCTGGCACGGGCACTTCTGACTCCATTCCGGCGATGTTGTCGGATGGTGAGTTCGTATTTACGGCTAAAGCCGTTCGCAATGCCGGAGGCGGTAGCCGCCGCAAAGGCGCAAAACGCATGTACGCCTTGATGAAAAAGCTCGAAGGCGGACCGGTGAAGGGGTAATAAAATATGTCAGCTACCGCAAATGACGTTCAACAAGGAATCGTACGTGAAGCTCCTGAGATCGAGGCCTATAAACTTGACCTGTTGAAACAGGCGCGGGACTTGGCGTTTAACGTCAAGCGCGACGCAGCCGGCAACGTTATCGGTACGACGACCCCGCTTGCGCAACAGCTCCCGGCTTATCAAGTCGCTGGTTTCTCGCCGGCCCAGTTGGCCGCGATGCGCGCCGCCGAGGCACAGGGCGTTGGCTCTTACATGCCGTATATACAGGCGGCAAACCAAGGTGTTGGCGCTGGTGTTGCAACGACCGCCGAAGCGGCGGACGTTCTTCGTGGTGCGGACACCCGAGCTCAGTTCACCGATGCACAGCAGGCCATGCGCAATGCCGCTCTGGCAGGTCAAGGCATTACCTCTGGCGTCGGCCAGCTTGGCGTTGGCCTTGGCTATTTAGACGAAGCGGCTCGCCGTGCTGGGATGTCGGACGTTTCTGGCCGTCTCGGCGGTGCGTATCAAGACGTAGAGACGGGCCTCGGCGCGTTGGCCACGGCCCAGAACATGGCGGCGCTTTCGTCGCAAGCCGACCTGCAACCGGCCACGGCCGCGATCGGACAGGGCTTTGCGGGACTGACTGGTGCGCAACAGCTTGCGCTTGGCGCTGCCGGTGCGGACTTCGCTGGCTCACAGGGGCTTTTAGGTGCGGGTATCGGCGGCTTCCAGCCTGGCCAAGAGACCGCTGCCTTCATGAACCCGTATCAACAGTCGGTGATCGACGAGACGATGCGTCAGATCAACCGGCAGGGCCAGATCGCCCAGCAGGGGCTTTCGGCGCAGGCCGTTCGCTCCGGTGCGTTCGGTGGCGAGCGCGAAGGCGTGCAGCGTGCCGAGCTTGAGCGCGGTTTGATGGAGCAGAAGGCAGGCACGATCGCCAATCTTTTGAACCAGGGCTATAACCAAGCGCAAGCCAATGCAATGGCCTCCTTTGAGCAGCAGCAACAGCGTCGTATGCAGGCAGGCCAGACGGTTGGTCAGCAAGCCGCGCAGCAGGCGCAGCTCGGACAGGCCGCCGCAGGACTTTACGGCAACCTCGCGCAGAATCAGATCGCTGCGGGACAGGGCCTTGGTCAATTAGGCGTGCAGCAAGCACAGCTTGGCCAATCGGCGTCGGGACTCTATCAACAGGCCGCCCAAAACTACGGCAACCTTGCTTCGCAGACGGGTGCGCTTGCTGGCCAAGAAGCCAATATGCAGCAGAACATCGCCAACCTCATGGCGGCGCAGGCCGGACAGCGTGGACAGATCGCACAGACGGCCGCTGGCATTTACGGGCAACAGGCAGGCACGTTCCAAAATATTGGACAGGGTATTGGCGCTTTGGCCGGCCAGCAGTTTGGCATTGGTCAAAATATGGCCCAGGGCCTTGGTGCGTTGGGCGGTCAGCTTGGCCAACTTGGCGTACAACAGGCGGCTTTGGGCCAGACGGCGCAGGCCATGAACCAAGGCGACATCAACATGCTCTACAACGTCGGTCAGGCGCAGCAGGCGCTCAACCAGCAGGGCATCGATGCGCAGCGTGCAACGCAGCTTCAGCAGATCTATGCTCCGTACCAGCAGGTCGGGTTCCTGTCCGATATCTATCGCGGCGCACCGTCGACGCAGATGTCGACGCAGGTCTCCAGCGTTCCATCAGCAAGCCCGTTCCAACAAGCCGTAGGCATTGGACTTGGCGCAGTGGGCACCTTGGCGGGTGCCAAGAAAGCCGGACTTTTCTAAGGGGTCGATATGGCAAAGGCAAGAGAAATGTTGGACGACGTGGAAAACGTCGGCATCATGCAGGGCTTCCTCGACGAGGCCGATGAGGCCGTGGAGATGGAAGAAGAGGAGGATGCGGACGAGGAAAACTCGGCTGCTAAAGTCCTCGATCGCCGTCCCAATTCGCCTGAGATCCTCATGAACAATCTCCGTGGCGACATGCGCTCCGTCGATGCGCGTCGCGAAGAATTGGCTGATCTCGTGGGCTATCCGGCCGCTGCCGAGACCCCCGAGTCTGTGCTTGCGATGCTCCAGCCAGTGCTGGCGCAAGGCGCTGGGCTTGGCGCGTTGCCGCAATCACAGCCCATGGCTCAAGGGCCACAGCCTCCAATGCCGCCGCCTCCGGGAGCTGCCATGGGAGCTCCGCCTCCTGGCGCTCCGCCACTTCCTCCTGGCGCAGCCGCGCCGCCACCCGGCGATATGGCCGCGCTTCTTGCCGCCGCCGGTCCTGCTCCTGGAGGCGGTATGGCTCCTGGCCCGATGATGGGGCCTGATGGTCAGCCGATCCCGCCGGAAGGCATGCCGCCCATCCAGATGAAGGATGGTGGGTACGTTCAACGTTTTTATCAGGGGTCCGGTCAGGAAGGCGTGACCTCGGATGACGAAGAACCTTCCTTAGACGAGGAAGACACTTCCTCTCTTGGCATGCGCCTGCCGCCAGAGCTTCTTGAGTATGCCCGGACGGGCTACTCCAAGATGCTGACGCAGCCGACCTCTGCGATGCCTGACCTTAAGGCAACGACGATGGAGCGCGAACAGATGTATCGCGATCTGCTTGGCGAGGACAAAGAATCCCGTCAGGCGCAGTTGTTGTTAATGCTCGGCCAGAAGGGCTTGCAGCTTGCTGGCAACGTTGATGCGCAGGGCCGTCCGTTGCGCGGGTCAACACTAAGCCGTTTTGCAACCATTGCCTCGGAAATTCCGGGTGCAGTGGGTCAATTCATTGCCGAAGAGGACAAGAACAAGCGCGCGATCCGCATGGCGGCGATCCAGGCTGCCGAGAAGGAGCGGGAGCAGGTTCGCGAGGGCAACGTCAAGCTCGTCGAGACGCAACGCAGAGCGTTTGGCGACATCCTCAAAAATTCCGGCAAAACCGCAAGCAGCATGTTCGGTAAAGGCTCGTGGGACTGGAGCGTGGTCAATGCTCCTGGGCTCTTGCAGGCTTATGCCGACGGCGAGACGACTCCGGAAGAGGACAACCTCATCGCGAGTGCGGCTTCGCGTCTGCTTCGCCCGTCGACGGAACTCTATACCAACGAGCTTGGCCAAAAGGTCACGCGTACGATCCCCGGCTACAACCTCCCGTTCTTGACGGATGCGTTGGCCGCGCGTCGTGCGCTTGATGCGTCCGGTCGCCGTCCGGGTCCGCAGACTCCGGGCACGGTGCCTGCGGGACCGGGCACGGCTCGACCGGATGCGGTCGTGGACCCTGAAGTCGCTCCGCCGGTTGCTGGAGCGCCAACCACGGACCAAGGGCCAGTGACCGCTGGTGAGCGTGCGTTTGGCGAGCCGACGATATGGCAGGCAGCACAGTCGGGTATCGGTTTTGTGCCGAAGCTCACTTCGGAGCTTGCTCGCCGCATACCCGCGAACATTGCAGGCGAGCTCGGTCGTACGCAGCAGCAGGCTGCATCGACGATCTCAAAGCTCGCGCCTCGTGTATCGATTGCACTTCGCGAGACCACCCGATTGGCGGAAGCCGAGCGTAAGGACATTAACCTATACCTAAACCTCGAACCGCAATTCTTGGAAAACCGTGTCGGTTACCTCAACAACCTAATCAGCCTCGGCCAGGTGCTGTATCGCATCCGAAACGATGCGCTTACTAAAGCGGCCGATCGCACGTTGGATGTTAAGGACTCGAACGACCAACGCCTTAAGGCGCGCGAAGTTCAAGCGATCATCGACATCGTGGGCATTCCGCCCGTGGTTTCGACGCAAGAGGAATACCTTAGACTTCCCATCGGAGCGCAATTCTTGGTATTTAATCGCGAGCAGAATGCCTGGGTGCCTGATACCCGCAAGGCTCTCCCGAACGAGCAGTAAAGGATAACAGCATGGCCGTACCTCCAGAGCAGCTTCCAAGGACGACGGACCAAGGGCCTGGGACAGAGCCTGCGCCGCCCTCGTTTACCTACGAGGATTTGCAGGCGTTGATTGCGAGGGACACTCCACCGGACGTCACGGTGACTCGGATTGGTGATCGGCCTATCTCTCAGCAAGATACGTCTGCTCCGACGGAGCCGGTTTCCGCTAACCTTCTTTCACAAGAAGATCTTGCGGCCTTCGGTCATACGCCCGACAAGGCGCCTTCTTTATCAGAAATCGGCGTAGAAAGTAGCCGTGGCGTAAGTTCATCGTTGTTGAGCGACGCTCCTGCGATATACGGTGCGATACAGGGTGCCACTTACGGCGCGCGACTCTCCCCCTTTATGCCTCCGGGCTACAACTTAGCGCCTCCTGCGCTAGGTGGCGTCCTGGGCTTTGGTTTCGGTCTTTTGAGCGGCAAACAGCTCTCCGATGCCATCATCGGTGGCGCAACAAGCCAAGATCTCGCGCCGGCGTTTGAGTTTGGTAGGACTTTGGGCAGTACAATCGCGTTCGCTCCGGCGGCGTTCTACTTGCCCGTGGCCACCGGAGACAAGATTGGCAAGTACGTCACGGCCATTGGGGAGTTCGCGCGCAAGTCGCCGAAGTCCTATCTGGCAGGCGAGACCATGTATGGCATCGGCTCTGGCACAGGCGCGTATCTTGCCGAAGAGTACGATCCGGGGGATCCGCTAACGCGACTGGTCGCTGAAACAGTGGGCGGCACCAAGGTACTAAATCCTCTTTTTATTATTCCGACGTTGACCTCAAACGCAGGCCCACGACTCAGTTCGCTCTGGTCGTTGCGTAGTGCGGAGACACGTGCAGCCGCAAAACAGCGCGGCAGCGAGCGTTCACGCGATGAAGCAACGCGGCGGATTATCAAAATCCTTGAGGAGAATGGGGAGGATATTCCGGCGTTGATCAAGCGACTCGAGGCGGAGATGCCTCCTGGGGTCGCGGTCACGTATCCGCGCCCTGATCAGACAGGTGTGGCGGCTACAGGGCCTACTGCGGCGCAAAAAACGGGGTCTTTGACTTTAGCGCAGCTTGAATCGGCGCTCAGTGCGCTGGATCCTAATTTTTCTACGTCAGTCCAAGCGCAAGGCAAGGATGCGTTGAAAGCGTTTACCAAAACGCTCGCCGCGCTTCAGGATACTGGATCCCCCGAGGCCCTTCGTGTCGCGGCGGAGATGCGGGAGAAGTTCTTCTCAACGGCGATTGATGCGCGACTCGAGCGGGCTAATGTGCGCGCTGCGGAGCGCATCTCAAAGATCACCAGAGACACGCCGCAAAATCGCATCGAGATCGGCCGTATTTACTACGACGAAATAGAAAAAGCGCTGGAAAACGCTCGTACAGCCGAGCGTTATTACTGGGATGCCGCCGATCGCGAAGCGATGAAGCCGGCAGGACAGGTGCGCCTACAGGTGCAGCCGTCTGATACGTTGGTCAATAAGACGTATCTTGATTGGGCGAATCGTTTACTGCCTGATTTGAAGCGCATGCGCGCTAACGACGTTGACCTTAGAAATCCCGACAAGGTTTCACGTCTGTTGAAGACAAAGGCGGTTCCGTTGTCTGTGTTCATCAAGAACACGGGCGGTATTGCCAATGACAGTGAGCTCCTTGCTCGCGATATCACCAACAAATCGCTTCCGGGCCTTGTTCGTCAGAACATCCCGCGCAACGTCTTAGGTGAGCGCGGCACCGCCAGTATCGATGCGGTGAAGCAGCGCGTCTTTGACGCCGGCTACTTCCCAATGAAGGAAGACTACAACGCCATCAGTGACTCGGAGTTGTACGACGCTATCGCACGCGACCTGCAAGGCGATGAGCGCGTATGGACAATGAAGGTCCGTGCGGCGTTAGATCCTTATATCAACGAGCGCGAAATACTCGACTCGTGGTCCGCAGAGGGCTTCGATGCCACGATGACGTCGGATCAGATTGCCAACCGCGCACGAGTGCTGGACGAATTACGTCGCAAGGAAGGCAGAGACGGCTTCTACGTTCCGCAGAATCAACTGCCGGGTCCGACCGAGAAGCTCGTGCCACGGCCCAAGCAGCTCACCGCAGAAAATACCGTTCGTGCGTATCTCGAGCGCGTCGCTCAGATTGGTCCTGCGCTTGTTGACTCAATGGTCCCGCCTGATGTGCGACGGATCATGGAGAGCTTTGGCGTCAACAACAGCGCCATCGATCTCTATCGACGTGGCCGATCCACGGATCAGTTTGCCAAGACCGGCATCGTTCACTACCGATACCTGCCGGACAAGAAGGCGCTTGAGAAGACCAAGCCTGGCGACCTAATCAACTACCGATCAAACCTCTTGACGCTCTCGCGTCAGGCCAAGGCGCGCGGCGAAGTCTCCGATGCGAGCTTCTACACGTATCTTGCCGATGCGATGTTGCAGGACTTGTCGAAACTCGACAATCCGGCGTATGACAAGGCGCGCGAATTCTCTAGTGCACTGAACGACACGTTCACTCGTACGTTTGCGAACGAAATGCTCGGCACGGCACGTACGGGAGCGCCTCGCTACCCCGTAGAGACATTGGTTGATAGTGCTTTCGGCGTAGGCACAGATCTCGTTGCCCTTCGCATGAAGGAGATCGAGAACGCCGTCGGCTTCATGCGCGATCGCCTGACGAAGGCTGCTTCTGAGGCGGGTCCGGTTGCTCCAGGCCTGATGCCAGAGTCGCTCCGTAAAGAAGCGGACATGCTTCGCGAGTTTGCGAAGGTTTCGACCGCTGGCGTGGCGTCGATCCAGGACGCTCAGAACCGCGTGTTGCGGCTGATGGCCTCTAAAGCACTCTTTACTGACCCGAAAACCAACTCGCTTCGCGTCAACACTCGTCAGCTCAACAAGTTCGTAGCAGAGAACAAAACCCTGCTCGATCAGATGGGTATTACGGGGGATCTGACCAATGCTGTGCAGGCCGAAAACCTGCTCCGTGGCGTCATCGAACAGAACAGTGCGCTTAATAGTACTGTTCGTAAGCAGATGGCGTTTTCCAGGCTTTTGGCTTTTGAAAACCCAACAGATGCCATTGCTAATGCTCTGCGCAGCCGCGCGCCGATGCGCAGCATGGCGCAGATCGCGCGTTTGGCACAGCGTGGTGGCCCGGATGCCATGGCGGGGCTGAAAGCAAGCATCTATGACTACGCCTTTACAAAGGCGACGGGCGGCAAGGACACGCTGGATCCGAAAAAGTTCCGTGACGCGTTCTTCCAGAAGTCTGCGCTGGATCAGCCGGCACTGGCCGACATCCTGCGTACGCAGGGCATCATGACGCCGCAGGAGTTGAAGAACATCCGCGCTTTGACCGATCGCATGATGGTCATCGAAGATGCGATGGCCAATAAACGAGCTCTGGAAGACGTCCTACAGGGTGCAGACATTGTCGGCGAGCTCGCCATGCGCGTCGTCGGTTCGCGTATTGGTACGACCGTCTCGGGCGGCGGCACTGGCTCGCTGATTGCCGCATCAGCCGGTTCAAAGGCCATACGTCAAATCTTTGACAAGATGCCGATGATGATGGTCCGCAAGACCATGCAGCAGGCCGTACAGGATCCGGCGCTTATGGCAATGCTGTTGCGTCGCAACCTCTCTGAACAAGAGAAGTTCCGCTTGGCAAAGTCGATGCACTCGTACTTATGGGCCGCCGGCTTGAATTATGCGACTTACGAAGAGCCGCCCGAGGCGAAAGCAACGACGGGGGGACCGACTGCTTCGAGAGACTTCCAGTCGCTTCAGGATGTCTACAACGCCATGCGTCCGAAGCCGGTTCCGCCGGCCCCGACCACCCGTGGCGTGCCGGGCATGCAGAAGCCTCCTGCTCCGCAAGGCGGCGCTCCTGCCGGAGGTCCGCCTCCAACAACGGGTGGCCCGACGCAGAGCAGGCTGATGATG